>MDTF01014255.1_pt1 | contig 15451 bp, 13 predicted proteins | sample 811191 | NCBI WGS metagenome assembly MDTF01 (sample SAMN05326649, study PRJNA326480) | marine metagenome | isolation source: seawater | place: Southern Ocean | collected 2011
AGGGAAGACAAACACGTTTTTTATTATTAGCAGAAGAAACTAGAACTATGATTTTTTATGAATCTCCACATAAGTTAATTAAAACTTTGGGACATTTTGTAGAATACTTTGGAGCAGACAGACAAGTTTCTGTCTCTAGAGAACTTACAAAAATGTTTGAAGAAACTATTAGAGGAACTGCCACTGAAGTTTTAGCGCATTATACAAACAAACCTCCAAAAGGTGAGATTGTTGTTATTGTTGACGGTAAAAAATAAGTAATGTATTACAGTTAAAAGTGTAAATAATATTTTAAAAATATCAGCCGCAAAAAGACGTCTTTCTTAAAGAATGCTAATTAATGGTTAAAAAATTATAGTTTACAATATCTTTGATACTTTCTAAATTGATGTTTTCTATGGATGATTTTACACTGTATTTTAAAATGGGCTTTCACCATGTGTTAGATTTTTCTGCTTACGATCATATTTTATTTTTAATTGTCTTAGCCGTTGTCTTTAAATTTAATCAATGGAAAAAAGTATTGTGGTTGGTTACATTATTTACAATTGGGCACTCAATTACGTTAGCGTTATCTGCTTTTGAAATCATAAAAATAAACGTAAATGTTATCGAATTTTTAATTCCATTAACCATCTTTATTACAGGTCTTGTAAACATAATTACAATCTATAAAACATCTAAAAGAAATGAAAATATAAACTTACTATTTGGATTGTTTTTTGGTTTAATCCATGGTTTAGGGTTCTCTAATTACTTTAAAATGATGGTTGGGCGAGAAGAGGATAAACTATTTCCTTTAGTCGAATTTGCACTCGGAATTGAAGCAGCACAAATAATTATTGTGCTGGGTATTTTAAGTATTGGGACTTTAATTTTAAGTATCAAGAAAATAAAAAGAGAATACTGGATATTAATTAGTTCTTCAATTGTGATTCTGATTTCAATAAAAATGATGTTTGAACGAATATTTTGGTAGTTATTAAAAATTTTGTCTATTAATTAACGCCATAATTCTACAAATCTTTTTACTTTCGTTTTATGACAGAAAAGAAGCAATTAAAATACGATAAGGCTTACTTAAAAATGGCCCTTGAATGGGGAAAATTATCACACTGCGAACGCAAGCAAGTAGGTGCTTTAATTGTAAAGGATAGAATGATTATTTCTGATGGTTTTAACGGAACTCCAACAGGTTTTGATAATTGTTGTGAAGATGAAGAAGGCCTTACAAAATGGGAAGTATTGCATGCAGAAGCAAATGCAATTTTAAAAGTTGCCTCTTCTACGCAATCAGCAAAAAACGCAACTTTATATATCACTTTATCACCTTGCACACAATGTAGTAAGCTAATTCATCAAGCGGGAATAAAACGCGTAGTTTATGCGAAAGCCTATAGAGATTCTTCAGGTTTAGATTTTTTAGAAAAAGCAGGTGTAGCTGTTAAACATTTGCCTTATGAATAAGAATAACTTACCTATATATTTTGCAATTGCTGTTGTTCTCGGAATTTTAATCGGGGTTTTCTTTGGTGGAAATTCGAACAATCTATTGTCTCTTTCTAAAACTCCTTCCAAAGAGCAAAAAATTAAAAAACTAATCAATTTTATTGAGGAAGATTATGTCGATAATGTAAACACAGATGATTTATTAGATGGCGCAATAAAGGAAATGTTAGGTAAATTAGACCCACATTCTATGTATATTCCTAAAGAAAAATTACAGGCACTTACTGAAAACATGCAAGGTAATTTTGCAGGAATTGGAGTTCAGTTTAAAATGATAAAAGATTCTATTACAGTTGTTCAACCTATAAAAGGTGGCCCAAGTATTAAAGCAGGAATTAAAGCAGGTGATAGAATTTTAATAGCGAACAAAGACACATTATATGGCAAAGAGTATCGAAGTGGTACTATTCCTAAATATTTAAAAGGAGAAACAGGAACTAAAGTTGCACTTCAAATTTATAGAAAAAGTAACGATTCTTTATTTACCGCTGATATTATTCGTGGAAAAGTAAATATTAAAAGTGTAGACTTAGCTTACATGATTAATGATTCTATTGGTTATATAAAACTAGATCGTTTTGCAAGAAATACATATAAAGAATTCAAGTCCTCTATCACAACTTTAATTGATGATGGAATGACAGATTTAGTTTTAGATCTACGTGGTAACGGAGGTGGTTTTATAGACATAGCTAACAGAATTATTGACGAGTTTTTAGAAGATGATAAACTCATGGTTTTTACCAAAAACAATAAAGAGCAAATCGAAGAATTTTTTGCCACCAAAATGGGTGCTTTTGAAAAAGGTGGTTTGTATGTTTTAATTGATGAAAACTCTGCGTCAGCGTCAGAAATTGTTGCAGGTGCTTTGCAAGATAATGACAAAGGAACTATTATAGGAAGACGCTCTTTTGGTAAAGGTTTAGTGCAAATAGAAATGGATTTAGGAGATGGCTCTGCAGTTCGTTTAACAACTGCTAGATATTACACTCCAACAGGTCGTTCTATACAAAAACCGTATTCAAATGGGAAAAAAAGAAACTATTACAGAGATTACCAGAAAAGAGTTACAAGCGGAGAATTGTTAAGTAAAGACAGTATTAAGGTCGTAGATTCTTTGCAATTTAAAACCCCAAAAGGAAAAATAGTTTATGGTGGAGGAGGAATTATTCCTGATGTTTTTGTCGCTATAGACACTACTTCCTACATGTCTAGTTTCTATTTTAATTCTTTAAATGATTTCGCTTTTAATTATGTCGATAACAACAGAAAAGAATTATCAAAATGGACTGTAGATCTTTTTATAACTGATTTTGATAGAGATGAAACGGTCTTAGATAGCTACTTTTCCAAAATTAAAGACAAAGTAAAACCATCGCTTAAAACCAAAAAAAATATTAAAAAATATTTAAAAGCTTCAATTGCAAATATGGTTTTTGGTGATGTTGGTTTCTATAAAATTATTCATAAAGACGATAAAATGATTCAAAAAGTTTTAGAGTTGGAAAGTATAAATGAATAGCTTTTCTTTGCAATAATGATTTCAATAACTACTTCAGAAAATAAAAAAGTATATTTTGCTTCAGATCAGCATTTAGGAGCTCCAACAGCAGCAGCTAGTTTTCCTAGAGAAAAAAAGTTTGTTGCTTGGTTAGATGAAATTAAAAAAGATGCAGAAGCTATTTTTTTATTAGGCGATTTATTTGATTTTTGGTTTGAATATAAAACAGTTGTTCCTAAGGGATTTGTTCGGGTTTTAGGAAAATTAGCAGAAATTAAGGATGCTGGAATTCCTATTTATTTCTTTGTTGGTAATCATGATTTATGGATGAATGATTACTTTGAAACAGAATTAAACATTCCGGTGTATCACAATCCACAGGAATTTCTCATCAATAATAAAAAATTTTTCATAGGTCATGGGGATGGTTTAGGCCCAGGAGATATGGGATACAAACGCATGAAAAAAGTATTTACATTCCCTTTATTTAAGTGGATGTTTAGATGGCTTCACCCAGATTTAGGTGTTAAATTAGGACAGTATATGTCTGTTAAAAACAAACTGATTTCTGGTGATGAAGATGCCAAGTATTTAGGTGATGAAAACGAGTGGTTGGTAAAATATTGCAAACAAAAATTAACGCAAACGCACTATGATTATTTTGTGTTTGGTCACAGACATTTACCTTTAGATATTAAACTTGCAGAAAACAGCAGCTACATAAACCTTGGCGATTGGATTCAGTATTTCACCTATGGTGAGTATAAAGAAAGTACATTTTCTTTGAAGGAACATTAGACTTTTAACGAAACTATTCTCCAGTTTTTATCTTCATATTTATAATCTTTCATTTTTTTAAATCCTATTGATTCATGTGCTTTTAAAGAACGTTGGTTCGTCATATCAATTTCAGTGATTATGATTTCGAAATCATTAAGACAAATCGTTGTTTTCATAAACTCATAAAGCCCTCTAAAAAGACCCTTTCCCCTGAATTCTTTATCAATACATATTTGTCCCATAACAATATATTTTTTATCAGAAATTATTTTAGAAATTTCGTGGAACATAGGTTTTAATACAACTATATCTAGCGCAAAATCTTTGGTCATAGACAATGCATAACCAACAACTTTATCTTTATGTTTTGCAATTGTATGAGAACAAAAATTGTTCATTTCTTTTAAAACTTCTATTGAATGACAAACTGTTACAAAACCCTCATTTACTTTTTCTTTACCAAACAGGCTTTGGGGTAGATTCTTGTTTTGAAGCTCTAAAATTTGCTTTAATTCTATTTCTGAGGAAGCTTTAGAATACACAATCATAAATTTTTAAATTTAAATGAGTGACCTTAAAATTACTGTTTTCTATTATTTAACGCAATTAGATCTGTTAATTTTTTATTCAGAACTCAAATCTATCCTGATTTTAAAGGCTTAATTTTGATCTGTATCATTTAATGAGGCTATAATTGCTGCTTTCTCAAAGCTAACATTTTTAATAGATATATTCAATTTTTTATCTACACGTTTTAAGACTAAAATCACTTTAAACCATGTTTCTTAATTATCAAAAATTGTATTCAGCAATAGTTACTAGAGGTATTAAGCTTAGCTATGTTTGCCTTTTAAAAGCATTGCTTAATATAATTTTACAGTTGATATAGACTTAAGGGGTTAATAAAAAGAAAAGAGAAAGTGCCATTATAAACATTCTTATTTTAGAAATGAATAAAGTAATTTTTGGACTAAAACAAATGAGAAGAAGTTTGTTAATTGGGTTGATTAGAAACGGATATAATTAATTCTAAAAAAAATAGGCTACCTTTTGAGGTAGCCTATTTGTAATAAGTTTAAAATAAGTCAATTATAAAGCACTAAAAACATATGTTTTAAGTCCTGGATTATTAACATCATCAGCAACTGTAACTAATACTATCGAGTTGTCAACATAAATAGATGCCGGTATAGCACCTGAAAATTCTTGTGATGTTCCGTCTGGCATTGTTATATATATTGTATATCCAATAGGTTCCGAAAATGATGTCTGTGGGAATAAATTTAAAGCAATATAATTTGGTAGTATATCTGCTGAATTTAATACACCATTAAGATTTGTATTACCATCTAAAGGTATAGACTGAAACCTAATAGGACCTCCAGTACTATTTTGATTAAAATCTGTAATCCAATTATCGTTAACATCAAAAGCACTTAAACCAAACCAAATTGAAGGTGATTCAAAAGAATTTGTAAAAGCAATTTCTATGCTATCTGGAGATGGCGCTAACCTCCCTGATAACTCTAAAGAAATATTAGCTCCTAAACCTAAAGTCTTATATAGTCCTAAAGGATTACTTAAAGTAACTGTAACTGTTTCTAAAAACGGTACATCTATATTTATCACAGCCGAAGTATCTCCAGCATTTATAGTAACAGAACTCTCCATTATATTAGTTTCATTACCGTCGACATCTATTCGACTAACAGTGTAATCTACTTTAGAAAGTGTTGTGCTTGCAGCACTCATATTAACTAGTAAATCTGAACCAGATGCATATTCAATAGTACCTGTGTTGCTAAATTGTATTTCAGCAGCAATAGTTGAAGTATTCGCAACAATAGGATCATCATCGTCTACATTACAAGCTGTAAAAGCTAGAAATAAGACTAAAATTCTAAGTATACTTGTGTTTATATTTTTTTTCATAATTCTTAGTTTTGGGTAATTGTGTAGGTAACAGCTGCTCCGCTTGACGCCTTATTAATAAATAGTTTAACATCGCCATCTATAAGTCCTGCAAACATTGCATCATCAACAACCAAGTTAAAAACTTCTTGTTCTCCACCTGCAAAATCTAAAGTAACTACAACATCTGTTGGGTAACCACCGTTATAATCTCTAATAAAGATTGTGTAGTCACCATCTGATGAACCGCTTGCAAGATTTATAACTTCTGGGTTAGAATAACCAGCAGAAGCGTCAAAAAGATTAGCAGCAAGTATAGCTGGTCCATCTATTAACATTCCTTCAAGACCATAAACATCAATATCACCTCCAGCTGCAAAACCAACAGATATTGATAAATTACCAGTAGTTGTTGTAACTACGGTTCCTGGAGGTAATGGCTCACTAACAGTTATTATTCTACTAGCATCAGTAGAGATTAAATAAAGGTTTGGATCCATGTTTCCCATGTTAAATGACACCGTATACGTTTGAATATCTGACAGTAAATAATCACCATCATCAAGAAAACTAAGTGTAATATCTTGAGAAGTTGAACCTGCAGCTATCTCAAAAGAACTCGTATATGTAACCTCTGTTGCAGAAGCATCAGCCCCTCCAGATTGAACCATAACATCTAAAGTCGTAGCAATAGATAATGCACTGCTTAATTGAACGTTAAGCACAACATCTTCTCCTTCTATTACAGAAATATTATTGTTAGCATCTACAAAATTAACACTTATTTCCGTTGGAGTTACTAATAATTCTTCATTAGCAACGGTACTATCATCTTCACAAGAGTAAAAGGACAAGCCTAAAACCATACAAAGTATCGTTAAAAATTTAATATTTTTTTTCATAATTGAATGTTTTTATTTTAATATAAAATTAATTCTTGCAAATAAGAATCTACCACCAATACCAAATTGTTGTGCTCTTCTAGACCAATCGAAACGACCACCACTTCTGTTGGTTCCTCCGTCTGAAAAAGATTCTGCAGCTCTGTCTGGAAACATATCTAATAAATTATTTGCTCCAATAGTTAATCTTAAGTTATCTGTAGCTTTAAAACCTAAAGATAAATCAGTAACTATTTTAGAACTAAATATTTGTTGTCTGTTTATATTTGAAGTTGCTTCTGTAACTTTACCAAAGTATACGTTTCTTAAGAATATATTAAACCTTCCTGCAGATAATGAATTCGATAAGTTTACTTTTGTTCTTGGTACAGCTTCTTCTAAATATACTCTACTATCTTCTGGAAAATAAGTCCCTACCAAACCAGCATCTGCTATTTGTTGTGAACTATGTATATCATCTACTTGTCTTGTTTGAGAAAAAGTACCTGCTAAATCTGTTTTAAGCTTCATGTTACCAAACAAAGTTGTTTTGTGTGTAATTACGATATCTACACCTTTAGATTCTGTATCTATTGCGTTTGCAAAGAACGATGCTGCTGTTGCATTTGCTTTTGCCAATAAAGGGGCAATTGCTGCTCCACCAAACTGTCCTGTATAAACAACTCTGTCTTCAATACCTACCCAATAACCATCTACGGTAATTTTTAAGTTTGCATCTGGTATTTTTGCAGTAAAACCGATACTTACACTTGCAGACTCTTCTTCTTTTAATTCTGGAATACCTAATAATTCGGCAGCTCTACTATCATTTGCAAAAGTACCCACTTCTTGTGGATCTCCATTTTGGTCAAAGATTGTAGACGTAGAATTAAAATGTAATTGATGTAAAGAAGGTGCTCTAAAACCAGTGTTAAAAGCTCCTCTAATAGCCGTGTTTTCGTTTAACTTATACCTAGAAGTTACCTTATAGTTAAGAGTAGAACCGAAATCTGAATAATTTTCAAATCGCATAGCAAGACCTACCAACCATTTTTCTGTGATATCAGCTTCAACATCTAAATAACCAGCGATATTGTTTCTATTTCTATTTAATGCATTATCTGGACTAAATCCAGGAAAAACTTGAGATCCTCCTGCTCTAGTATTCCCAAAAAAGTCTGTCGCACCACTTGTTGATCCTGTAACAGGTGCTCCATCATTATCATATTGCGTGTAAGACTCTTCTTGTCCTGCAACTATTTCATAAGTCTCTGTTCTGTATTCAGTACCAAAAGCAACATTTAAACCACTAAAAATATCTTCATAATTTTTAGAAAAATCTAAATTCGTAGTATTTTGTGCGAAAGAAAAACCTCCAGCATTAAAAGTAGTAGGCGATGCACTTAATAAAGATGCATTCGCTGTATTATCAATAGTGTATAAAAATGAGTTTTTACCCCAAGTGTTTGAAAAATCTACATCCCATTCACCAATTTTTCCTTTAATTCCTACTGCAATAGATTTATCTTGTACTGTTGAATTAATCTCAGGTAAAAAACCATTAATATATGTTGGTGTATAAGTTCTAGATTGATTTGGTAATCTGTAAAAACCAGCAGAGTTACCATCTCTAGATCCCATTCCTGCAAAAGAATAGATTTCTGTACCATTATCATCTAACGGTAAAGAAAAGTTTGCAAAGAAACGACCACCTCTTACTTTAGATTGCCCAACCCTCATGTTGTAATCACTACGAGATTGACCTCTTGTTAATAATTCTGCTTCAGTAGTATCAAAATTTAATAAACTTTGTAAATCAGCAATTGAAGTTGCACCATTAATAGCGTTCTTAGTTGCTAAATCGAAATGAGTAACTCCTTGTGCAGCCAATTGAATGTCTGATAAAGACATGTCACCTAAATTCATATTTGAATTATTAGCAACCCATTCTACAGAATTATATGCGTTAAAGATGTTTCCTTCCCATTCTTTCATTCTGTTATAAGCTTCTCTTACATCAAAATCTCCAGTAAAGTTTATAAAACCACCATTGTTTCCTAATTTTATACCGTAGTTTGCAGAAACATTTACCGTTTCTCCATCAATACCACCTGTTTGGCCATTTGAATTACTAGAAACATGTGCTCCGTTTGTTACAGAAATATTTAATTCATCTGTTACATCGTTTAGTACAATGTTAATTACACCTGCAATAGCGTCAGAACCGTATTGTGCCGCAGCACCGTCTCTTAAAACTTCAATTCTTTTAATTGCAGCAGCTGGTATTGCGTTTAAATCTGTACCTACAGAACCACGCCCAAAAGTACCATTAACGTTTACTAAAGAAGAAGTATGTCTTCTTTTTCCGTTGATTAACACCAATACTTGATCTGGTCCTAAACCTCTTAAAGAAGCTGGATCTATATGGTCTGTACCATCAGAAATTGTTTGTGTATTCGATGTAAATGAAGGAGCCACATAATTTAAAATTTGATTTAGGTTTACTTGCGCTCCTGAGCTAAGTAATTCCTTTACATCTATAACGTCTACTGGTACCGGAGTATCAATAGCTGTTCTAGATTTATTTCTAGAACCAATAACTACTATTTCATCTAAAGCATTGTCTTCATTAACAACAATTGTTAAAAAAGAAGCATTGTTTACTTTTACAGTTTTTGTTTCAAAACCCATAGAAGATATTACCAAAGTTGTTGGTAAACTTTTTAATGTAATAGAAAATTCTCCATTATCATCAGAAACGACTCCATTAGAGGTCCCTTTCTCAACAACATTCATGTATGGCAACCCTTCGCCAGACACATCAGTTACTTTTCCCTTAACTGTTTGGGCAACCATCGTCAATGGTAACAACAATAATAAGGAGAACAGTAAAAATTTTTGTAAGTTCTTTTGTTTCATATAAATTAATTTGTTTTATGATTATAGACAAATATTGATGTTTTATTCCATAAAAAAAAATAATAGTGAGTAAAAAAATACTACCACGACACTTAAAGCGATAAAAAATCAATAATTTTACTCTATATTTTTTATTTTACAAATCAAATCACCTTTAACCTTCTTTTAACAAGAATAATTTCGTTAAAATTGTAGCTTTGTTTGCGTTTTAAAAATAACACTTAATACAATATTACAATGGATGTAGATGTAAGAGCTATTAATGAGAAAATAGAAAGAGAAAGTGCCTTTATAGACATTCTTACTTTAGAAATGAATAAAGTAATTGTTGGGCAAAAACAAATGATAGAAAGTTTGTTAATTGGATTGATTGGGAATGGACATATTTTATTGGAAGGGGTTCCTGGACTAGCAAAAACATTAGCAATTAATACGCTCTCTAAGGCGATTCAGGCAAGTTTTAGTAGGGTGCAGTTTACGCCAGATTTATTACCTGCAGATGTTGTTGGAACCATGATTTATAATATGAAAGAAAATGATTTCATGATTAAAAAGGGTCCAATTTTTGCAAATTTCGTATTAGCAGATGAGATTAACAGAGCACCTGCAAAAGTGCAATCTGCCTTATTAGAAGCAATGCAAGAGCGTCAAATCACTATTGGTGACACTACTTTTAAGTTAGATGAACCTTTTTTAGTAATGGCAACTCAAAATCCTGTAGAACAAGAAGGAACCTATCCTTTGCCAGAAGCACAAGTTGATCGTTTTATGCTAAAAGTAGTTATTGATTATCCAAAGTTACAAGACGAACAGGTTATTATGCGTCAGAATTTATCTGGTAAATTTGCAATTGTGAACCCTGTTGTATCTGTAGAGCAAATTTTAAAAGCAAGAGAGGTTGCCAATGAAGTTTATATGGATGAAAAAATTGAGAAATATATTCTTGACATCATTTTTGCAACTCGTTATCCAGAAAAATACAACTTACCACAATTAAAAGATTTAATTAGTTTCGGAGCCTCACCTCGTGGAAGTATCAATTTAGCAAAAGCAGCTAAATGTTATGCTTTCATTAAAAGAAGAGGGTATGTAATTCCAGAAGATGTTAGAGCTGTTGTTTTTGATGTTTTACGTCACAGAATTGGTATTACCTATGAAGCTGAAGCAGAAAATGTAACTTCTGTAGACATTATCAATTCAATTATTAACGAAGTAGAGGTACCATAGAAAAGAGTTTGTAGAAAAATTAGTTGCAGTAGGCAGTTGCTTACCCATACTAAAACTAAATTATAAAACTCAACGGTTTGCTAATAACCGAGAATGAAAACTGGTTACTGAAAAGATGGAAACTAAAGAAATACTAAAAAAAGTTCGTAAAATTGAGATAAAGACAAGGCGTTTGTCTGATCATATTTTTGGCGGTGAGTACCATTCATCATTCAAAGGACGTGGTATGACTTTTTCTGAAGTAAGACAATACCAATTTGGTGATGATGTTAGAGCAATTGATTGGAATGTTACTGCACGTTATAACGAACCTTATATCAAAGTTTTTGAAGAAGAACGAGAATTAACCATGATGTTGATGGTGGATGTTTCTGGTTCAGAATCATTCGGAACAGCAACACAATTTAAAAAAGATACTGTTACAGAAATTGCTGCAACCTTAGCTTTTTCTGCGACTCAAAATAATGACAAAGTAGGTTTAATTCTTTTTTCTGATGATATCGAATTGTTTATTCCTCCTAAAAAGGGGAAAAGTCATGTTTTAAGAATTATTAGAGAGCTCATAGAATTTAAACCTAAAAGTAAAAAAACAGATCTTTCTGCAGCTTTAAAATTTTTATCAAGTGTGATGAAAAAAAGAGCCATTGTTTTTATGTTATCTGATTTTATGGATGATGATTATGAAAAAACATTAAAAATTGCAGCAAAAAAACACGATTTAACTGGCATTAGAGTGTATGATAAACATGATGAAGAAATTCCGAATTTAGGAATGGTGCAAATGTTAGATGCTGAATCGGGTAGTGTTCAATTGGTTAATACCGCATCAAAATCTATCAGAATAAATTACAAAGAAAACGCATTAAGGCTAACTGAATATTACATAAGTACTTTTAAAAGAAGTGGTGCAGGAACTATTAATACTAGAGTTGATGAAGGTTACGTGAAAAAATTATTAGGTTACTTTAAACACAAAGGAAGATAAAATCCTACGCTAACAATTCTTAGGGGAAGAAACAATCAAAATGTAAAATTTATGTATTATTACATTGAAAAAATAAATTTAAAAGTTGAAAACAGTCAATACATATAAAATATTTCAAAAAGAAAATAATAAAGGAAAAACCAAGTATACTCTTCCCCATAGAGAGGAGATTGCTGGGAGAAGCTTTATGTTATTTTTTCTTTTACTAATTAGCGTTTCTGCTTTTGCACAGAATCCAATGGTAAAAGCACAAATTGAAACTTCACAAATTAGAATTGGTGAGCAATTTAGTTATAGAATTTCTGTAAATGAAACTGAGAATGTAATTCTTCCTAAACTCGAATTAAAAGGTTTAGAAGTTATCGATTCTGCTAGAATTGACACTCTTAATAATATGCTAATTCAAAAATATATTATAACTGGTTTTGATAGTGGAGCATACTACATTCCTCAACAACAAATTTTCGTAAAAAACCAAGCATATCTAACAGATTCTATGTTAGTAAATGTCGCTACTGTTGCTATTGACACTACAAAGATTAAGAAATTTCCTATAAAAACGATTAAAGCAGAGCCTTATACTTTTGATGATTTTAAAATATATATTTATACCCTTTTAGCTGCTTTAGCGATTATAGGTTTCTGGATTTACTGGTTTGTTATCAGAAAACAAAAAACAGAAGATGACGAACCAACCTATAGAGCTTTACCTCCTTACGAAGAAGCTATTTATAAGTTGAATGAATTAGATGAAAAATTACTTTGGCAAAATAATAAAGTCAAAGAATACTATAGTGAGTTAACAGAAATTGTACGGGGTTATATTGAGCGTGAATTAAAAGTACCTGCCTTAGAAAAAACTACAGATGAAATCTTGGAAACACTAAAAGATTTTAATGACGTAGAAACGATAAAGACATCAAAAGAAACAATTAATAAACTAAAAGAATTACTACAAGAGGCCGATTTAGTAAAGTTTGCAAAATCCAAACCATTAGCCTTAGAAATCGAAGAAGATAGAAAAGATGCTGAAGATATTGTTAGTAGTTTAAAACCTAAACCAATTATAGAAGATGATGAATTGGAATAATTTTGAATTTTTAAATCCAGAATTTTTGTGGCTGCTAATTTTAATTCCATTTTTGGTAGCTTGGTATTTCTTTATGCGTAAAAAAGATGTCGCAATTTTAACGATGCCGAGTGTTAAAGGTTTTAAGGTAAAACCATCAATTTTATCAAAATTAAAACCAATCTTATCTCTTTTAAGAATACTAACTTTGGCTTTAACAATTGTAGCTTTAGCAAGACCAAGAAATGTTTCTGTAAGTAAAAAAACAAAAACAAACAGAGGTATAGATATCGTTATGGCAATTGATGTTTCTGCAAGTATGTTAGCTAGAGATTTAAAACCAAACAGATTAGAAGCTTTAAAAAAAGTAGCTATCGATTTTGTTGACAGAAGACCAAATGACAGAATTGGTATCGTAGTTTATGCAGGAGAAAGTTTTACACAAACGCCAATTACTAGTGATAAAGCTATTGTAAAACGCACAATCTCAGAATTAAAATGGGGCCAACTAGAAGGAGGAACTGCCATTGGTATGGGGTTAGGTTCTGGAGTAAATAGGCTTAAAGAAAGTAAGGCAAAAAGCAAGGTTATAATTTTATTAACTGATGGAGTAAACAACTCAGGAAATATAGATCCAAGAACGGCAACAGAACTCGCAAAAGAACTAGGCATTAAAGTTTATACGGTAGGAATTGGAACTAATGGAATGGCCGATTTCCCTTGGAGTAAAGATCCAAGAACAGGAAAGTTAAATTTTAGGAAACAGCAAGTAGAAATTGATGAAGATTTGCTAAAAGAAATAGCAAAAGAAACAAATGGAAAATATTTTAGAGCTACAGATAATACTTCATTAAAAGAAATTTATGATGAAATTGACAAACTCGAAAAAACAAAAGTAGAAGAATTTAAATATTATAATTACCAAGAGATGTATCGATCTTTAGTGCTATTGGCTCTTGGTTTATTACTACTTGAATTCTTATTAAGAAATACATTATTTAAGAGCTTTATTTAAAATGTACAAATTAGAAGAACCAATTTATTTTTATTTATTAGCATTTATTCCTGCAATGATTGTTGTTTTTCTATTGGTTTTGTGGTGGAAAAAAAGAACGCAACGTAAATTTTCTAATCCTGATTTATTAAAAGTATTAGCACCAAATTCGTCCACATTCAAATCAACCTTAAAACTGATAATGTTGTTGTTAGGAATTGCTTTTTTAGTGATTTCTTTGGTGAATCCTAAAATGGGATCTAAACTAAAAACGGTAAAAAGAGAAGGTGTAGATGTCGTTTTTGCTTTGGATGTATCAAGAAGTATGTTGGCGGAAGATATTGCACCTAACCGATTAGAAAAAGCAAAACAAATTATTTCTAAGATCATTGATAAGTTAGGAAGTGATCGAGTTGGTATTATTATTTATGCAGGTAATTCTTATCCGCTTTTACCAATAACAACAGATCATGCAGCTGCTAGTATGTTTTTGCAAAATGCAAATCCAGATATGGTTTCTAGTCAAGGAACAGCCATTAGTGAAGCATTGGAATTAGCAAAAACCTATTATAATAACGATGAGCAAACCAACAGGTTTTTAGTCATTATTTCTGATGGTGAAGACCATCAAGAAGAAACCAAACAAGTAGCTCTAAATTTGGCTAATGAAGGTGTTAAGATTTATACTGTTGGTGTTGGGGCAGAAAAAGGTGGCCCAATTCCTATACGTTTAAACGGCGCTATAAATGGCTACAAAAAAGACAATAAAGGAGAAACTGTAATTACCAAACTAATGCCTAAAGTTTTACAAGGAATTGCAGATGCAGCTAATGGAGAGTATATCGATGGAAATGTTACTGAAATTCCTGTAAAAAAGATTTCAGAAATTATTACAAATGCACAAAAAAGTGAATTTGAAACAAAACAATTTTCTGATTACAAAGATCAATTTCAATGGTTTCTAGCAATAGGAATTTTATTTTTAATTTTAGATGTTTTCTTGTTTGATAAGAAAACAAAATGGTTAAGAAAAGTTGATTTATTTAATGAAGAAAAGGTAAAAAAATAAAAAATGAAACTTTTACAAAACATCCTTATTTTATGCTTGATGCTATTTTCATCAACAAGTATTCTTGCGCAAAAAGATTCTATTGCTTTACAACGTAAAGCTAGAAAAATGGTGAGACAGGGCAATGAATTGTATCAACAAAAACAATACACAGACGCTTCTGTCGCCTACAGAAAAGCCTTAGATAAAAGTTCATATTATGACAAAGCAAATTATAATTTAGGCAATGCTTTGTATGAAAACAAAAACTTTAAAGAAGCTGTACCTCAATACGAATTAACGGCAAAAACTGCCACAGATAAATACACTAAATCAGAAGCGTACCATAATTTAGGCAATTCTATGATGGAAACTAAAAACTACCAAGGTGCTGTAGACGCTTATAAAAACTCATTAAGAAATAATCCTAATGATGATGAAACTCGTTATAATTTAGCGGTAGCTCAAGATAAACTAGAGAAAGAAAAGCAGAAAAATAAAGACGATAAAAAAGATAAAGACAAGAATAAAAAAAATAAAGACGATAAAAATAAGGACAAAGACAAGGACAAGAAGGAAGGTGATGACGACAAGGATAAAAAGGACGATAAAAAGAAAGACGACGAA
>MDTF01000805.1_pt1 | contig 15448 bp, 14 predicted proteins | sample 811191 | NCBI WGS metagenome assembly MDTF01 (sample SAMN05326649, study PRJNA326480) | marine metagenome | isolation source: seawater | place: Southern Ocean | collected 2011
CACATATTTTCTAATATTGATCTGAATAAATTTTTACTTGAATTTAAGCACTCATCCAAAGCAATCATTGTTTTGGTATTGGTTACTTCAGATATTTCACTAATCTTAAAAATCACATTTTTTTCATGGTTAGCATCTTTGCTCCAAATTTTCGCAAATATTTCAAAACGTCTAGTAGCAACATGAGCAACGGCAACTTCCGGGACGTCCTACAAAACTTAAATAACCCCCGTCGTCTCGATAGTGCGATTTAAATAAATACTTTCAAATGCTATGAACTTCCATACCCTAAATTATTATAGTCTAATTGCAAGCTAGCTCATTTAATTATTCCAGACTTTTCCATTTTCTTCACCCGAACATGAATAGTGCCACAAGAAACGTCCAACTCTGTGGCAATTTCAGTAAAATTTTTTCTCGCATCTAATAATAAGTGTCAAAGGATTTGTCAATCAATTCGATCTAATTTAAATATGTTCCATATATCCTGAGATTTATTTCTTCCAAAAAGGTAATGAAACGATTTTAGCTAAAAGAGGCTTATTCCGCACCATAATAAAAACCTCAGAGGATTTACTAGAATTTTCAACCTTAACATACCCCATACCTATTGCCTTGCCTAAAGATGGAGACATTGTACCACTAGTAACCACACCTATTTCCTTCCCGCAATCATCCACTATCAAATAATTCTGTCTTGGAACTCCCCTATCAATTAGCTCAAAGGCAACTAATTTTTTAGAAACACCAGTTTCCTTTTGATATTTTAAGTTTGAAGAATTAATAAAGTCCTTGTTAAACTTAGTTATCCATCCTAAACCTGCCTCCAGTGGTGATGTTGAGTCATTTATATCATTTCCATATAAGCAGAAACCCATCTCTAATCTAAGGGTATCACGAGCACCTAATCCAATTGGCTTAATACCCAGAGATGATCCAGCTTCAAAAATATTTTTCCATGCTAACTCAGCAAATTCATTTAGAACATAAATCTCGTAGCCTCCTGAACCCGTATATCCTGTTGCTGATATAATAACATCAGCAATACCTGCAAAATTTCCTATTTCAAATGTATAATAAGAAAGTTCGTTGAGGTCTATTTCAGTTAAAGACTGAATAGCGCTTGCTGAATTTGGCCCTTGAATAGCAAATAGAGATATTTTATCAGAACTGTTTATTATTTCAACATTAAATAAAGTTTTATTTTTCTGTAACCATTCCCAATCTTTTAAAATATTGGACGCATTCACCACCAATAAATAATCTAAATCTCCAAGACAGTAAACGAGTAAATCATCAACTATACCTCCATTATAATTAGGAAGACATGAGTATTGAACCCCCCCGACAGATAATTTAGAAACATCATTGCTCGTCACTAATTGCAGAAAAGCCAATGAATCTGGACCTTTAATATTAAATTCCCCCATATGTGAAACATCAAAAACACCAACATTATTCCGAACAGCCAAATGCTCGACAGTAACACCGTCATACTGAATAGGCATTTGATAACCAGCGTAGGAAACCATCTTAGCGCCAAGGCTATTATGGGTGGATTCAATAGCTAATTTTTTATATTTTTTTTCTTCTTCCATTGATACAAAGTTCGGTGTAAATCATGATTTTTTCATCTTTCTAAAATAAAAATAAGTTCAACCATGAACACGATTTGGATCAGCAAATCCTTTAATTATATCGCCTTCAAAATCGAGTAGACTTTTCCATAAAGAATCAACTTCATGTCTATTCCCATATTTTCTTGCAAAACCCAGAAAGAGAGTATAATGATTCGCTTCAGATGTCATTAATTTCAAATAAAAATTAGATAAATTTTCCTCCTTAATGTTTTCCGATAAAACCCTAAACCTTTCGCAGCTTCTTGCTTCAATTAATGCTGCAGTTAATAAGCGATATATCAGTCTTTTCATTCTATGATCTCCTTTTGGGAAAAAATTCATTATTCGACGAACATATAAATCTGGTCGCTCTCTACCTAAAGTCCAATTCCGTTCTAAAATTAGCTTATGAACCATTTCGAAATGACTAATTTCCTCTCTAGCAAGAGCTGACATACTTTGAACTAATTCATCTAACTCTGGATAAGTAACAATTAATGATATTGCTGTGGAAGCAGCTTTTTGCTCACAATAAGCATGGTCTATCAGTATTTCCTCTAAATTTTCTTCAACCGCATCTGCCCAACGGGGATCGGTAGGTAATTTTAATCCAAGCATAGAAAGTAAAAGTAATAGCATTTTCCGATCTTGCGAAAATGATTAGGAATTTTAAATTGCATTACTTGATTTTAATTTCAATTCTCATGATTAAATTACCATCTGAAATTGAAAATGATTTCTCTAAAGTTAAATGGACCATAAAGAGAGATAAGAATAGAAAATCTATAAAAGTTGCTTTCTTTCCAGATTTAGGAACCATGGATGTCACCAATGGAAAACCTCAAGGATTAGATTTTTCTCTAATCCTTGAATGGGGAAAAAGAAATAATACAAATATTAAATGGCGGTTTGTCTCAACAGCAAAAGAAGCAATTTCACTGGTTTCCAATGGCTTATCAGATATTGCAGCTGGGAATATACCGATACAAGACAGACCTGGTTTAATTTGCTCTCATCCCGTTAGAGAATTCAACTGGATTCAGTTCGGAGATAACGATAGCCTATATCTGTTAAAAGAATATCCCAAACTATCAATAGCTCTGAAGAGATCAGATAGCTTACCCCTTTCAACACAAAGTGTGAAAATGTGGAGACATGTTAATTTTAAAGAATCAGGATGGCTTCTTCCAGATTATTTAGCTTCTGAAATATCTCGAAAAAAAGATCTAAACCATCATAAAAGCCATATATCTACAGGTGGCTTTGCCTGGGTAGTTCAAAATCAAGACACTACGTTGATTAGATCAATTAATAAGTTGATCAAAGACCCTAAATTAAATCGAATAAAAAATCATTTTAAAAGACATAATATAAAATTTAATTATTTTGACTTTGAGAATATTTCACCTTATGATCAAGAGTTTAAAAATAGAACTGAACTAGACCAATATACATTAACAGCCTTAGTATTTACAGAAAGTCGATTTCGAAGTGATATCGTATCACCAGCTGGAGCAATAGGTCTAATGCAAGTGATACCATCTACTGCAAAATCATTAGGTATTGATTCTGCAAGCTTATTTATACCGAAAATAAATATTAAAGCGGGATTAAAATATTTAAGGTTTCTAAACAAATATTGGGATCTCAAAGGAGTTAAATCAAAAAACCGCCTCCCCTTTATTTTAGCGAGTTATAATGTTGGTCCATCACGCATTGCCAAGGCAGCTAGAAAAGCAAAAAAACTAGGTCTTAAGCCAGATCTATGGTATGACAATGTTGACCAAATAGCAAAAGGACCCGGCGCACATTACGCAGAGAGAATTTTAAAATTGGCCAATATATATAGAGGTTTTATGACTTCTATAAATCTAGCTAAAAATCCAATATTGAACTAAAATTGAAAATATATAAATGGCTGGCTGTCAAATGACATTGCTTGATATAAAACTACGATGACGAAGAGAGTACAACTCCATTGAATCAGGACTGGTGCGTTCATGAATTTTTTTCGATAGTTCGCTTTTTGAAATTCAGGAATCCAATGAATTAAATATCCAGCCAACATAAGACTCAACGGACGCCAAAACCCTGTTAATATATCAAATGTGATCGAAGGGTCAAAAGCTGTCCATATTCTCGTTAGAATTGATATTGCATCACCCCATGTTTCAGACCTAAACCATGCCCTTGATAATGTAATAAAGAATAACGTCGTAGAAATTCCAAAAACCCTTCCTAATAATGAGGATTTTGGATTCCATGGCCGAATTTTTTTCCAGAATTTATAAAATACAAGACCTAGTCCATTCAGACCACCCCAAATAACAAAATTCCATGAAGACCCATGCCACAAGCCACCTAAAAGCATTGTTAGCATTAAATTAATATTTGTATTTAACCATTTTTTAAATAATGAAATCCATTGTGTAAGAGCAAAAACGAGTAATAGGAAAACAGCCATAAAAATTGGAACTTTCCATGATTCAGCCATTATTGCGATTACAAAAAAAGAAGTGAACACAATTAAATACGAAGCAAAAGACCCTTCTCTATTTCCTCCTAATGGAATGTATAGATAATCCCTTAACCAAGAACTTAAAGAAATATGCCAACGACGCCAAAAGTCAGAAGTATTAATAGCCTTATATGGCGAATTAAAATTCTTTGTTAATGTGAATCCCATCAGCAATGCCACCCCAATAGCAACATCTGTATAACCGCTAAAGTCAGCATAAACTTGTAAAGAATAAGCAAATAATGCCAATAAACATTCCAGCCCACTGTAAAGCGTCGGCTGCGCAAATACTCGGTCAGCAAAATTACTAGCTATATAATCAGCAAGAACTATTTTTTTCAGCAAGCCATTAATTATCCAAAAAACCCCCAAACCAAAAACAGCTTTTGACAACTTATAAGGCTTATGAAGTTGTGGGATAAATTCTGAAGCCCTGACGATTGGACCGGCAACTAATTGAGGGAAAAAGCTAACATAGAATCCGAAGTCAAGTACAGATTTCACTGGTTCTATTTGCCGTCTATAAATATCAATGATATAAGACAAGCATTGAAAAGTATAAAAGGAAATCCCCACTGGTAATAGAATCTTACTTTCTACAAAATCAGTGCCTAAATATGCATTACTCCAAATTGCATGTACTGGCTTTGGGGCCCAATTTATATCTAGAGCTTGTGATAAAAAATCAGAAATAAAGTAAGGATATTTAAAATAAAACAGAACCGATAGATTAACAAAAACGCTTAATGTAACCCATAACTGACGTTTCCAAATAGCTCTAGTTCGAAACAGTAAATGGCCAATGGTAAAATCAACAATCGTAGAGAAAATGAGTAGTATGAAAAAGACACCACTTGTTTTGTAGTAAAAAAATAAACTAACCAGAAAAAGAAAGGCGTTTCGAACCGCTCTATTGCGATAAACCAAACTATATGCAAGGAGAGAAACACCAAATAAAAGCCAAAAAGAAACAGAAGTGAAGTTCAAGGGAGACATAGCACTGAACTTCCAAATATTATTAAAGTCCCGAAAAAAAAGCTCAATCATAACTGGAATTTATCTGTGAACATAGGCTTATCATTCATGCCACTTTCATGAATATCTAAATATGCACTCTCTATTGCATTAGCCAGCCAATAAGCTTGCAGACCGTATCCAATTCGCGTCATATGAATTCCATCTTTCTTTGCCCACCCTTTGCGAATCCAGAAAGAAACGGAGTTCTTACCTCCCATTAAATTATAAAGGTCATGAACAGAACCTTTATGCTTTTTAGCTAAGCGAAACATTGATCTTCGAACGATTTCTCCATGAGGATTGTATTTTCCCTTGTAATAACTATCGTTGTTTGTTAAAAATATAAACGCACATTTGGGATTAACCTGTCGAATTAATCCAACCAAACTGTCATAATTATTTTCATAAGCCAAAGAATCAAATCGTCCTTTAGACTTATAGGCATCGTTAATTCCTAATCCAAAAAGAATCAGATCAGGGTTAATGGCAGCCATTTGTTGACCAAAACGATCACATTTTAAATAAGAATGTGTCGCAGCACCATTAGCTCCAATTGCATGATATCTTAATCCTGGCGTCTCCCTGATTACTTGAACTCCCTCTAATGAAAAATATTTTTGTTTGATATTTTCAGAAGCCAAGCGGAAGCTTATCGTGTCTTGAGGGATAGAAAATAGCCCTACAAAAGCATTAATCGATGAATCATAAAATGAACTATCTGTGGAATTCAAAAATCTAACAACCATAGAACTATCACTTGGACTTGCGAAAATTCTTAATTCTCTGTAACCAAAAGGATCATCCTTACTATATATTTCAACTCTTGATGTTGAATCTGTTGTCCATGCTCTTATACCAGAAACACCCCATGGTCCTGTGTGAGAAGGAACGGAACAGCGCTGACCATGCCAATTATTTATATTGGGGTAGGCATTGGTTTTATAAGTATTTGGACTATTTGTATGAGCCAAAGCAAACGGGAAGAAAAAGCCTCTCTCACCAGTCAAGCCAGGCGACATTGTCTGAAGCTTGAATCGTATGGCATCAGTAAGTAAACCTGCTTGAACATGTGATCCACCAATATGGACAATATTAACTTCACCAATCCCCTTAAAAACAAGACTATCCAGCTTCTCAAATAATGAGAAAAAGCCAATATTGTCTCCTGGGAAATTTAATTCGTTTTTTATAGCAGGCTCTGGCAAAGGATTAGGCAATACTTTCAGAGATATCGGCTGAGAAAAAAGACTTGCAAGACTATAAAATATGAGCCCAAAGAAAAGAATTAGTCTATTCATATCTACCCAATTCAAATTCTAAAGATGCGACTATCGCTTTTCCTACTTTTTTTGATCCACGAGGTGTAAAATGGATATGGTCCGGACCAGCCAATGGTGGAGATTGATTTACCCAATCGACCATAGATCCCTCACTTCCCATAAGATCAAATAAATCGAAAAAACCAACATTCTCAGAAAAAGCAGCTTGTCTCATGACATCTCTAACTTCGGAGACAAAAGGATAACTCACCCAATTAAGCCCATCTTTCACTGCCATATCACTTGGACCTATAACCAATATATCAGCAGTTGGTAAAAGTTCTTGAAATAATTTAATTTGACGAATAAAGGACTTTCCATATCTAGCTACAGCTTCTTTTGATTTAAAATAGGGCACAGAATTACCTCCAAATTGCAATATAACAAGGCCAATATTTTTATGCCTCAATTGTCGACCAAAATGAATTTGATCCATTTGAGTAAAACTTAATCCGCTAGCACCTCGCATAGATATATTATCTACGTTTACTCCTGATTTTCCATCAAGTGAAATACCATACCAATCTGGACTTTTACCTCTGAACTCAAGTCTTAATTGAGCAACAGATTCTGGAGCTACGAGAACGAGGTTTCCCTCGCTTGCTGAGCTATCGATATATTGTATCCTCCAAAGAGTATCATTCGCAAACCATTTAACTTCCAGAGGACCTTTTGAAGGACCGTGAGAAAGTTCAAAACTAGAGAATCTTCGGGCCTTCTTATAACCATATTTACGAGGACGGAATGAGATTATAGCGTCCGGGTAATCATTATTTTGTTGCTCATAACTATGAGCAACTCCCGTTAATCCATAGCGGCCTTGCTCCTGCTTTTGATTTTTTCTCCCGAAGCTGACCATACGTCGCCATTCTCCTTGAGTTCTGTGATCAACAGCTGCCATTGGAACAAAGGGGGTTAAATTCTGAATGCCAGCACCCTCTCCTCCATATTTATTTTGAAAAAAATCACGAATTTCTCTTGTCATGCGATCTCCTTCAATCTGAGAATCTCCGAAATGAAGGATACGAATAGCATCTTTTTCATCAAGATTATTTAAAGACTTATAAAACCCAGAAAAACCAACACTGTCATTAGGAGAAAATGATATTTGAGATAATCCCGTAGGCAAATTTGGATATACGATTTCAATCTTCTCAAGCTTAGGCTGATTATTGATTAATGTATCGATTACCTGGATTGGATCAGTTTCAATATTTACTTTTTTTAAGGGATCCTTTTCATAAATCTTCCATTCAGGCAATTCGACTGAAAAGCTCTTTGTAATGGGGAAATTAAAAAAAGTATTTAAATAGGACCCAAATCCAAAAACAAATAATAAACTGAGAAAGAAAACAGCAATTTGTAAAGGTGTTCGATTCTCATTTTTCATATTTATTTAAAACGGGATATTCAGGATTTGACCAGGATAGATGACATCGGTGCCTCTATTTATTCGGATTAAATCATCTATTGAAACCATTGGATAGTTTTTACGAATCCTCCAAAGACTATCTCCTTTTTTAACTTGATAAGCATGAAATCGAGGGATATCTGATAATAATATTACCGGTTCTAATTCTACAAAACTTACGATTGAATTTTTACAGCAATCGTGTAAAGAATAGTCTTGAGTGACTTTATACTTTTTAATTCTAGCTTGAGAAAAATGGAATTCTTCTTTAGACATAGATCTCATAATTGACGGTCCGTAAATCAAGGCAATATCAGCTTTTGAAGAATCCTTAAACTCACAAAAATAATCAAGCCATAATGTTTGAGCTGCAGAAAAGCTATTCAGGGAATCTATATTATTGACGTTTAATCCGAATTTAGCCATTGCAATTGGGTGTAAACCGAAATCACCTGTGAATCTAACATGACCATCAGGTCTATTAAAGTTTTCTTGCTGCCAAATAGTCTGTTCAAACCTTATTAAATCTGGGAAAAAGTAGATTGGAGGGTTGCTTTTAGCATGAAAAAAGCATAGAGAAAAGAAAAAAACAAGCCAGAAACGCATAATCAAAGATATTCTTTGTCACCCATCTTTATTGTAAATACCCTCACAACTTTTCAACTAATCCAATGCTATTTAAGTTAAAAACATGTAGACTTGTATTTGTTAAATCGTAAATTCATTTGAATGAATATTTATAGATCATTTTTAATAGCATTAATTTCAACTATTGCAACTTCATGTGGATTTCTTCAAATTGAAAACAGAAAGATTTCAGAACCGCTAACAATGGAATCCGTTCGAGAAAAATTCCCTGGTTATACTCTTACTGAGCACAATGCAGGAGAAGGGCTTTATAAAGTTAATTGCGGTAATTGTCATGAATTGCATGAGTCTCAAAGTTTCACCGAAGCATCATGGTCAAAAGCAATACCAAGAATGGCGGTAAAAGTCAATAAAAGAGCCGGGCGTCAATTAATATCAGAATCTGGAGAGCAGGCAATCTTTCGATATTTATACGCTCGAGGCATGAATAAAGATGATTGATATGAATCCATTTGAGATAACTACATACAAGGAGTACCAGGATTCTTATGAAAATGCCAAAAACAATCCTGAAAGATTTTGGGATGATATAGCATCTCACTATCAGTGGCAAAAAAAATGGTCAAAAACATTAAATTGGGACTTTAAAGGCCCTAAAATAAGTTGGTTCGAAGACGGAAAATTAAATATAACGGAAAATTGTCTCGATAGACATCTTAAGAAAAATGGAGAATCAACAGCACTAATTTGGGAACCAAACAATCCTAAAGAACCTGAACTACGCATGTCATATTATGAATTGCATTCAGCTGTTTGCAGATTCGCAAATGTGTTAAAATCTAGAGGAATAAAAAAGGGGGATCGTGTCGCTATTTACATGCCTATGATTCCTGAATTGACAATTGGAGTTCTTGCTTGTGCGAGAATAGGAGCGATTCATAGTGTAGTTTTCGCAGGCTTCTCATCTCAAGCTTTGACTGATCGTATAAATGATTCAACGTGCTGTGCAGTATTAACGTCTGATGGAATGTATCGAGGAGCAAAAAATCTAGCTATCAAAACAACCGTAGATGAAGCTTTAAAATCCTGTCCAAGCGTTAAAACTGTGGTAGTTGTGAAACGAGATAATCGTGACATTCAATGGACTCGCGGTAGAGATATATGGCACCATGAAGCAGTTGAGAATATAAGTGATTTTTGTCCTGCTGAACCTATGGATTCTGAAGACGTATTATTTATTCTTTATACTTCGGGATCTACAGGAAAACCTAAAGGTGTTGTTCATACATGCGGAGGATATATGGTTTACGCAGGCTATAGTTTTAAAAATGTTTTTCAATATAAGGCAGGAGATATTTATTGGTGCACTGCAGATGTTGGATGGGTCACAGGGCACAGCTATATTATTTATGGACCTCTACTAAATTGCGCTACTACATTGATGTTTGAAGGTATTCCTACATGGCCTACAGCATCTCGATTTTGGGAAATATGTGATAAGTATAGCGTTAATCAATTTTATACAGCACCTACCGCGATTAGGTCCCTTATGGCTCTTGGGAATAAATGGGTTGAAGGTTTTAGTTTAAAGAATCTAAAAGTAATTGGATCTGTAGGAGAACCAATAAATAAGGAAGCCTGGGATTGGTATTATAAAATGATTGGTAAGAGCAATTGTCCTATTGTCGATACTTGGTGGCAAACTGAAACCGGTGGCATAATGATTTCAGGCTTGGGTAATTTAAGTGAGCAAAAACCAACTTTTGCTGGAAAACCTCTTCCGGGTATCGAACCTGTTCTATTAGATATCAATGGAAGAGAAATATTAGATGATGGTATCGAAGGACATTTATGTGTAAAGTTTCCATGGCCATCTATGCTAAGAACTATTTATGGCAACCATCAGCGATGTAAAGATGTTTATTTCTCAAATTATGATGGCTATTATTTTACTGGAGATGGGGCAAAACGAGAAGAAGGCATGTACCGTATTATCGGAAGAGTCGATGATGTCATCAATGTAAGTGGTCATCGCTTTGGGACAGCAGAAATTGAAAATGCTATTAATTCTAGCACACTAGTCACAGAAAGTGCTGTTGTCGGCTATCCTCATGCTATAAAGGGTCAGGGGATCTATGCTTTCATCTCGCTGGAGGCTGGCGACCATAATGAAATAGATGTAAATAACTCTATAATTTCAGCTGTTGTTGGATCTATTGGCCATATCGCAAAACCCGATATAATTCAGATAGCCCCAGGACTCCCCAAAACAAGGTCTGGCAAGATAATGAGACGTATTCTTCGTAAAATTGCTGAGGGAAATACAAAAGATATGGGTGACACATCTACCCTTCTAGACCCTAGCGTAATTGATTCCCTTATCAAAGGAAAGAAATGAACTTGTTCTAGTTAAATTCACAGATCAGGCTAATCTCAATACAGATTGAGAAAATATCTCTCTTTTGGAATTGATTTACCTCCTATTCTATCATAGAATTTGATTGCCCGTGAATTAAATGATGGTGTTTGCCATTGGATTATATTACAATTAATCTTGTTAGCTTCTTCTTTTAATCTATTGAGTAGAATCTCGCCCAATCCAAATCCCCTGGCCTCTTTAATTAGAAAAAGGCAATCCATGTGTAAATAATAATCAGAATCCCAAGTTGAAAACTGTTTCATAAATGAGCAATAACCCACAATCGAGTCATTATGCTCGACAACCAAACATTTGAAACTTGGGTTTTCGGCAAATAACTTCTCTTTTAGCATGGACTCTTTATTATTCTTAGAATAATCTGCCCTTTCAAAATAAGCATGCTCTTCGCAAAGTAGGACAAGTGCACCAAGGTCCTTTTCTTCAACAAATCTTATTGTTGCTTCTTTCATGAAATTAAAAGTTGTATGATTGGGTCAAGTTACACTAGGATATCGATTTAATTATTAGGTGAATCCAAATCCCATGGTTAACTACCTTAGTATTATGAGACGTATAACTATCTTTTGTTTTTTAATATGCCTAGGCATTTGTTTTCAAACTAGTGGACAAATAAATTCAGTAAATCCAAAAACCGCATTTCTAACAAAGCATGATGGAACCCAATGGACCAACGGAATACTGACTTATACCTTTCAAGATTCTATAAAACCAATTCAAGAAGAATGGTTTAAAGCAGATATTGAATTTCCCCTGTGCGATACATGCCTCGTACCCTCAGTAGACTGCCATATGTGCGGATTCTGGTATTTAATTAACAAAGTTGATACCTTTTCAATAGGTCAAAGTTATCAGAACGATTTTTTTTATGAGGAAACTAAGAAGCTCTTCTATGAAAGCAGCGACAAGTCAGTCTGGAGTGTTGATTTTAGAGGTGGATATAGTTCAAATTTTGATTCAGGGAAAATTCATTGGATACCATCTGATTCAGATTCTGTAGAAATAAAAAAAATTAGAGATTTAAATAAACCTTTGTTAGATCTTTATAAAAGTAAAAAAGCGAGAGATAGAAGATTAGCGGAACAAGATTTACTATAAAAAGCGAAAAATAATTATGAAAAAAACAATCTCACTTTTAGCACTTTTAACTCTATTCGCTTGTGGTAAAGAAAACGTAATTCCAACAGATTTTACTTTTAACTATAACATTCATTCAAGCTTACCAAGCGAATGGGAATCAGAATTTTATACGATCATGAATAATCTAGATGATAAAATCAAAATATTACCTAAAGACTATTCGTATGAAATGGATATTTACGCATGGAATAGTACCGCTGATAAACCATACAAAGACCAAATCGGAGATGATGGTGGTGCGATGATTTCTGGAAATCGCAGAGCTATCAATGGCAAATACATGGTCTTGGAGATACCTGCTTCTGAATTTGACAACGACCAAATGCATAGATATTCAGTCATTGCCCATGAATATTTTCATGTTTATCAAATGTCCCTTTCAAAAACTTTTTACGACCATGATATTGAACTGAAATGGATGTCAGAGGGCGGTGCAACAACAATAGAGTCAATGTATATTCAGCAGTACTATAATTATAATTATTTTAAGTGGGATATTAATGATGTCAATATTGCAGTAGTAAATACGCCCAGTATTTATGAAACCTATGCTGCATCCTCAGATAAAGACCGAAACTATTCTTCATCTGTTTTTATGTTACTTGCCCTGTCAAAAGAACTTCAAAAGCTAAATTATTCAGAAGAAGAAGCCTTCAAAATGATATTTAAAGACTTCTGGCTCCCTAACCCTACCGATGGAAATTGGAAAAGTAATTTTGAAGATATTTTTAGCATCACTGTTCCTGATTTCTACCAAAGTTTAAGTAATTACGATCTAAATGCTGATGGCACAATAGATTCAACAGATTTAAATTCCGTACTACCAAGTGAGACCATTCTTTTACAGGATATATTTACAAACTGATTTGTAGACCTTTGTTGGATCTTTACAAAAAGAAAAAAAGGCAGAAGACAGAAGCATAATACAGAACGAATTATTATAAATAAATTTTAAAAACATGAAAAAGATAGTTGGTATTCTTGGACTTTCCCTATTCTTTTCTTGCGTGAGTGGAACCGACCCCATGCCAAACGAATTTTCTTTTGACTATAAGATTCATACTAGCCTACCAAGCACTTGGGAATCGGAGTTTTATACTATTGTGGGCAATCTTAATGAAAAAATTAAAATCGAACCTAGAGATTACTCATATCAAATGAGTGTTTATGCCTGGAAAAGCACTGCAAGCAAGCCTTATCAAAGCCAAATCGGTGATGCATCCGGAGCTTCCGTCTCTGGAAATCAAAATGAACGTTATATGGTCTTGGAGATACCTGCTTCTGAATTTGATTTTGCTCAACTGCATAGGTATTCTGTAATTCCTCATGAATACTTTCATGTCTACCAGATGTCGCTTTCTAAAAACTTTTATGATGGAAATATTGAATTGAAATGGATTTCAGAGGGTGGAGCCGCAACAATAGAATCAATGTATATTCAACAATATTATGGAGTTAATTATATCAAAGACGCCCAAAATCAGGTCAACATAGCTGCGATAAATAACCCTAAGATATTTGAAAAATATAATGACTCCCAAAACGAAGATCCCAATTATTCATCATCCGTATTCATGGTCCTTGCGCTAGCGAAAGAACTTCAGAAGTTAAATCACACTGAAGAAGATGCATTTAAAATGATATTCAAAGACTTTTGGCTACCAAACCCAACCAATGGCAATTGGAAGAATAATTTTGAAGAGGTTTTTGGTATCAGTGTTGAAAATTTCTACCAAAGTTTAAGTAACTATTCAAGCGATATAAATTCCGTACTTCCTAGTGAAACTATTCTGATTGAAGATATATTCACAAATTAATTTTTATCATTTTACTTTTACTTAATTATGTATAGATACCTTCCGACACTTATAATAGCATCCTTTGTATTAATTATTATTGGCTGTGATTCTTCAGGGTCAAATTCCAGTGCGAAATGGACAATTGATATAACTCTTGACAATGAGAATTATAAATACGATGGTAAGTTTTTAAACGATTCAAGTGGTTTAAATGAATTTTGGAGTTCATCAGAAGGATCTCGAGCAAATTTCGTAAATAATGCTATTTCAATTAATTTTGGAGGTGATGAAAATTCAGAAAACCATTTAAAAGGTAATTCTATTTATGGCACGTTAGGACTAAGCAATCAATCTACTGGAAAACAAATGGCTACACTTAATATTCCAATGATACCCTATTATGTAAAAGGTGAAATAGAAGTAAACGTCAGTAATCTTGGAACCGTAACGAGTTCTTCAGGAGGAGACTTAACATATGGCAATGAAATAATTATAAATATCCCGTCAGTAACTTTTTTAGATAGCATCACGGGTATTACCCGCACATTGTCGGGGAGGATAAAAAGCGTCCGAGTGAATTAAATATTAATACTTGTTTTATTTTACAACTACTTTTTTCTAAAAAAAGTTAAATCAAGTAAAAACAAATAGTAAATTCCCTAGGTCATTTTTCAGTAAATAAATTTTCTAGTATGAATAAACTTTTAAATTTTCTTGTTCCTGCTTTTTTTTTATTTTTTATAAATGATGTTTCGGCTACCCATCTAATGGGTGGTGAGATCACTTGGCAATGTGCAAAATCTGGTGCAAATGCCGGAAAAGTAAAGTTCAGAGTTATTCTTTACCGAGAGTGCCGAACTTCAAGTGGAGGTTCAGTTAGCTTTCCAGGTTTGATATCTATAACTTCAAACTCTCCAGCTGGTTCTATTTCAGCTCCACGAATAACGATTAATAATGTTTCTCCGACGTGTTATTCAGGTCAGCTAAGCTGTGCGACAGGGGTAGGTGGTGAAGGAAGAATGGAAGAGCATATTTACGAGTCAGCTTGGATTAATTTAAATGGAACTCCTCCGGCGACTGGATGGGAATTCTCATGGACTTCTTGCTGTCGACCAGTATCAATCTCCAATGGTGGATCAAATCAAGGGTATTGGTTGCGGGCAAAAATATACCCATACACCCCTCCCGGGGGAACTACGGCACTTAATATGAATACTTGTTACGACAGCTCTCCACAATTTGCAGAGAAGCCAAAATCTATTATATGTACAGGCTATCCATATACTTTTTCTCAAAATGCTTATGAGCCTGAATTTGATTCTATGCACTACGCCTTTGCAAATCCTTTGGGTTCTAGTGGAGCTATTGTATCTTATTCTTCCCCTTATACTGTTACTAGTCCTTTTCCAAATCAAGGAAACCCTGTGGGTTTCACTCCATCTACAGGATTAATTACTGTTAATCCAAATACTGGAGGCTCTTTCATGTCTTGCGTTAAAGTAGAATCCTATCGTTGTGGTCAAAAAATTTCAGAGATTTTTCGCGATGTATCAATGGTCATTAAAACAGGTTGTGAATTAACTGGCGCCACTACGGTGAA
>MDTF01008469.1_pt1 | contig 15446 bp, 13 predicted proteins | sample 811191 | NCBI WGS metagenome assembly MDTF01 (sample SAMN05326649, study PRJNA326480) | marine metagenome | isolation source: seawater | place: Southern Ocean | collected 2011
AACTCAGTGTTTTCTCTACGTTTGGTAGGACTGAACTGAGAGTTACTTTTCATTTCTGTAGCTCTCTTCCTACAATTGCTTGAGCAATATATTTTATTGGGTCTGCCAGAAACCTTAGCCCCGCAATGAGGGCATTGCCTAATTTCATCTGACTCAATTACATCAAATAATTCATGCTGCATGATCAGCTACCTCCAGACCATCAGCATTAGTCTCTTCAGAAAAACTTTTGGCATTGAGCTGATTGGCAGCTGTCACTACTGCTTGGTTATGAACTTGTCTTTGCTCACTCTGGACAGCCTTAAAATAGCTCTCAAAGCGTTCTGGAAGTGTACCTAAGAGGTCAGTATCTAGACCATGCCCGTACTCCGTATGGCTTCGCTCACTGAGCAAAGCCCGAGGGTATTCGGGCGTATGTCGACACATCCCTAGGGCACGCGTGAAGTCCAGTCGAAATAGGGGGCTGTTGAAAGTTAATCGTGCGATGCTGAAATGGGTGTGTCGCGGTGCACCTTTATTTGCGCTGCAAGCGTTAGGCTTGCCGTGACCTTTGCGCGCGCGATACGCCCACCCACATCATTGTAGATGAAAACCCAAAAAAACCAGCGATAGCAATGTACTGAATCTCAATTGAGAGATTGAAGTCGAGCAATATTCCTGTGATCACGGGCCCAATTGCAGAGCCGAGCACCATAGCTGCGGCCGCAGCTGCCTTTATTGAGCCAAGATGTTTGGTGCCAAAATGCTCAGCCCAAAAAGCATTGGGTAAGGTGGCGTTCGCTCCAGACGAAAGGCCCAAAAAGACGAACGCAACCAACGCTGTGAGGAGTGATTGACCATACGCAAATAGCATAAAGGCACAGATCGTTGGTAGCTGAAAATAAGGAATCAAACGGGCAGTTCCAATTTTATCGATTAAAATACCTGATAAAATCATAGATCCGATGGCCACACCGGTATAAACTGGAAACATGGCCACCAACTGAAAATGATCCCAACCCTTAATTTCTGCAAAGTGTACCTGAAAAAAAAAGAAGACAGTGCTAAAGGCGGACTGCCCCATTAATGCTGGCATCATAAACCAAAATAGCGGGTGAACTAAAGTCTGGTTTCGCGTCCAATGCCGGCCGCCCATTCCGACAGACTGCCCTTCTTTGGACATGGACTGGGGGCTGCGCTCCTCTCTTAAGAGCCACAGAAGGGCAGGAATTGATAAAGTAGATACAAAAGCAGCCAAAACCCAAATGCCCTGCCAGGTGAAAAACAACATTAGGGTTACAACTAAAACTGGGTAGATAGCCTCCCCAACAGAAAACCCAAGGTTTGCCACAGAGAGCGCCTTTCCGCGGTTTTCCGCAAACCAACGTGACATGCCTACAGCGGCGATATGAGTGGACATGCCTTGTCCCGTAAGTCGCAAACAAAAGATAACAACAGGCAGGAGAGCCACCCAGGGGTTGAATGCCATAAAAAGGCAAGAAGTGGCGAGTGCTGCTAATACAACCGGCCCAAGTTGCCTCACACGCATAATGTCAGTCAACCCACCAGCCCAAACCATTGCGATGGCAGATGCGAAGGTCCCAAAGCCATAAATGGCCCCCCAATCCCCATGGGATAGGTTGAAAGTAGCCCTGATTTCATCTGCAAATATAGAGATAAAATACGTCTGACCAAAGCTTGACATCAGGGTGAGCAACGCGCCAGCAGCCAGCCAGCGGCTGTTTTGGATTATAAATCTGAACATGCAGCTGTTGTCAGACGAAACGTCGGTGCTGGCAAGGGGCTACAACACGTAGCGCGACAGATCGCTGGATTGCAGCAACGCGTCAAGGTGCTTGTTCACATAGGCCTTATCAATCACGATTTTGGTCCCCAGTTGATCGGGCGCAACAAAGGACAACTCCTCAAACACCCATTCAATCATAGTATAAAGGCGACGAGCCCCTATGTTTTCAACAGAACGGTTCACCTCAGCCGCTGCTCTCGCCGAGTAGTGCCAAGTATTGAGCGCATAGATTTAGGCTGCGCCAGCAATCCGAAGCGTGTTTTATTATTTTGACAGCACCTTTCAAAAGATTATTTACAGTTTAGCTTGCTCTTGAGTCGTTTATGGCTCGTCGGTTCCGATGTCCTCTTTGCGGTGGGCGACGTAGGTGTCCAGTTCTTCCTGGATTGCAGGATCCATCGTCGGTTCCTCATAGTTGTGCAGGGCCTGTTGCCAGATGTCGGTGGCGCGTGTGAGGGCATCTTTGGATCCGGCGGCCTCCCAGCCTCCATAATTGGTCCAGTCTGATAGCATTGGGCGATAAAAAGCATTTTCATAGCGAGCCATCGTGTGCTCGGCCCCAAAGAAATGGCCGCCTGTCGGGACTGAAGCTATCGCATCGAAGCCCAGCTCGTCTTCGGAGAAGTCGATTGGCCGCAGAACCTCCATCATGTTCTGAAGTATCTCAACATCAAGGATTAGTTTTTCGTAAGACGCCGTCAGTCCACCTTCTAGCCAGCCGGCAGCATGATAAACCATGTTACCGCCCCCCATGACCGCGCCCCAAGTGGCCATCGTTGTCTCGTAGGTTGCCTGTAGATCAACCGCGTTCGAGGCATTGGTGTTCGAGGTCCTGTAGGGCAGGCAATAGCGCCGTGCGAGCTGCCCCGAGACGAGGTTTGCCTTAGTGTTTTCCGGTGTTCCGAAGGCAGGCGCGCCCGAGCGCATGTCAACGTTTGAGGTGAAGGCACCATACATCACGGGTGTCCCGGGGTTGATGAGCTGTGTGAGGACTATGCCGAACAGTGCCTCGGCATTTTGTTGGGCTAAAGCGGCCGCCAGCGTCACGGGTGTCATCGCGCCCATCAGCGTGAAAGGTGTGATCACAACTGGCTGCCCATGCTCGGCCATCGCGATCAGTCCTTCGCCCATAGCGTCGTCGAAAAGGCGGGGCGAGTTGACTGAAATAATGGTGATGACACCGGGGTCCTTCGCCATCTCTGCGGGACTGATCCCGCGGGCGATCGCCATCATGTTGATGCCATCCATAGCCCGACCACGCCCGATAGCGGTGCAATGGAACGTGAGGTCTGATAGCATCAGGTTAGCGCGGTAGGTATCAAGATGACGGTTGTTTGCGGGCAGCTCTTGGGGTGCTGTGACCTGATTTCCAATGAGGTGGATCGCATTGAAGTGGTGTGCCAGGCGGATGAAGTTCTCGTAGTCCTTCATGTTGCCCGCACGCCGACCATTGATGCAGTCATGGACGTTGGGCGAACCGGCGGTAAGGCTGAAGGCCACATTCTGGCCACCGATTGTGAGCCGCTTTGCGACGTTGCGCGACGTCAGCGTAAAATTCGACGGCGCAGTTTTTAGGGCTGCATCCACAATGCTTTCGTCGAGGCGGATGGTTTTTTGGGCACGATCGACAATCGCACCTGTGGCTTCGAACAGCTCCATAACGCGGTTGCCCATAACACGGATTCCGAGCTCTGAGAGGATGCGCATTGACGTGCGGTGTATCGCCTCAATTTCCTCCTCATTCGCAAGATTGATGCTTGGATAAGGGTTTTCTACCGAGCGCCAAGGCAACTGTGGAATTCCACCACTGCCTCTGTCCACCTTTGATTTGCGTCCGCCGCCACGCCGTTTTTCGCTCATAGCACTCTCCGGTTCAATAGCCCCATTCGGGATTAAAATTGTTGGTCAGCGCGTTGCCGTGCCGATAATGTTGGATGATATCCTCGAGTATTACATTCACGTATTCCATTGCTTGGAATTGATGCTTTGCGCGCAATGGCGCAGCCGCCAAACCGGTGAGCACCGCTTGGGGTGCTGATCTGCATGTTTGCGAGCTTGAAGAATGCCTGTTAGATCATTTCTTCATAAAACGGTCCCATCTGCTAAGGTGTTACGCCAAACTTTTTTACGAAATCTGCATAATCGGACAACGCATCAACCAGCGTCATTGGCTGCCAGCCAGTTTCCTGCTGGATACGGCTTATGTCATATGCGCCCCACCGACCGTGCTTGTGATCTAGGTTCATGACCACATCGCACTCTGTTTTGGGTTTAATTTCCCATTGTGTGCCGGGGACAATTTTCCCCACCGTTTTGACCAGTTCTTCAAGTGTCACAGCCCTGCCTAAGGCGATGTTGTAGGCGTTATGCTTGAAGGGTTTACCCGTTAGCATCAAAGCGATGATTCCGGCGGCTACGTCTCCGGCGTGGATATGATCGCCAACGGCCTCAAGGGCATTGATCCCGATTGTTCTCCCCTCAAGAGCGCGATGCACGACGACGTAGGGTGGACAATGATAGGCGCGGCTTGGCCGCCACCGATCCATCGGGCCATATACGCCTGACAATCGACAGGATGCGGCATTAATCCCAAAAAGCTTGCGGTATCGTTTCGCCACCAGTTCGCCAGCATATTTTGATATTCCGTAGAATTCTGGCGGATCAACCCAGCCGTTTTCGGGCATTGGTCCCGCTGGTTCGGGGCCATTGTCGTTGTAAACGCCGCCCGAACTCAAGTTGATAAAACACTTTAGGCTGTCGATTTTCCGTGCCAATTCAAGCATCCGTACGGTGCCCATGAAATTAACCTCAAGAACCCTATCTGGCGATTCTGTCTCGGGGTTTTTGATAGGTATACCGGCGCTTGTTTCAGGGGCAAAAAGGGTGACTGTTGCACCGTGGACAATGCGCGTGATCTTGTGGTCCTGCGCGATCTTATCCAGAAGTTCAGCGTCAAGGACGCTGCCTTGCACATATTTTAAACGGTCAAGTACGGGTTCAAAAAACCGTTCTAACGCATCGTCCATCGGCCCGGAGTCCAAAACAACGACACGTCCATCGGGTTGCGAGTCCAGCCATTCTCGGGCCAGATTGCTCATCACGAAACCACCGCCGCCGGTTATCAATAATGTCATAGTGTTTTTCCCTGCTGAATTGTCATAAATGGATTTCTTAGCTGGCGGACCAACCGCCATCGACCATCAAGTTGACTCCGGAAATGAAACCACATTCGTCGCTGGCAAGGAAAAGGGCTGCGTTGGCAACGTCCTCGCTTCGACCTAGCCGTGGATAAGGGGTCCGTTGACGGGCGTCTTTTAGACCTTTTTTGTCTTTGGAAACCCCGGGCTTGCCGGTCAAGATTCTACCGGGTGCGACTGCATTGCAGATGATATGATCTCGTCCGTAATCTGTGGCTATCTGGCGCGTTATGTAGACACTGGCAGCCTTGCCAACCCCATAGGCAATGTCGTTAGGTGCCCCAATCATTCCGTGTTGCGATGTGATGTTGACGATCCGCCCCCGTGCATCGGCGCGGACAGGCTGTTTCAGCATCTGTTGTACGGCGCGTTTGCAGCAATAGAAATAGCCGTCGGAATTTACAGCCTGCACCTCGCGCCATTGTTCAGGCGTCGTTTCGGTCAGGCGTGTTGTTGTCCAGTGGGCTGCGTTGTTGACTATGACGTCGAGCGAACCCCATTTTTCTACTGTCTGCGAAATCATGGCGTCGACATTTTCCCATTTCGAGATGTCACAGTGTATCTTGACGGCGTCGCCGCCTGCCTCGGTTATGACGCGCTCGGTTGGGAGGCCACCCTCTTTGGGATCGTCGATTATGTCGGCCACGACAACTTTTGCGCCTTCGTTGGCAAATAGGATCGAAATGGCGCGTCCAATCCCAGAGGCCGCTCCGGTCACTATTGCAACTTTACCCTCAAGTCTGTTCATCGACAACCATCCCAAGTTTGATCTTAAATTTATAATGCTCTTATAATAGGCGCAGCTAGAGGTCCTAGATGTCCGCTATCCGCGTAAAGCACGCCCCCAATCCGACATGGAGCGCTTGGCCTTACAACTTGCGTTGTTCGCTGGGAAGCATCTGATACATTTTTCGGTAACGCCGCGTGAAGTGAGAGGCGTTCTTGAAGCCTGATCGCAAAGCGACCTCGATTATGGAAACATCAGTTTGTGTGAGCAAACCCTTTGCCTCATGCAGCCTTAGGCGCATGTAGTATTGCGACGGTGACATTTGGAAATGTCGCATAAAAAGACGCTCTAGATGGCGGGTGCTGGTTCCGAGGTGGACGCTAATATCGCCGATTTGAACAGGGTCTTCCAGATTGCTTTCCATCAGTTCAATCGAGCTTAAAAGCAACTGGTTCGTGACACCTGTACGCGCCCGCAAGTTCACCCGCGCGGGCGCGTGTGATCCCCGAATTGAGGGGTAAACCAGACTGTCGGCAACCTGTCTAGCAAATAAAACTGATCTAAATTTGCCAATCAGATGCAACATTAAATCCAGCGTTGAAACGCCACCAGCACAGGTTATCATATTGCCATCAATACAAAAAATATTACCTGTAACATCAACTTTGCGGAATCGTTCGCTAAGAGATTGGAAGCTTGCCCAATGCACGGCGCACTCGCGGCCATCCAATAAACCTGCTTCTGCCAATATAAAAGCGCCACTGCTGATGCCACCGATGGTTACGCCTGATCGGCTTAACTTGCGAAGCCAATTTAGGACGCTCCGATTAGTAGTTTTGGCGCCACTCTGGCCGGTGCAGACCAGTACCACATCAAGCACCGGGCAATTATTGATCCCTGCTTCGATAGGCGCGGGAAATTCACAGCTCGAGGATGTCGCCTGTCCATCAGCCGAGATCAATACGTAAGAGAAATTTCTTCTCTCCTCAAGGGAGTTGGCGATCCTGAGGGTATCGGTCATTATTGAAAGGGGAAGTAATGGGAACTTATTGGTCAGGAATATTCCAAAGCAGATCTTGGTAGGGGAAAGTGTGTCGTTTTGAAGTTGCATGTTGATTTCCACTATTAACCTTAATGCGACAACTTAAGTCGTATTTGGAAGACACCGTAACAGCCCTTTATCCGTTCGCAAAGTCTCTTGAACGCGGGGGTCATCCCAGATCGATAACGGGTTCCATTGCATCAAGAATTGACTGCGGTAGATGACACATAACAGTGTGACCGCCGTTCAGCATGACCAGTGGTGGCATTCCTGTTTCACAAATGTTGCGGCCTGCGGCTTCATGCGCCGCAACTTTCCGATGGCATCTGGTCTGGAATGGACAGCCTGGTGGTGGCGCTTCGGCTGATGGGATTTCACCCTCTAGAACGATATGCTTTTGTTGCACGCGGGTATCAGCAATAGGAACGGCCGAAAGTAGGGCCTCGGTATAGGGGTGGTAAGGCGGAGAGAATACATCTTCGGTACGTCCCTGTTCAACGACGTGGCCCAGATACATAACTACGATCCAGTCGGCCAGAAATCGAACAAGACCGAGGTCATGGCTGATAAATATCATGGTCGTCTGGTTTTTAGTTTGAATGTTCATCAGCAGATCAATTACCGCGGCCTGAACGGATGCGTCGAGTGCTGAAACTGGTTCATCTGCGATGACAATCTCGGGTTCACCGGCAAAAGCGCGGGCAATTGCGACTCTTTGCTTTTGACCACCTGAAAGCTGACGTGGCAGTCGGTCGGCATAATCATGCGGCAACTTCACTGCGTCAAAAACCTCACGCATTTTCTCGAGTCGTTCCTTACGGTTCCGGCCTATCCCAAACTTTTTGAAGACCCGATGCACCTGACGTCCAACCGTGCGTTTAGGGTTCAAGGTATCAAACGGGTTCTGAAATATCATTTGCATATTGCGGACTGAATCGGGGTTACGATCCTTAACGTCCTGCTGGCTGATCTCTTCACCTTTGAAAACCACAGACCCGCCATTCGCTGTTTCTAATCCGACTAATACCTTCGCCAGAGTCGATTTTCCACAACCGGATTCACCTACGATGGCAACCGTTTCGCCTATTTTTGCCTGAAAACTGATCGACTTGTTTGCCTTTACCGTCTTTCCAATTTTGGCGAATACGCCGCTTGAGCGGGAATAGTATTTCTTCAGATCATTGACAGTAATTAACGTTTTGCCCGGATCTAAACGTGCGGCGGCGGGCTGGCTCTCAGGTTTGGCTTCCCAGTCGATCTCGGTCAACCGTGCGCAGCGCGACTGGTGATCGTCTCGACCATCAACATTCAACATGGAAATGGAGCCGGCATCGCAGACGCCTGTTTTGAAATAGTCGCAACGCGGGCCAAAATTACATCCCTTTGGCCGCTGAAAGGGCAGCGGTGGTTGACCCTGAATCGCACAAAGCCTACCAACTGTTTTATTGGCATCCGGAACCGGCAGGGACCGAAGCAAAGCCTTCGTGTAGGGATGATGCGGTTTATGAAATAGTATGGATGTTTTGGCGCTTTGAACGGCTTCGCCCGAATACATCACAGTGGTTTGGTCGCAAGTTGTGCGAACCAGACCTAAATTATGACTAATGAAAAGTATCGCTACGCCAAAGCGTGTGCAGAGATCTTTGACAAGCGCCATAATGCCGGCCTCGACGGTGACATCGAGCGATGTCGTCGGTTCATCCATCAGCAATAGTTTTGGTCTGGACAAAAGCGCTATTGCAATCACGATACGCTGAACCTGACCACCTGAAAGCTGATGCGGATAGGCACGCATTAATCGTTCAGGGTCGGGAAGCCGAACCGCCTCAAGCATTTCGATAGAGAGCGCTGCCGCTTCCTTACGGTTCATGTTCCGGTGGATCATCGGAACTTCACAAAGTTGCTCGCCGATCATCATGGATGGATTAAGCGATGAGCTTGGCTCCTGATAGACCATGGATATTTGTGAGCCGCGAATTTGCTGAAGCTGCTTTGGTGACATTTTCACCAAGTCTTCGCCCATGAAGCGTATTTCGCCGCTGACTATCTTGCCGTTCGGCCCTAGATACCGCATGATTGCCAGTGCAATTGTTGATTTACCACATCCCGATTCGCCAACTAGCCCGACCACTTCTCCCGGCATCACTTTGCAGTTAAACCCCGTCACAGCAGGAATTTCGACCGCCCGTGTCATAAAGCTAATCGATAGCTCACTGATTTCGAGGACTGGCTGCTCAGACATTTTTCTAAACCGTTCGTTTCAGATATTGCCCGTGCTCGGCGCTTCCAAGGAAGGCGTCGCCGTCCACAATCAGTTTTCCTCTGCTGAAGGTTTTATCGACCTTGCCCTGAACCTTCCAATCTTCCCACACCGAATAATCAGTGTTCGAGTGGAGGTTGTTAACGCTATAGCTGTGTCTTGCCTCCGGATCGAAGATTACTATGTCGGCGTCAAAACCGGGCGCAAGTTGCCCTTTGGTTTTCAGGTCAAATAGTCTGGCGGGCGCGGCACAGCATGTTTCGACCCATCGCGCTCGACTTAGACGGCCCTTCAGAACACCTTCGGAATAAATCAGCGGAAATCTTGTTTCTACATTTCCTGGTGGCAAAACTGGCATCAGACGGTTTCCATCGGCGTCAAAGGGGGTGGTATCGTCGACAGGGGAGGCGATGACGTCATGGCCAAAATAGGCTGCAACTTCACGCGCTTTTTCCTCAGGAACCATCCGCATTGCGGCATGGTCGGTCGAGATTATATCGAGATCGCCCAATTCTAAAGCACGCCAAAGCGCCGATTGGTGTCCGGCGTCGCGTATCGGTGGTGTCAGAAGAAACGGCAGTGCCTTGACTTGATCTCCCTTATATATGTCGTCGGTATGCGTGAGCCACGCCAGACAAGCCTCGCCATGGGCTTGCACGCCACGTTCTTTCGCGGCGCGAATTGCTGCAACGCCCTCAGAACAAGTGTTATGGAAAATTAGGGCTCGGCCGTCGGTTATTTCAGCCATCGACAATGCCAGCGAGATCGCAGAAGCTTCAGCGGCGGCAGGATAGTTTCGGTTGAAATTAACTATGTCTCGGGCATTTCTGGCTGCTGCCCGACGCCTCATTTCGAGGATGACACCTTGGTTTTCCGCATGAATGACCGTGATGCCACCAAGTGCCGACACTTCAAACATGCCGCGCAGCAGGAATTCATCGGGCACCCGCCAACCTGGAATGGACATGAACCATTTGAAGCTAGTGATCCCGCGATTGACAATCTTTGGGATCTCTTTCAATCGTTCCTCCAACGGCTCTCGGATGTTCATATGAAAGGCAAAATCCACGCAACTGTTGCCCGTGGCGAGGGCCATTCGTGTTGATAGCTCCGCATCTAACGTTAAACCTACTTCGGCCTGCACCTGATCGATGATCGTCGTTACCCCACCAAAGGCCGCAGCTACGGAGCCGGTACGAAAATCATCGTCGTAACAAAAGTCCTCGCGTTCGGTTTGCATGTGAACATGGCTATCGATCGCACCGGGAAGAACAAACTTGCCTGTTGCATCGATACTAGTTTTTCCCGTTAAATCAGTACCTATGGCGACGATTTTTTCGCCAGAAATTGCTATATCCCCGTGAAATTCGGCCTCACCATTTATAATCAGACCATTCGTGATAACGAGATCATATATCAAGTGAAAATCTCCGTAATTTATGTGATGCAAATCACATAAGGTTATGGTCTTGCATCTTGTGCACGCTCTCAATTGCGACAGATAACGCTGGTTTTAAGTCGGATTTAGGCTAGCCCAAAAAGGTGGTCAGCCAATATCGTTGTTTCAACTTCGATCGTAGGTTTGGACACTAATGCTCAAGCCGTTTTTATGTAGGTACACTTTTAGAATAGCTTGATTGTAAACAGATAATTAACTGGGCCAGATGCGCCCCCAGAATGCTGGAAGGCAGGCCAAATGGTTCGATTTGTGGTTCGAAGGCTGTTCCTGATGATGAGCATAATGCTGGTTGTTTCAGCCCTTACGTTCCTGTTGTTAGAGATCAATGGCGAATCGGTTGTCGTAAAGGTTCTTGGTCCGTATTCGACAATCGAACAACGCAACATCTGGCTGGAGGTAAACGGTTACAATCTACATCCGTTCGTTCGGTATTTCAGTTGGCTTGGAAACATGTTGACTGGTGATTTTGGTGAATCGATCAGATATCGTGCGCCGGTCATTGACGTGCTTTTACCGCGGCTGGCCAGTACCGCTATTCTAGCGGCACTGGTTTTTTGCGTTATGCTCCCATTGTCAATAATTGCTGGTGTGATTGCCGGAATGCGTGAAGGTGGCGGTGTTGACCGTGCGATTTCGCTGGTGGCCGTTTTTACAACTTCGATCCCAGAATTTGCCAGCGCAGTTCTGATAACCTATATATTCGTCTTCAAACTTGGTTGGTTTTCTGCCACCAGTGCGATGCAATCCGGGTTCGACCCGATGCAGTTGGCGCTGCCGGCCCTCGTTCTTATAATGTTCGGGTTTGGGTATGTCGCTAGAATGATGCGAGCTTCAATGGCCGACGTTATGGACAGCAATTATGTCCGCACCGCCACCCTTAAGGGGATGCCGTTTCACCGCGTGGTTCTCAAACATGCGATCAGAAATGCCCTGATAGCGCCTTTCACGATCATCATTTTGCAGATCAACTGGCTGCTATCTGGCGTTATCGTGGTGGAATACTTCTTTGCCTATAAGGGTTTTGGCGCGCTGCTTCTTGAAGCATCGTTAACGCAGGATATCTATCTTTTACAGGCGTGCACGATGGTGTCAGTTGTCGTGGCCGTAATGACCCAGACCATAGCCGACGTCGGCTATGGTTTCCTCAACCCAAGGGTTCGAGTCACATGAGCAGTATACCTCAAGAACCAGTCGCGCCTGCAAATGTTGAAGTGGATAGCCAAGCAGCGCCACGGCGCATCAGAATGCCCGCACTCCTTTACAGTCCAGTAGGGGTTATCGGTGCATCCATTTGTCTGTTTTGGATCATAACTTCGATCTTTGCACCGCTGATTGCTCCATATTCCCCAACCGCTCAGATTGCAGCATTCCAACCACCTGGAACGACAACTGCGAATGGAATGTTTTTCCTACTCGGCACAGACCATCTTGGTCGGGACGTGCTCTCGCGTATTATCTGGGGTGGGCGTCGTGTGCTTTTTTATGCGACGATTGCAACCAGCTCGGCCTATATTGTTGGCGTTTCGGCAGGGTTGATCGCTGGTTATTTCCGCGGTTGGGTCGATGATGTGCTGTCCAGTATCGCCAATGTGATCCTGTCTTTTCCTATCCTTGTCCTTTACGTTGTGATAATCTCGACGTTCGGATCTTCGGGGATAAACATCGTTCTAGCCGTGACCTTTGCCAGTGCGCCCGGAATCATGCGGATCGTTCGAGCCGTGGTGTTCGACCTTAGAAATCGGGAATATGTTACCTCGGCACAAACGAGGGGGGAGCGCGCGATGTTCATTATGTTCGTGGAAATCCTTCCCAATACCAATTCACTTCTAGTAGTCGATGCATGTCTTAGGCTGGGATATACCACAATCACAATCGGAGTTTTGGGTTTTCTAGGACTGGGCCTGCCGCCACCCCAACCGGATTGGGGCGGGATGATTAACGAAACGCGTTCAATGGCACTTTTTGCACCGTATATGATCATTTCCCCCTGTCTTGCGATATCTTCGCTGGTGCTCGGGCTTAACTTTCTGGCCGATGGGCTGCGCGAGTCCTCGAGCCTGTAAATGAACTCAAAGCGACTCAATTTATCACTTCAGAGTCGGGTATCGGCCACTCATAGTTTAGCTTCTTTGAAAGAATGTAGAATGTAGAATGTCGAATGTAGACGAAAACCTGCCAAAATCAGGCATACTCAGTAAAAACAGGGAGACGATCGAATGGAGAAGAATAAGAATATCCAGAAACTGGCGGATTGGTATAGTGAAGGTAAGCTTTCACGACGTGAATTTTTGCGGGATTCGACCCTACTTGGATTGTCCGCTACCACAGCTTTCTCAATCGCTGGATTGACTGCACCCACCCTTGTGCATGCCCAAAGTTTGCCCGCGGGTGGAACGTTGCGAATGGGGATGCGTGTCTTGGACATCTCGAACCCCCACGCGATTAGCTTCGATGAAGGTGGCACCGCCGTCCGTCCAGTTTGCGACTACTTGGTTCGCACCGGACAGGACAACATCACACGGCCTTGGCTGCTGGAGGGCTGGGAAGTGACCGACGACCTCAGAGTGTGGACGTTTAAAGTCCGCGATGGTGTCAAATGGCACAACGGTCGGGCCTTTACGGCAGAAGACGCAATTTGGAACATCAAACATGCGCTTGCACCGGAAACGGGTTCGTCGATTGTTGGGTTGATGGGCGATTACATGCTGAAAAAAGTGCCAACTGGCGAGAATGACTCGGAAGGCAATCCGGTCCTTCGATCAGAACTGTGGGACGCAAATGCTGTGGAAATGGTCGACACGCTGACGTTTAAGCTTAACATTCGGGTGCCGCAAGTCGCGATCCCTGAACATCTGTTCCACTTTCCGTTCTACATGCTCGACCCTGAAGAGGATGGCAAGTTTGGTGTCGGCTCCAACGGTACTGGCGGTTATAGATTGGTTGAACATGCCATCGGTGAACGCGCTATCCTTGAACGCGTCAACAATGATTACTTCATGCCGGGCGCCCATTTGGATCGGATTGAACTGATCGACTTTGGTGAGGATTCCAATGCCGCATCCGGCGCGCTCTTAACAGACCAAATCGACGGCATTTATGAGCTTTCTGAAAATCAGGCGCCAATGTTTGAAGCCGCAAAGGATGTCGTGATCTATCGTAAGACCACGGCCTTGACGGCTGTTGCACGTGGCAAGATGGACCAACCACCATATGACAATCCTTTGGTAATGAAAGCCATTCGCGCAGCAACCAACGGCACAAATGTTGTCGAAACTGCCCTGCGTGGTAGGGCTACGGTCGCTGACCATACCCATGTTTCTTCGATCCATCCGGAATGGAAGGATCTCGGTCCCTATCCACAGGATATCGAAGGAGCGCGCGCAATTCTAGCCGAGGCAGGTTATCCAGACGGCATCGATCTTGAATTTTCGGTCAAGACCCAACCCGCATGGGAATTGAATGTGGCACAGGTCATGGTTGAGGACTGGGCAAAAGCTGGCATCCGCGCCAAGATTCAGACCATGCCATCCTCGGTATTCTGGGATCAATGGACCGACTTCCCTTTCAGCCTGACAGGTTGGGGGCATCGCCCGCTTGCGCCTATGGTATTGGCCCTTGCCTATAGAACCGGCGCACCATGGAATGAATCCTCATTCTCGAACGCCGAATTTGATGATCTTCTGACAGAGGTCAACGGTACTATTGATCCAGTGAAGCGCACCGATATTACTGGTAAGCTGATGGCGATCATGCGAGAGTCTGGCCCCATAACACAGCCATTTTTTATGCAGGTAGCCACTGCGTACAACAAGCGTGTTAAAGGATTTGAGATGCATCCGACCAAGTATATCTTCTTTGATCAAATGGCGGTTGAGAGTTGATCTTGAACAAGGGTTAAATATGAAACGTCTGGCGCACCATGTGATTTTCGTCACTGGTGCGGCAAGCGATATCGGAGCAGCGGTGGCCAAGCGATGCAAATCAGAAGGTGCCACCGTTATTTGTACCGACATCAACGAGAACGCCGTGAAGGCACTGGCCAATACTTTGGGCAAAAATTCCATCGGCCTGTATTGCGACGTAACAAACGTAGGCTCAATTGAACGAGCCATGAAAACCGTCAAGAAAACCTTCGGCAGGCTTGATGGATTCGTACACAATGCGGCCATCGCGACCGAAGACGGCACCGTTGTCAGCCTTCCTGAAAGTCAGTGGCGTCTTGAGATAGATGTCGGTTTGACGGGCGCATTTCTGGTCTGCAAGCACGCAATTCCCCTTATGGAAGAAACAGGCGGCGGCTCGATCGTTTTGATTGCGTCTACTTATGGGCATGTGGCGACGACACAATCAGTAGCGTATTGCGCCACGAAAGCGGGGCTTATCCATTTGGCCAAGGCCATCGCAGCTGACCACGCGCCTGCCAGTGTTCGCGTGAACAGTGTTTCTCCGGGGGCGGTCAAAACCGCCCGCCTGCTAAAAAGATGGCCTAATCTGGAGGCCGCTGAAACGGCGCTTTCCCCCAACTATCTTTTGAACAGAATTGCGATTCCCGATGAAATCTCCGGAGCTGTCGCATTTCTGCTATCGCCAGACGCAGTCTTTATGACTGGCACAGATATCCTGGTCGATGGTGGCACTACTGCCGTTTAAAGCGATTTGCATTTTAGATGCAGCACTAAGCGGGATGGCGCGGCACCGTTTGGTATTCACCGGAATTATCCAAAGACGCCGCAGCCGCCAACGCAACAGCCACTGTTCCAGCCGCATCCCTTGCCGAACAATGAACGAGCGACTGATCGCGGGTATGGGTCGCCTCTAAGAAGCTTCGCATCTGTCGCTGGAATGGATGTTCAGACGCCTTCTGCGAGCCGAGTTTTCCGGATCGGTCGGTCAATATGAAGTCGGGATCTAACAAAAGATCGAAAGAACTTCGCGTTGTGTGCAGATTTAGAAATTGCATGGGTGGGTATTCTTC
>MDTF01013030.1_pt1 | contig 15442 bp, 18 predicted proteins | sample 811191 | NCBI WGS metagenome assembly MDTF01 (sample SAMN05326649, study PRJNA326480) | marine metagenome | isolation source: seawater | place: Southern Ocean | collected 2011
GCTTTTGAAAAAAACCCATGTGTTACCATATCTATGACCACTCACTTTATTAAAGCGGCATCTAACGGAGATGAGTTAATCGTTAAGCCTATAGTTGAGAAAAAAACAAATTCCCTATGCTTCATGAAAGCAGAGGTCCTATGTAATAATCAGATTATTGCCTCTGGAACTGGTATTTGGAAAGTTATGAATAAAAAATTATCAAAATCATTCAATCAAAAATTAAAAGATGATGATGGTGGTTGGTAAAAATTAAATGAAAACTGATATTATTTTTGGCTCATCTGGTCTAATTGGCAGCCATCTACATCATTTATTACTTCAAAATGATTATTATTCAAAAGTAAAATTTTTTAATTAGAACTTTTTATAATAAAAAAATTACCTACTAAAATTAGAAAACCACCAAGTATTAAAGTAAATGTCCACTCGAGATTTTCAAAATATGTCGAAATAATTAATGCCATTAAAGGCATTATAACAGAAATGTAAGAGCCATTATTTGGACCAATATTTTTTATTAAGGTTAGATAGAAGCTAAAACCTAAAACACTTCCAAAAACAGATAAATAAATCAAAGAGCTTATGTAGGCTGTAGTAATTTCAAAATCAAAGTTTGATTTAGTTACTATCAGATAAACAAACAGAGATATCGACCCATAAAGCATAGCTAATGCGTTAACAGATATGATATTGAGATTATCTTTAGAATTTTTGATAGAAACAATATTTCCAAGAGATGCTATATATGTAGCTATTAATCCTACCAGGATTCCAAAAGAGGTTCCTATTTTATAATCAAAGTTAAATATTTCTTTGTTAAATATTATTAACAACCCAATTAAACCAAATGTACTTCCCAGTACAGTCATTAGCGAAGGTTTTTCTTTATAAAAAACAAAATAATTAAAAATATTCATTATAAGTAATGCTGAAAAGCATAAACAAACTAAGCCACTAATTAAATATTGAGTAGAAATATAAAAAAGAACATAGTTAATATTAAAAAGTAGAATTCCTAATAAACATATATAAAAATGATTTTTGAATGAAAAATTAAATTTCATTCCTTTGAAATAGCAAAAAATGAATAAGATAATTGCTGCAAGAAAAAAACGATAAAAGACAGATACAAGAGGATCAACAACTCCCAATTGAAATTTGATTATATACCAAGTAGGACTCCAACAAAAAAGTGTTGCTAAAAAGAGAAAAATGGTATTATTCATATTATGCCTTCTTTTGATGTAGTTTCTAAACCTGATTTACAAGAAATTGATAATGCCATTAATAATACAAAAAGAGAAGTTGATAATAGATTTGATTTTAAAAATTCAAATTCAACTATAGAAAGAAAAGAATTTCTTATAACTATTGATACCACTGATATGACCAAGCTTACTCAATTCAATGATATTTTTAAAAACAATATAGTCCGTAGGAAAATTGATCCTAAATTTATTCATATTAAGGATACTGAGACATCTTCTGGTAATAGAATAAGGCAGCATATTGAAATTTTAAATGGTATTTCAAAAGAGGATGCTAAACTAGTAACTAATTTAGTTAAATCATCAAAACTTAAACTTCAATCAGCTATCCAAGGCGATGAAGTTAGAATTACAGGTAAAAAGCTTGATGATTTACAAAATATGATTGAACTATTAAAATCAGCTGACATTAAACTTCCACTTCAGTATTTAAACTTTAGAGATTAATAATCTCGTAATTATCAAAATCTATTACATTTAAATAGGTAAATTCTCTTATAAATCTTATAAAATCTTTTGTTTCTAACTGAATAGTTTTTGTGTTTAGGAGAGGGTGAAAATTACATAATTTTTCATTTAAAATATTTTTATCAATATAAAAGTTAACATCTTTTTCTAAATTATTAATAAGAGCATAAGGACTAACTGAACCTGGCTTTACCTTAAGTTTGTCATTTAGAAGTTCAGGACTTCCGAACGATAAATTTCCTTGAGCAGGAATAATATTTTTAAGAATTTTCAAATCAACATCTGTATTATCAGCACAAGAGATTAAAAATATTTTTCTTTTTTTATCTCTTAAAAAAAGATTTTTAGTATGAGCTCCTTCTAAGTTAAGTTCATTTTTGAGTTTACTTGATTCTTTTACCGTAAAGAAAGCCTTATGTTCAAATAACTTATAGTTGATGTTAAGCTGTGATAATTTGTCAAATAATAAATTCATTTTAGTGTCTATTATGGTGTATTCTATTGTTATGTCTTTGAAAATTCAAATATTACTAGTTTGCTTACTTTTTTCTTTTTCTTGCACTTTTAAGTTTAAAGACAAACCAATTTCTTTTCACTATAATGGATTTATTTATGACTATGCTTAAGATCAACAGAAGAAAATTTTTAAAAAAAGCAACTATACCAATTGCTGCTTCAGTTGCCTTATCTTCGCCCTCTGTATTAAGAGCTCAAACCTCAGTTGAATTAAGCTTAGTAACTTCTTGGCCTGCTAATTTTCCAGGAATAGGCCTTGGTGCTAATAGATTAGCCAAAAGAATACAAAGCCTTTCCAATGATGAGATTAGAATAAATGTGTATTCTGCTGGTGAGTTAGTCCCACCCTTTGGTGTTTTTGATGCGACTTCATCTGGAACAGCCGATATGTACCATTCTGCTGATTTTTATTGGACTGGTAAGAATAAAGCTTATCCATTTTTCGCATCAGTTCCTTTTGGTATGACCGCCAATGAATTCAACTCATGGATTTATGCTAATGAAGGCCAAGACTTATGGAATGAGCTGGGATCTAAATTCAATATGAGGCATTTCCTTGTTGGGAACACTGGAACCACTTTATTTGGTTGGTTTAAAAACGAGTTTAATAATCTTGAAGATTTTTCTAAAATCAAAATTAGAAGCCCTGGTTTTGGTGGAGACCTTCTTAAGACTTTGGGGGCGACGCCCGTAAACTTACCTGGTGGAGATATTTTACCTTCACTTAGTAGTGGTGCTATTGATGCTGCAGATTGGTCTAATCCTGTTATGGATTTAGCTTTTGGTTTTTATAAAGTTGCTAAATATTGTTATTATCCAGATTTTAAAAAACCAACGGTTTCTATTTCACTTGGATTTAATCTAGATAAATGGAATAGCCTTTCGTCTCAACATCAGTCAATTATTCAATCTGCTTGTCAGGCTGAAAATCAAGAGATGCTTTCAGATTTTATGAACAAAGAAGTTTTTGCTATTGAAAAACTTAAGTCTTTAGGGGTGGTATTTAAGAAAGTTCCTAACGAAATAATAATTCAAGCTAGTAAAAATGTTGAATCCGTTATTGACAGTTATGCTTTAGACGAAATATCAATTAAAGTAAGAGATAGTTATTTTAGATTCCTTGATAACAGAAAGAAATTTAGCAATTTTGATATTTCAAACTATCTAAATACAAGAAAAATCTAACGTTTATTTAACCTAAAAAATGAAAGCAGCTTTTCAATACCTGAAAAATTTGACTCGAGTCTAGCATAAACACTATCAATTTTACCAATATGCTCATCTAAACGGAGATAAAGCTTATCTATTTTTTTTTCTAAATTTGCAATCTTAGCATCCTTAGTAGCTAGTATTTTAGATTTAGACGATACTTTTTTGATTATTTTTTTTTTCTTTGAAACCATAATAATTTTAATTTATAGAAAAAATATTAAAATGAAACTGAGATTAAGTATATTTTTCATTTATTTCAGGAATCCAATTTTGTATTTTTTTAATTCTATTACCTGGAGTAGGGTGAGTTGATAAAAACTCTGGAGGAGTTCTACTTTTACTTGCCTCCTCCATTCTTTCCCATACACCAATTGCTGCTGTATTGTCATATCCAGCCAAAGTCATGAATATAAGACCTAAGTAATCAGCTTCAGATTCTTGAAGTCTCCCAAAAGGTAAATTAATACCCAATTGGATAAAGTAATCATCAACTCTACTAGCTCTAAGAGCGCCATCTAGAACATTGTCTAATATAGTCGTTCCGACATTTAATAATAACGCCTGGCTTGCTCTTTCTACGGAGTGCTTAGCTACCGCATGTGCAATTTCATGACCCATAACTGCTGCCATTCCGTCTTCATTTTTAGTTATTTGTAATATACCTGTGTAAAAAGCGATTTTACCTCCGGGCATACACCAAGCATTGAGAGTATCATCCTCTATTAAGATGAATTCCCAATCAAAATCATTTATCAATTCAGGCTTACCTAAACTTAAAAAATACAACTCCACAGCCTTGGTAATCCTTATTCCTACAGAATTTAACTGACGATTAAAAAGTTTATTTTTACTGAGTTTACTGTCTTTTTTAATATTTTGATAAGCACTATAGGCTTTTTGATTAATCACAGATTCTGGATATATTGATAATTGCATTCTATCTGTGATAGCCACCTGCGTACAAGATGAAAGTAAAAAAGGAGCGCAGCAACTACATCCCAATTTTTTTAAAAAAGCTCTTCGGTTTTGATTCACAAATGTAGTATATTCCAACATCTATAATCATGGCAACCTGTTATCTAAATGGAAAGTACTTACCTTTATCGAAAGCTAATATAAGTATAACAGACAGAGGTCTTCAATTTTCAGATGGGATATACGAAGTAATAGGAGTTTATGATAATAAATTAATTGATATTGACCTCCATCTTAAGAGATTAAAAAGATCCCTTAAGGAGATAAAAATCAAAATTAATTTAACATCAGAAGATATTTTAAAAATTTCTAATAAATTAAAAAAAAAAGATAAATTAGATTATGGGATAATTTATATACAAATTACTCGAGGTAATCAAAATCCAAGAGATCATAAATATACTGATAATTTAAAGCCAAATATTATGATTTATTCAATTTTTAAAAATTTAAAACTTAATGATCAACTTTCTTTAAAAGGAGTCCCTGTTATTACTTATCCTGATATAAGATGGTTAAGGCCTGACATTAAAAGTATTTCTTTACTAGCAAATATCATGGCAGTTAACAAAGCTAAAGATATGAAATGTTACGAAGCTATACTATATGATAAAAATAATAATATTACAGAAGGTAATTCTTCTAGTATTTGGATTGTTAAGGGTAAAAAATGCATCACTCATCCTTTAACTGTAGAAATATTAAACGGGTGTACGAGACACAAATTAATAGATATTATTAAAAAAAAAGGATTAATTTTTGAAGAAAAAATTTTTAATAAAAAATTATTATTCAAATCAGATGAAGTTTTCATGACTAACGCATCTAATTTCATTATGCCTATCGTAAAAATTGATAAAGAAAAAATTGCCGATGGAAAATCTGGTCCTATTTCATTATTGCTAAGAAATGAATACATAAAAACGATTTGATTATGAAAATTATATTTTGTTTTTTTTTTATATTTATTTTCCATAATTCTTATTCGGAAGAACAAAAAATTTATTTAGCCGGCGGTTGTTTTTGGTGTCTTGAGGAAGCTTTCCAAGATAAAAAAGGTATTATATCTGCAATTTCTGGTTATTCTGGAGGTCATACAATTAATCCTACCTATAAAGAAGTTTCTCGAGGGGGCACAGGCCATATAGAGGCACTAGAAATAATTTATGAAGATAAAATTATAAGTACAGATCAAATCTTTAATATTTTTTTTCGAAACATTGACCCATTTGATGGTAGAGGACAATTTTGTGACAGGGGATATCACTATCAGAGTGCTATCTTTATTAGTAATGAAAAAATAAAAAATTTAAGTGATGAATATATTTTAATAATAGAGAATTTATATAATCAAAAAGTTCAAACCTTGCTCTTAGATTTTGATAAATTCTATAATGCGGAAGATTATCATCAAGATTATTATATAAAAAATCCTATTCGATATAATTATTACAAAAAAAGCTGTGGAAGAACTCAACGCTTAAAAAAGATATCTCTTCAAATTAATGGGTAAAATTCTTATAATATTTTTTTGCTTTCTTTTAATTTTTTATTTTTTATTTGGCAGTAAATTAAATCCTAAAAATAAAAGGAACATGATCATATTATTTATAATAATAATTGGTTTTTTTTTAATTTTTACCGGTAAATTAAGTTTTCTTCCTGTTGCTCTTGCTCCAGCATTATTATTTTTTAGAAAAATTACAGGATTATTAAGCATATTAAATATTTTTTCGCGCTCTTCTTTTGGTAAAAAATTTAGTCCAAGTTTTTCTACGTCTTATTTAAATTTTAAAATTGATTTAAATTCAAAGCTAGTCAGTATCAAAATTTTAAAGGGCTCTTTTATAGGAAAGGAATTTTCCTCACTTTCTCAAAAAGACAAGGATCTTTTAATAGGGGAATTAAATAAAAATGACCTCAAAGGCCATAATTTATTAAAAATGATTATAGCTCAATCGGGATTTTCTCAGAATCAATCATCAAATAACTACGAATTAACTGAAATTAATGCTTATTCTATCTTAGGTCTCGAAAAAGGGGCTTCTAATGAAGATATAAAAAAAGCATATTATAGCTTGATGAAGAAGTTTCATCCTGATAAAGATGGTAACAATTATTTATCGAACTTAATCACAGAAGCCAAAAACAAATTATTAAACAAAATTTAGAAAAGAGATTATAAAAAATATATGTCAGTTCAAGAAATTCGTAATATAGCTATTATCGCTCACGTTGATCACGGTAAAACAACACTTATAGATAATATCATGAAGCAAAGTGGTATGTTTAGAGATAATCAAGAAACATCTGAAAGAATGATGGATTCTAATGATCTGGAAAAAGAACGTGGGATCACAATTTTAGCAAAACCAACTTCAATTATTTGGAACGAGACAAGAATTAATATTATAGATACTCCAGGTCATGCTGATTTTGGCGGTGAAGTTGAGAGAGTTTTACAGATGGCAGATGGAGTAATACTTCTAACTGATGCCGCAGAAGGACCAATGCCACAAACAAAATTTGTATTAGGAAAAGCACTTAAACAGGGCCTAAGGCCAATAGTAATTATTAATAAAATTGATAAATCTGATAGTAGACCTGAAGAAGTAGTTGATGAAGTTTTTGATTTATTTGTTTCCTTAGATGCCTCAAGTGAACAGTTAGATTTTCCAATTTTATATGCATCTGGAAGAGATGGTTGGTGTGTAAATGAATTAGAAGATGATCGTAAAAACTTATCACCTTTACTAGATTTAGTTCTTACTCATGTCCCTAAGCCAACTGTTGACACCACTAAACCTTTCGCCATGCTTGCCACTCTTCTTGAATCAGATCCTTATATTGGCAGATGTTTAATTGGTAGGGTTGAGCAAGGCTCAGCTAAAATTAATGATCCTGTGAAAGCTATTAACTTGGATGGTAAAATTATTGAAACAGGAAGACTTACAAAATTATTAAAATTTGAGGGAACAAAAAAAATTGTTGTCGATGAAGTTAATACTGGAGATATTGTGTGTATTGCAGGCTTAACAAATGCCTCCGTCGCAGATACGATTTGCTCTCCTGAAGTTGATGAGCCAATCCATTCTACACCAATTGATCCTCCAACAATGTCAGTGACAATAATGGTAAATGATTCTCCATTTGCTGGCACAGAAGGAAAAAAAGTAACATCGACTGTTATTAGAAATAGACTATTAGCTGAAGCGGAAACTAATGTTGCTATTACCTTTAATGAAAATTCTAATAAAGACGCATTTGAAATTGGTGGAAGAGGGGAGCTTCAACTTGGTGTTCTAATAGAAACTATGAGAAGAGAAGGTTTTGAAGTTACTGTATCAAGACCTAAAGTTCTTTTCCAAAAAGATGAAAATGGCAATAAAACAGAACCTTTTGAAGAAGTCACAATTGATGTAGATGAAGAGTACTCAAGTTCAGTCATAGATGGAATGAATCAGAGAAAATGTGAAATGACGGATATGAGAGCTGCTGGTGCAGGTAAAACTAGAATTATTTTTCTAGCGCCCTCAAGAGGACTCATAGGCTATCAAAATAAATTTTTAACAGAAACTAGGGGAACTGGTGTCTTAAATAGAGTTTTTGATTCTTATGGTGCTTTTAAAGGTGATATTACTGGTCGAAGGAGTGGGGCTTTAATTTCTACCGGTTCCGGTAAGGCAGTCGCTTACGCTATTTGGAAATTACAAGAAAGAGGCATTATGTTTGTGGAGCATAACACTCCTGTTTATGTAGGAATGATTGTTGGAGAGCATAATCGTGATAATGATTTAGAAATTAATGTTTTAAAAGGCAAACAATTAACCAATGTTAGAGCTTCTGGTACAGATGATGCCGTAACTTTGTCACCGCCTAAAATAATGTCTTTAGAAGAAATGATGACCTATATTAATCCTGACGAGTTACTTGAGGTAACTCCTCAAAGTTTAAGATTAAGAAAAAAATATCTAGATGCTAATGAAAGAAAAAAACATTCTAAATCAGCAGAATAGATTTTAAACTATATACTGGTGGAGTCACTCAGGTATGACTACTAATGAAATGATGTATTAATTGTTATTATTTTTTGGTTATATTAATTTAACATTAGTAAGTTTTCTAGCTGCAACTATTCTTCCTTTTTCTTCGGAAATTTTTTTATCCGTAATGATTTTATCTAAAGAGTACCAGTCGGTATTACTTCTTCTATTTGCTGGTATAGGTAATATTTCTGGATCAGTTGTTAATTGGTATATTGGAAAAAAAATTTTAATATTTAAAAATAAAAAATGGTTCCCCGTATCTTCAAATCAATTAAACAAGAGTCAAGAAATTTTTAATAAATTTGGGTCTTGGTCAATTCTAATAGCATGGGTGCCTATTATTGGCGATCCTATAACTGTTCTAGCGGGAGTATTAAAGGTTAAGTTTTTAAAATTTTTTATTCTTGTAACTTTATCAAAACTATCAAGATACATTTTTTTAATTTATCTTTTTAAATAATTAAAAAAGTGATTATTTTAAAGATTCTTTTTTAAGTTTTTCAATAATTCCTTTTTCTTCATATTTTTCAAATGGCATATGAATCCAAGGGGAATCTTTATAGTGATCAACGAAATAGTCTGGCTTAAAAGTAGAAACATCTTTATAGAATAAGACAGCAGATCTCATAGGTTCGTCAAAATAAAAACCATAAAAGTGTTCAAGCCATTTTTTACTTTTATGAAGGGTGACTCCTGAATCGGCCAAATCGTCAACCAGTAAAGCTCTAGAACCTATATTTGGTGTAGTTTTAGCTAGGTCTCTTGAAAAAGTAATAGATCCTCGCTTATTTTTTACTCCATCACCTTTATAGGATTCTACTGAAAGTATAGCTAAGGGAACATCAAATATTCTAGCTAACACATCTCCAACTCTTAACCCACCTTTTGCAATACAGATGACTTGATTGAAATCCCACCCATCATCATAAAGGTTGAGAGCTAACTGTTCAATTTTTTGATTATACTCCTCAGTTGAAATAAAAATATCTACCATGATTTTTAATAATGTTTATTTAGCGCCCTGTCAATAAGCAGGGCACTAATAAGTTAATTATTATTGTGGCACCTGATCTTCTATTCCTTGAACATAGAACATCATACCAAGCAGCATATCGTCATTAGCTACATCGCCTTCAGCAATGACTAATTTGCCTTCTTGATCATAAATAGGTCCCGCAAATGAATGAATTGATCCATCCTTTATACCAGCTTCCATTGCTTGAGCTTCTGCAATTAAGTCAGCAGGAAGTATTTTTTTGTTATAAGGAGACATGACAACATGCCCTTCTTTCATTCCACCCCAAGTGTCCTGAGAATTCCACGATCCATTTATAAGAGCCTTTGCTCTTTCAGTATAATAGGGTCCCCAGACGTCTTCAATAGCAGTCATGTGAGCATTTGGACAAAATTGCTCTTGATTCGAAGCTTGTCCAAAAGCTAAAACTCCAGCTTTTTCTGCAGCCTGACAGGGAGCAAAAGTATCAGTGTGCTGAACAATAATATCGGCACCTTGATTAATTAAGGTATTTGCAGCATCGGCTTCTTTGCCTGGGTCATACCAAGTATAGGCCCAAATGATTTTAATTTTAACATCAGGATTTACTTTAGAAGCGGCTAGATAAAATGAATTAATGCCTCTTATTACTTCAGGGATAGGAAATGAAGCAATATAACCAATTGTATTTGTTTTGGTCATTTTTCCTGCTATGTGGCCAATAATAGTTCTACCTTCATAAAATCTAGAGTTGTATGTTGCGACATTATCAGTTCTTTTATAACCAGTAGCGTGCTCAAATTTTACATTAGGAAAATCTTTAGCAACTTCAAGAGTTTGATCCATATAATTAAATGATGTTGTAAATATCAAATCATGCCCTGAATCAGCTAATTTTCTAATAGCTCTGACTGCATCAGCATTCTCAGGAACATTTTCAATAAAAGTAGTTGATACTGAACTGCCTAATTCTTTTTCCATAAACTGTCTTCCCTGATCATGCATGTAAGTCCAACCATGGTCTCCCGGAGGACCTATATAAATAAAGCCAATTTTCTTTTCATCTCCGTACTGTATTTCTGATTTATTTGTTGCAACAAAGTAGCCGCCAACAATAATTACAGCTAATACAACTAGGGATATTATTAATTTTAGTTGTTTTGTCATAATTTATCCTTTTTTTTTAAAATATTTGAGAAATGCAAGCTATTTAACTTTAATAACAATTTTTATTTCTTCATATTTAATTTTTAAATACCTAATATTATTTATAATTAAATGAAAATAATACAAAAGGGTTAAAATTATTAAAAGGTGGATAACCTATTGATTTTTCTTAAATGGCTTTGTCAGACAGGCTGGCGAAGATAGCTTAATTCTTAATTTATCACCTGATATGATAACTAGAACCATAATTGTTACTAAATAGGGCATCATATTAAAAAACTGACCTGGAAATTTGACACCAAAGGCCTGTAAGTTCATTTGCATAATTGCCACTCCACCGAAAATATATGCTCCCAGTAGGATTCTTTCAGGTTTCCAAGTTGCAAACACAACCAAAGCTAAAGCTATCCAACCTCTACCTGCTATCATTCCTTCTTGCCACATAGGGGCGTAGCATATTGATATATAAAATCCTGCAAGAGCACTCATGGCGCCCCCAAAAAGAATCGATAAAAAGCGAATTTTTAATACATTAAAGCCTAAAGAATGGGCGGAATCATGAGATTCCCCAACTGCTTTTACTATAAGTCCTGACTTTGTTTTTTTAAAAAAATACCCAGTTAAGACGACTACTATAAAAGATAAAATTATAAAAAGATAAGGATCTAAGCCCTCTATAGGAGTTCCTATATAATTTTTTCCTATCATTGAACTGATGCCGATTCCAAAAATTGTCAGAGCTAATCCAGATGCCACTTGATTGGCCATTAAATATAGAACTAGAAAAGCAAAAAAACCTGACATGAGCAATCCTGAAATCAAGGAAACAATTAAAGCTATTAAATAACTACCTGTTACTACTAAGGTAACAAAAGCTGATACAGCTCCAACTAACATCATTCCCTCTAATCCTAAATTTAATACACCAGATTTTTCAACCACAAGTTCTCCAATTGCTGCAAAAATAAGAGGAGTGGTACCTATTAAAATAATATTAATAATACCTAAGATCATATTGCTATCCATTTTAAGTTTTTAACTTCAACTTAAAATTAACAAGTAAATCTGTCCCTAATAGAAAAAATAAAACAAGTCCTTGGAATACAAATCCTACTGAAGCTGGAATTTGTAAGAATAGCTGAGCATCTTCAGCACCTAAGTAAGTTAGCGCTATAACAAGTGAAGCAAACATTATTCCTAAAGGGTGAAGTCTACCAAGAAAACAGACTATAATTGCTGTAAATCCATAATTCGGTGATATATCTCTATACAATAATCCAATTGGACCAGAAACTTCTCCAATACCAGCTATACCTGCAAAAGCGCCACATATAGCAAAGGCAGAAAAAATTAAAAAATTTTTATTAAATCCGGCAAATCTAGCCGCTCTGGGACTGAATCCAGAAACTTTTAATTGATATCCAAACATTGTCTTTGAATATACAAACCAAGATACAGCCAAAAGAATTAAAGTAATAATCAGTCCAAAATGAATTCTTAGGCCTCCAAAGAGAACAGGCATTCTTCCAGTTTCTCCAAAAGGTCTTGTTTTGGGAAAATTAAAACCATCAGGGTCTCTCCAAGGACCAACAACTAAATAGTCCAATATAAGTAATGCTACATAAGATAACATTAGGCTTGTTAGAATCTCATTTGTATTAAATTTAGTTTTTAATAGCGCAGGTATCATTCCCCATAAAGCTCCGCCAATGGCACCTGCTAAAATCATCATAGGTAAAACTAAAAAAGAACTACTATCATAAAAATATATTCCTACACCCCCACCAAAAATTGCACCCATGGTAAGTTGACCTTCGGCACCAATGTTATAAATATTATTTTTGAAACAAAAAGAAAGTCCTACTGCAATTAAAGCTAGAGGAGTGGCTTTTACTAAAAGTTCTGAAATACCATAAAAATTAGAAATTGGAGAAATAAAAAAAGTTTTTAAAGCAACGATTGGATCATAATCCATTAGAATAAATATCAAAGAACCGAAAAGAAGTGTGAGAAAAATAGCAAAAATTGGAGCTAGTATAAACATTGATTGAGAACTGCTACCTCTAGGAATAATACTAATCAATTTCTCCACCCATCATAATGCCAAGTTTTTCTATATTTAAATTTTTAGTTTCAATTGGTTTTGATAAATACCCATTAGAAATTACAGATAGAGAATGAGTTATCTCAACTAATTCATCTAGATCTTGTGAAATTATTAATAAAGAAGTTCCTTCCTTAGAGAGTTTAATTAAGGATTCTCTTATAAAGGACTCAGCACCCGCATCAACTCCCCAGGTAGGTTGAGAAATAATCAATACTTTAGGTTTTGAAATTACTTCTCTGCCAATAACAAACTTTTGTAGATTACCTCCTGATAAATTCTTTGCAGAGACTTTTTCATTAGGAGTCTTTACATTAAATTTACTAATTACATTTTCTGTATAAGATCTTATTTCTTTAAAATTTAATATGCCCATTTTAGAAAATTTATTACCAGGAAACTGACTTAAAAGTATATTTTCACTTAATGAAAGTTCTGGCACTGCACTATGACCGAGCCTGTCCTCTGTAACAAAGCCAATCGATAATTCTCTCCTGGTTTTAGTTCGTAATTTTGTAATATTTTTATTTTCAAAAATTATCTCTCCTTCTATATTTCCAGTATTTTCTCCGGTCAATAGTTCCATTAATTCTGTTTGCCCGTTGCCAGCAACACCAGCTATTCCGAATATTTCACCTTCTCTTAAAGTAAAAGAAATATTAGTTAGATTTTTTTTGTAGGGATCCTTAAAATTTATAGATAAATTTTTAACTTCAAATAAAATATTATTTTTAATTGAACTATAATCAGTTATTAATGACCTGACCTTATAGCCAAGCATTTTTATAGCTAGCGTTTCTTTTGTTTCTGCTTCCGCATTACAAGTAGTAATTACATTTCCACTTCTCATAATCGTAACTTCATTACAATTTTTAATAACTTCCTCTAATTTATGAGTAATATACAAAATAGTTTTACCTTCTTCTGTTAATTTTTTTAAAACTTTAAATAAAACTTCTGCTTCTATAGGGGTAAGTACTGAAGTAGGTTCATCCATTATTAATATTTTAGGTTCTTGTAATAGCGCTCTAACAATTTCCACACTTTGTTTTTCTCCGGCAGATAAAGTATTAATTGGAGAGTCTAAATCTAAAGATAAGTCATATTTTTTAGAAATCTCAATTGCTTTTTCTTTAAGTTTTTTAAATGATATTTTCTCCTCTAGCCCTAGAATTAAATTCTCAGAAACTGTCAAAGATTCAAATAAAGAGAAATGTTGGAAAACCATTCCTATTCCTTTTATTTTAGCTTCAGAGGGCGAGTTAAAATTAATTTTTTCATTATTTAAGAATATATTCCCCGAGTCTGAAGAAACTAGTCCGTATAAAATTTTTACTAAAGTTGATTTTCCGGCTCCATTTTCACCAAGTAAAGCGTGAATTCTTCCTTTTCTAATATTAAAAGAAACATTATTATTCGCAAGTACTCCGGGGTATTTTTTGCAAATACTGTCGATTTGTATTAGATAAGGATTCATAAAAATAAATTAATTGTTAATGCTATACTTATAAAGATAAACAACAAACCAACTATTTTTTTAACCATAATGACTTTTTGATCAGAGATTTTTTTTAAATGCAAATATGCAACTAAGATTGTCAGCGTAAGATACCACAATGTATCAACAATCGTGGCTGTCATAACTAAAGTAAAATTTAAGAAATTATCATTTTCCTGAGATATAAATTGAGAATATATAGCTGTAAAGAATATAAATATCTTTGGATTTAATATTGAAATAACGAAACCATCCGCAAAGGCATGGTAATTATAAATTTTTTTTTGCTTTTTAGTTATTTCTTGATTTACTTTATTATCTAAAAAAGAAGAAATGCCTAAGTAAAATAAGAAAATAATAGAAATAATTTTCAGGATAAAAAAAATATTATAAAAATTTTGAGATAAAAGTTCTAATCCTATGACTGCAAATAGAGCGTATATGCCAATACCCAGTCCATGGCCAACAGATGCCATAAATCCATTTAATTTGCTTTCAAGAGCTTTGTTAATAATAACGAGCATACTTGGACCCGGTGACATTGCACCAAAGAGGCAAATAAAAAATATTTTTATAAAAAGAATAAAACTCATATTTAAACTTACGTTAATTAATATCTTAATCTAGGTCGATTTATTACAGTTTTAATTTAAAGTTAGGTATAAAATTTCATTTAGATCCTGAGCAAGCATTACCTTTTTTTTCAATTAATTTTACAATGTCAGGATGAGTAAAATTACCAATTTCTTGGAGGCAAGTAATCATAAAGGGATCATATGATTTTTTAGAAGTAGGGGTTAGATAAACAGAGTCAGCTAGTTGAGGGTAGTTTTTAGAATCATCAAGATAGGGATGTCCTAATTTAAAACCATGACCAAGTTGCGTTTTTTATCTCTATTGACATTATGAACTGTTTTTTTACTAGCACCTGGAACGCATGCAAATCCACCTCCTTGAGCGTGATGAAGCTCATGTAATGTTACTTTCATTAACTGCTCACAATTAAATATTATAAGTGATAAAAAAAACGATAAATTAAGATAGTACTCACATTTATAAATACTATTATATAAACTTAATTATTTTAAATAAATATATGTTTTTACAGTATTTTTATAGTAATTTTTTATTAGGTTAATAATATAATTTAATAAGCATTAATATTATATTTTAAATATTAAAGATAAAAAA
>MDTF01000375.1_pt1 | contig 15426 bp, 13 predicted proteins | sample 811191 | NCBI WGS metagenome assembly MDTF01 (sample SAMN05326649, study PRJNA326480) | marine metagenome | isolation source: seawater | place: Southern Ocean | collected 2011
AAAATTGAATCAAAAATTACAAAAAAAACTAAAGCTATCATGCCAGTTCATTGGGCTGGAAAAATGTGTTCGATGGATAAAATTACCAAAATTGCAAAAAAATATAGATTGAAAGTAGTTGAAGACGCAGCTCAAGGAATGGGCTCATATTATAAAAAAAAACATGCTGGTACATATAGTGACATTGCAGCATTCTCAACGCATCCTTTAAAAAATCTTAATGGTTTAGGTGATGGTGGTTTTATAACTACAAATAATAAATATCTTTATGAAAAAATTAAACTTTATAGAAATCATGGAATGAAAAGTAGAGATAATGTTCATGTTTTTGGTGTAAATTCACGACTTGATGTTTTAAATGCCGAGGTATTAAATTTTAGATTAAAAAAATTGAAATCAGTAATTTTAAAGAGAAGAAGAAATATTTCAATTTATCAAAAATTGATTAATCAAAAAAATATAAAAATACCTTATGATACCAGGGATCAATTTAGTTCTTGTGTAATTTTTTTATGCTTATGTGAAAGAAGAGACGAGCTTCAAAAATATTTAAATTCAAAAGGAATACAGTCATTAGTTTATTATGGAACACCACTTCACAAACACTATGCGTCTAAAATTAAAGGTCTTCATAAAAATAAATTACCCATATCTGAAAATTTAGCCAAGAAAGTATTAGCGCTGCCTCATCATCAAAATCTTACAAGCAAACAGATAAAAATTGTTTGCCAAGAAATTAATAAGTTCTATAAAAATTCATAATGCTTATTCCATACAATTATCTTCCAGACGAATTTAGAAGTACAGAAATAATTTTTAAAGAATGGAAAAAATTAATTAAAACAACAGATTTTACTCTTGGTAGTAAAATGTTAGAATTTGAAAAAAAATTTTCTAAATATATTGGCACTAAATACTGTGTAGCAACTAATAATGGAACTGATGCTTTAATTTTATCTCTTAAATCGCTTGGTATTAAAAAAGGTGATGAAATAATAACTGTTTGTAATACTTTTTATGCAACGGTCGGGGCAATTGTTGCCTGTGGTGCAAAACCTGTTTTAGTAGACTGTGATAACAGATATCAAATTGACTATAAAAAAATAATTTCTAAAATTACAAAAAAAACTAAAGTAATTATGCCAGTTCATTGGGGTGGAGCCTCACCTCAGATGATGGAAATTATGAAAATTGCAAAAAAATATAAAATACATGTTGTTGAAGATGCGTGTATGGGTATTGGAGCAAAAATACACGATAAATCACCTGGAACATTTGGTACAGTAAACGCTTTTAGTATGCATCCACTAAAATCTCTTAACGTAATGGGAGATGGTGGAATGGTTGTAACAGAAAATAAGGCCATCTATGATTGGATGATTAAATATAGAAATCATGGGATGGTAGACAGAGATCATATTGATTTTTGGGGGGTAAATATGAGGTTGCAGCCCCTACAAGCGATTGTGGCTATCGAAGGTCTAAAAAAATTAGATAAAGTTATAAAAAAAAGAAATTATAATGCCAATAGGTTAGATAAAGAACTTCAAAAGCTAAACCCCAATGTAATTATACCACCAAGGCCAAAAGGCTATAAAGAAACTTTTGCTCTTTACATGATACTTGTTAAAAAAAGGGATAGTTTACATAAATATTTAAATAATAAAAAAATTGAAGCAAAAATTCATTACCCAATACCTCTAAATAAACAAAAAGCTTCTAAAATTTATAATTATAATCAAAAAGATTTTTTAACTGGAAATATACAGGCAAAACAATTAATTACGCTACCCGTTCATCAGTACCTGAATAATAAACAATTAAATTATATGATAGGAAGTATAAAAAATTTCTATAAATAAGATGTCAAGTATAACAAACTTTGAATTAACTAATAAAGATATCAAAATTCTCAAAGAAAAAAAAATTAAACCTTATAAAAATATTGATTATTCTAAACTTGTGGTAAGAAAGCCATGGGGTTATGAATATCTAATTTATCAATCAAAAGATGTTGCAGTTTGGATACTTTATATAAAAAAAAATCAACTCACATCTATGCACGCTCATCCTCAAAAAAAAACTGCATTAATTGTATTGGACGGAGAGGTAATTTGCAGATCTTTTTATAAAACATCTAAAAAAAAAAACTGGTGATGCGGTAATTATTGATAGAAAAGTCTTTCATCAAACATCAAATAATTCCAATAAAGAATCAATCATAATGGAGATCGAGACACCAAATGACAAAGGTGATTTAGTCCGACTAGTCGACAGATACGGTAGAGCTAACAAAGGTTATGAAAAAGCTGATAAATTTGATGTTAATTTGTCAAATTATAATTATATGACTTTAAAATCTAGAGATGTTTTGTATAATTTTACAAAAAAATATGGAAATACTTCCATAATATTTAAAAGAATTCACAACAAAAACGAATTACAAAAAATAATAAAGGATAATCAAAAATCACTTATATCTATCTTGGAAGGAAAAATAGAATTAGATAAAAAAGAATATAATATATGTGACACATTTTCTGTAAATAATGTAAGAGAAATATTACTTAAATCAAAATCATGCTTAATTCTTGTATCAAATCAGAATTCTAAAAAAAATAGAGTTTCTGATATAGTTTTGGAAACGCTAAGCAATCAAGATGTAAAAAACTTATTTATTCTTCCCAATGATGCAAATTTACACCTTTTAGATGCAGCAGGAAGGAATGAAAACATTAAGTATTATACATTTGAAAGTGATAATTCAGCAGCAATAGCAGCAACAGCAACCTCTAAATATAACAACAAGGTTTCATGTTTAGTACTTTCTTCAGGAATTTCATCTAGCAGAGCAATTGAAGCTGTAGCTTCAGCTTATATAGACTCAGAGCCACTTATAATTATTTCAGGGCAAGAAAATCCCGCTTATAAAAAAGCAAAATTAAGACAAGATGGTAATAAATCTTTGAATGCTTCCATGCTAGTAAAAAATATAACTAAATATCTTGTTACAATAAGAGATGAAAAAGACATTGTTTTTGAGATAGAGAAAGCAATATATTTAAGCAAATCAGGACGCCCAGGACCTGTGTGGATAAATATTCCAATAAAAATTCTTGGAAAAATAATTAGTGAAGTTTCACTCAGACATTTTAAACATCCATATGATAACTTTGAAAACAGACAAAAAAAAATAAAAGATAATGTTTCAGAAATTTTTAAATTAATCAATAAATCTAAAAAACCAGTTATTGTGGCTGGTTATGGAATAAAATTAAGTGGCTCAAAAGATAAATTTTTAAGACTGTTAGATAAATTACAAATCCCATGTGTCACAAGTAGGAGGGGTGCAGACCTCATAGAATCAAAAAATAAATTTTATTTTGGTAGACCGGGTGTTTATGGGCAAAGATCTTCAAACTTTATAGTTCAAGGTTCAGATTTATTAATTGTATTAGGATCAAGACTTTCAATCCCTTTTACTGGAAGAAATGTAGAAAATTTTGCAAAAAATGCTAAAAAAATTATTGTTGATATTGATAAGGAAGAATTAAAAAAAAATAAATTTAAAGATCAAATTTTAATAAATGTGTCAACTAATGAAATTATAAATTCTATGGATTTAAATTTTCCTAAAATAAAAAAATTTAATAACTGGATAAAGAAATGCAACCAACTTAAAGAAAAATTTAATTTTGATTATGAAAAGTATCATAGTAAAAAATTAGTGAATCCATACATTTTTATTAAAAAACTTTCATCTATGATTCCTGACTATTCTTTAATTGTAATGGATGGTGGGGCAATTGTGAATTTTGTAATGCAATCTTTTGATTTTAAAAAAAATCAGAGATTAATTTCAGCTTCTGGACTAGACAATGTGGGCTTTTCTTTTCCTGCATCCATTGGTTTAAGCTTTACAAGTTCTGATAAAGAAATTTTTTGCTTTTGTGAAGAAAGATCAGTTATGAACTCTTTAAGTGAAATCAATACTTTAAAAAAGTATAATAAAAAGATCAATATAATATGTTTTTCAGGCATTGATTACCTGGCAATAAGAGGAACGCAAAAAGATTTTTTTGGTGAAAGATTTGTTGCGACAGACTCAAAGTATTCAAAAAAATACTATAATTTAAAAAAGATAGTCAAAAATTTTAATATTAATTTTTTAGAAATTAAAGATATTCACGATACTCAAAAAATAATAAAAAATTTCATCGAATCAAAAAAAGTAAATTTTTTAAATGTTCATGTTGATAGTTTGCAAGATATTTCACCAAAAATGGGATTTTCATTGAATAAAAATGGAAAGTGGATTCCAAAAACTCTTGATGATATGTATCCACATCTAGATAAAAATGAATTATTAAAAGCAATTAAATAATATGAAAAAATTAATGAAAGTATCAGACTTCGTAATCAAATTTTTAGAAAAAAAAAAAATTAGTACAGTTTTTACTGTCAGTGGAGGTGGGTCAATTTTTTTATGTGATGCCCTTTATAGATCTAAGAAAATTAAGTACGTATCTCATCACCATGAACAAGCAGCATCCTTTGCTGCAGAAAGTTATGCAAGAACAAAAAATGCTGTTGGCTGTTGTCTTGTTACAACTGGGCCTGGTGGGACCAATGCTTTAACAGGCGTTGCATCTTCGTGGATTGATTCAATACCTGTAATTTTTTTATCTGGCCAAGTTTTTCTTAATCAAACAATCAAAAAAACAAATAAAAGACAGATAGGTGTCCAAGAAATTGATATTGTCACGATGGTAAAGTCAGTTACTAAATTTTCAATAATGATCGATAAAGCTGAAGATATAGAATATTATTTAGAAAAAGCATTTCAGCAAAGTATTGAGGGACGACCAGGTCCTGTATGGATTGATATTCCTGCAGATATTCAAAATGCATTAATTGATGTTTCAAAATTGCGTAAATACAAAATTATAAAAAAAGATAATAAAGATATTAATCCTTCAATTAATTTAATAATTAAGAAACTAAAATCCTCTAAAAAACCTGTTATTCATCTTGGTGGAGGGGCAAGATTGTCTAAGTCACAAAAATTATTAAAAAAATTTTTCCAAAAAAATAAAATACCTTTTATTTTAACTTGGAATGCTGATGATTTAATTGGATCAAAACATCCTCTTTATTCTGGCAAAGCAGGGGCGTTTGGAGAAAGAGGTTCAAATTTCATAATACAAAATTGTGATTTCTATCTATCGATTGGAACTCGTCTTCCATACATGGTTACAGGCTATAATGCTAATGACTTTGCAAAAAAAGCAAAATTTAAAGCTATGGTTGATATTGATAAAAATGAATTAAAAAAAAATGATATGAAATTAGATGTTACTATACAATCTGATGCTTCGATATTTATTGAAAGTTTTTTGAATAAACTAAAAAACTATAAATCCAATTCTAATTGGTTGAAATATTGTAAACATGTAAGATTAAAATACCCTACTTTAATTCCACTTATGAAAAATGAAAAAAAATATGTTAATTCATATTATTTTATAAAAAAACTTTCCCAATATTCAAGAAAAAATGATGCTATAATTACTGATATGGGGTTTTCATTTACTTCCTCACATCAAGCAATGGATTTAAAAGAGGGACAAATATTTTTTACTAATTCAGGGCATGCCCCAATGGGATGGGGACTTCCGGCTAGCATTGGAACTTACTATGCAAACAAAAAAAATTCCAAAAAATCTAATCTTATATGTTTATCTGGAGAGGGTGGGTTTCAGATGAATATTCAAGAATTAGCAACGATTATGCACAACAAAATACCTATTAAGATATTTATCTTTAACAACGGTGGCTATCTAACCATTAAACAAACACAACAATTGGGATTTAATGGAAGAATAATGGGAGCAGATAAATCTAGTGGATTATCTTTTCCAGATTATCGTAAAATTTCTCACTCACATAAAATGGAATATTTTTGTATCAAAAATCATTTAGATCTAGATAAGAACATTAAGAATATTATGAATCACAAAAAACCTTTATTATGTGAGCTAATTATGAATCCAAATGAAGAGCAAATACCTAAGGCCATAAATAAAAGGGGAAAAGATGGAAAATCAGTACCTACAGATTTTGATGATATGTATCCGTTCTTATCAAAAGAAGAATTAATTAGTAATAAATATGAATAAGAAACTATGAAAAAAGGTATTATTATTTCTGGAAACTTAGCTCAAGATCATGAGTTTATTTACCCTTATTACAGATTACTAGAAGAAGGGGTAAAATTAGATGTTTGTTTGTTAGAGGGAAAACCGGTTGTTGGGATATTAGGGACTGCTTTACCACCCAATAAAGATCAAGCTGTTAAAAGAATTGAGGATATCAAAGTCAAGGACTATGATATTCTAGTTTTACCAGGTGGCGTGAAGGCAATGGAGAAAGTTAGACAAAATCAAGATATAATAAAATTTGTTTCTGACTTTGATAAAGAAAAAAAAATTATTGCATGTATATGTAGTGGTGCACAATTATTGATATCAGCTAAAGTGGTTAAAGGTAGGAAAATAGCTGGATATTACAGTATGAAAGATGATCTTGTAAATGCTGGTGCTGAATATACTGATTTACCAGCAGTAATTGATGAAAATATTATTACAACTGCTCATTATAAAGATATGGGCCCATGGATGAGAGAAGTTATTAAAAAATTAAAATAATAATTATAAAACTAATTAATTAACAAATATCATAAGATAAAAATTAAATGAAAAATATATACGGCAAAATTTGGGAAGAACTTGAAAAGAATCATAAGTTACCAACAAGAGTAAGAAACGTAATATCAACTGACTACAAAGAGTTTGCAAAAAAAATTGACCTAGAGGACAAAATTTTTGCAAATGAAATAACTAACTCATTAATTCAAGGAGATATATATATTTTAAAGGGTGCGTTTGATGAAAAGTTTTTTAATGATTTAAGGTCTAATTGTTATAATCATTTTAAAGATATACCAGATTCTTTTCATAAAATGCTAGAAGGCTGTCCTGATTTTCATAGGATTATTAATATTGAAACTGGAAAAAAATATAGTTTTAAAATGTGTAAACACTCTTTTTATTTTTATAATTGGAATAATGATCCATTAAATTTATTTAAAACAACATATGAGAGGTGGAGAAAAATTAAAAAATTGATGGGGTATAAGCCTGATGTTTTTGAAAAAAATACACCAAAAGATGGACCAGTAGATCGAATACAAGTCGTGAGGTATCCGTCAAAAAATGGTTTTTTAGAACCTCATTCAGATCCATATAAATATGCGAAATTTTTTATAAGTGGTTATATGAGCAAAAAAGGTAAAGATTATGAGGATGGTGGATTTTATGTATTAAATGCAAAAGATGAAGTCATTGACGTAGAAAGCTCGATAGATGTTGGGGATTTAGGCGTAGGGTTTGCAACTATTGTTCATGGTGTTGCACCTGTTAATCGAAAAAAACAGCCCAGTTGGAGTGATCAAAATGACGGTAGATGGTTTTATTCTCTTTATACAAACGAGAGTGATGAAATTAAAAATAGACATACCGGGCATGGAGTTACAGATAAAATTAAAATAGATAATGAACTTTTGGTCCCACCACTAGACTAGTAATGAAAGAATTTGATCTTTTAAGTATCTATCCCTCATTAAACAAAAGGTTTGTGTCAAAAAATACAAGAAAAATAGAAAATAGAATTATTGCCTCATATAGAGGTAAGGAATTTTATGACGGTAAGAGAGACAATGGTTATGGAGGCTTTAAATATGATGGAAGATGGGAAAAAATTGCTTCAAGAATTTTTGAACACTACAAATTAAAAGAAAATGCTAAAATTTTACAGGTTGGCTCTGATAAAGGTTTTTTACTTCATGATTTTAAAGTGGTTAGTCCAAAATGTAGTATAGCAGGCATTGAGGTTTCGGACTATGCAATTAAATCAACATTAAAAACAGTAAAGAGGTATATAAAAAAATCTAATTTTACAGAACTGCCATTTAAGGATAGCTCTTTTGATTTTGTAATTGCAATTGGACCCATTTATTCATTAAATTTACCTGATGCAATAAAGTGTCTAAAAGAAATTAAAAGAGTTGGTAAAGGAAAAAGCTTTATAACATTAGGGTCTTATAGTAATGAAAAAGATTTTAAGTTATTTAGATATTGGACACTTTTGGGTTCAACAATTTTAGACAAGCAAGAGTGGGTAAAAGTGCTAAAACATTGTAAGTATCAAGGAGATTATAAATTTAATACAGCTGCTAGCTTAAACTTGAAATTAAAGAAATGAATAACAAAAATATAATTATAACAGGAGCCTCAAAAGGACTTGGGCATGATTTAGCGATCAATCTTTCAAAAGATAATAATAAATTATTTCTTATTGCTAGAGATTTAAATAATTTAAATAAATTAAAAAAAAAATGTCACTTTTCTTCAAAACATAAAGTTTTCTCTTCAAACCTGCTTTTCCCCAATGAAATAATAAATATACATAAGGAAGTAAAAAAATTTTTTAAAAATAAAATTCATATAATTATTCATTGTGCTGGGGGAGGGCTTGGTCTGAAGGAAACTGATATAAATAGTTCAGATCTTTTAAAATTACTTAATTTAAATATACTTTCTTCAATTGAACTCAATAGATTGTTAATTCCATCAATGAAAAAAAGAAAAAATGGAAAAATTATCCACATAGGGTCAATTGCTTCTAACGAAGCTGTGGGGTCCTTGGGATACAATATTGCCAAAGCAAGCTTGCACGCTTATGTAAAAACGTTAGGTAGAGATTTAGCAAAGAATAATGTTGTTGTTTCAGGCATAGCACCTGGAGGTTTTATTTCAAAAGATAATGCAATGGATAGACTAAAAAATAAAAATATAAAAGCTTATAAAAATTTTATAAAAGAACGTCTCCCCAGAGGAAAAATGGGAAAAACAAGCGAAATAATTCCTCTTATAAAATTTTTATGTTCTGAGAATTCAGGAATGATGTCTGGTTGTTTAATTCCAATAGATGGTGGAGAGAGCAAAAGTTATAGTTTTTAACATGAGTAAAGCAACTGGTATCTTATTAATAAGAGGAGATGGTGCTTTGCTTTTGCAATTAAGAGATAATAAAAAGAATATAAAACATCCAAACATGTGGGGTTCACCGGGAGGACATTTAAACAAAAATGAAACATATGCCCAATGTGCAAACAGGGAGCTTTTTGAGGAAACTGGATATATTGCAAAAAACCTAAAATATTTGATGACAGTTCACGAAACTATAGGAAATAAAAAAAGTAAAATTAAATTATTTTGGGAAAAGTATGACAATAAACAAAAACTGAGTTGTTATGAAGGTCAAAAAATTAAGTTCATAAAAAAAAAAGAAGCCCACAAGTATAAAGTAGTTAAGATAATAATATTTGTCTGGGAAAAAATACTTAATAAAATTTAGATGAATTTAAAAATAGTGCTACAAATTTATAAAAGTAATAAAATTCTTTTTTTTAAAAAGGCGTCAATTAAAAGCTTAAAGATTTTTTTTTCTTTATTTTATTTGCCAATTTCAATAATTTTCTTATTATTAATGTTTGTAATCAGACCATTTATAGTGATTAGGATCGGTATAATACCTTCATCTAGAATTCATCATTTTGCAGTTAATACTGAATTATTTTTGTTAAAAAATAAAAATAAAAAAACTATAGACATCTTTTATTGTGAAAATTTTATATCAAATAAATTTCTTAAAAAAAAATGGAAAGAAAAAATTTATATAGGTAATAAATTCTTATTTTCACAAATAAATTTTTTAGTTTCAATTTTTTTAAATAAGAATATTCATTTAATGGAACTTGATACCGATAGGGATACTGAAAATTTTTTTTGTAACTCTAAACCTTTGCTAAAGCTTAGTGATAAAGAAAAATCAAAAGGTTTTGAAGAATTAAAAAAAATTGGACTTAGTAAAAATGATAAATTTATTTGTTTGATGAATAGAGACAGCTCTTACTTGGATAAGACGTATCCTGGAGTAGATTGGAGCTACCACAATTATCGAGACTCGAAAATTGATAATTACTTATTAGCTGCCGAAACATTAACTAAAAGAGGTTATTTTGTTTTCAGAATGGGAACTATTACAAAAAAAAAAATTGAAACTAATAATAAAAAAATAATTGATTATGCAAATTCAGAATTTAAATCAGAGTTTTTAGATTTATTTTTATTGGAAAATTGCAAATTTGGAATAACAGGAAATGTGGGTTTGGATGGATTATTCAGAACTTTTAGAAAACCATCTGTAATTTGCTCTATGGTTCCCATAGCTTATTTGGCAACTTATAGAAATGATTGGGTACATCTTTTTAAAAAACATTATTCTTTAGAAAAAAAAAAAATGCTATCTTTAAACGAAATTTTTGATTTAGGATTAGCCTTAACTTTAAAAACCGAAGACTTTAAAAAAAAAAATGTAGAGTTAATGGAAAATACACCAGAGGAAATAAGAGATGCTGCAATAGAATTAGATAATAGACTTAATAAAATCTATGTGGAAACCTTAGAGCAGAAAAATTTACAAAAAAAATTCTGGCTCCTCTATGAAAAAAATTTAGAAAAGAGTAATGCAAAACACTTACATGGAAAATTATTTGGACTTCATTCATCTAGTTTTTTAAAAGCAAATGATTATTTTCTTGAATAAAATTAATTTTGTCATAAAAATAATTTAGAAAAAAATAATTCATCATAAATAAATTGTACTTCTCATTTCACCATAAAATCATAGCAAAATTAGCAAATATACTAAATGTAATAATATTATCACCACATCCCGACTCTATAGGTAATGCTTCAGAAGAAATTTTTTTTTCAACACTAAAAGCAAGAAAAGAAAATAAAAAATTAATTATTTTATATCCAAATAAATTTATTGAATATTTTTCAAAAACAAAAATAGAATTTTATGATAAGAGTTTTTTTAATATAAATTGTGATTATTTTTATTTTAAACAGAACTCTTTCGGGCAGCGTTTTTGGTCGTTAATTTGGTCTATTTATTTTATATTAGCAAAATTTACACATCATCTACTAAGATTTTTTTTAAGATTTATAAAAATAAACGGCCATTATTGGAGACCTTCATTGGGGCAGGATACTATTTGGACACCAAATATAAATTCAAATAAATTTGATATTAAATTATTTCAAAATCAAAATTGGAATGAGCAATTTAAAAAAAAAATAAATTTTAATTTTATTAACGAAGAAAAATTGAAAACTAATTTGAATAATTTGGGTATAAATAATAATGATTGGTTTGTATGTCTGCATGTAAGAGAGGGGGGATTTAAGAAAGACTGGGACAACCCCTTGAATGCAAACATTATGAATTATATCAATTCAATTAAGGAAATAGTTAATCGTGGAGGTTACGTAATTAGGGTTGGCGACAGTTCAATGCAAAAACTTCCCAACATAGAAGGCTTGATAGACTATCCGTTTACAAAGTTTAAAAATCCTGAAATGGATTCATTTTTATTAAAAAATTGCAAATTTTTTATTTGTATGGGGTCAGGACCTTTGGATGCAGCAAATTTGTTATTTAGAAAAAGGCTATTATTAGTAAATACCGCTCAGTATCTTCATGGTTTGCCGTTCAACAAGGGTAGTTATGCAATTTTTAAACAAGTTTATTCAAAAAATAAAAAAAAATTCTTATCTTTAAAAGAATATTTGTTAGACGCAAAAAATAATAATAATAAATGTTGGATTAGTGATGATTACTTACTTTATGAAAATAATAAAGATGAAATCAAGCAAGCAGTTGTTGAAATGCTAGATTATAGTGAGGAATTACCTAGAACTAATTTACAAAGTCAATTTAGAATGGAATATGAAAAATGTATAAAAATATTTCAGAATAATTTTAAATTTTCTAATAATAAAAGTGAAAATACTTATGAATTTTACAGATTCTCACCAAGAATGAATTATTGGGATGGAGAAATATCAAATACATATCTTGATAATAATTGGGAACAAAGTTCAAGAAATAAAATTTAGTATGATAGATTTAACAATATACACTTTTTGTAAAATTTTATTTAGATTTCGATTAATTGAACTTTTAATAATTATAATTGAAATTTATATTACAATTTCAAAAACAAAATATTTTAAAATTTATTTATTATTAGCTGACTCCTATAGTCAAAAAAGAAGTGTTCAAAAAGAATGTAGCATATTGATTAAAGCTTATAATCTTGGATTAATTTCAAAAGAAGATGATATTGCACGATTAGCTTATAACTGTGTTATTGCAAAAAAAAGAAACTTTTTAAAATATTTAATCAATAAAACTAAAAATCAAATTTTATTAAATTATTTTTTAAAAGGACTTAATGATAACCTTAAAAACAAGACATATAATATAAGTAATTATATAAAAATAAATAAACACTCAAAGAAAATAAAATATAATCACGATTATATTAATATTTGTAAAAATTTTGAGGGCTTTAACAAAGGTAAAAAAAAATTTAATTTTAAGATTAAATTTTTAAAAAGACAATTAACAGAAAAGGCAATTGTTCTAATTTCATGTGATCTAGCCTATTTTAGTATTTTTGCAAAAAATTTCATAGAAAACTTTAAAAATAAAAATAATAATTTAATTCATTTTCACGTGGTTACAGATAGCAAAGATGAATTAATTAATAAGTTCAATTCGCTAAATTCTAATTTTAGAAATTTAGGTTTGTCATATGAAAAACCTAAAAAAAATAAGAATAAAATATTTATAACTATGTCACGTTTTTTGATTTGCTCATTAATTATGAAAAATTATAAAAATGATGTATTTATAAATGACATTGACTTTTCTCCTAATTATAAGCTTGATTTAATTAGTAAAACTTTGATAACAAATAAATGTGATGTTGGTTTTTATGATGAAAACCAAGGAGTGCCATGGACAAAATTTGCAGCTGGTTGTTGTTATTTTAGGTATTCAAGAAAAATTTCAAATAGCTTTTTGAATAAATTATCCAGTTATTATAGATACAAACTTGAGAATCCAAAAAATACTTTTTGGACTGTAGATCAATTAGGATTATATTTAATTACAAGTAAAATGAAAAAAAATTTTAGAATTTTAAATTTTTTCCAATTTAAAAATATACTAAATTTTAATAAATTAATAAAAATTTCTAAATTACTTGAGATTAAAAAAATTAATGCAAAATTTAAAGATGGTAATGTGAATGAATAAATTAAAAATACTTATTTTTTTGAGAAAAATATGCCCACCTATTTTGCTTGATTATTTACTTCAAAAAATAATAAAGATAGATTTTATTTTTTTTCCAAAAAAAATTTTAAAAAGAAATAAAATTTTAAAAAATTCAGCAAAAGGAAGGGTGGGATTTCTTTTAGCAACTGGTCCTAGTGTTAATAAACAGGATTTAGCAAAATTAGAAAAGTATGACTGTTTTTCACTGAGTAGTTTTTTCTTGCACAAAGATCTAAATAAAATAAATCCAAAATATCATTTTTTTGCACCATATCACAAACCTTTAATAATTGAGGATTGGGTCAAATGGATTAATTTAGCCGATAAAAGTTTACCAAAAAATACCAAAATTGTTTTAAGCATTAAAGATTACGAAAGAGTAAAAAATTTAAATTTATTAAAAGACAGAGAAGTAATCTATTTATATTTCTCTAAATTTATAGAGGTTAAAAATCTTGATATCGCCGGACCATTGCCTGACATGCAGACACACCCTTTAATGGTTTTACCATTTATGATTTATATGGGGTATAAAGAAATCTACCTTATTGGTTGCGATTCAAACAATTTAAAAAATTATGGAAGACAAGTAGAAAACTTCTATGATCAAAATCTTGAAATTAAAAAAGGTTCTAATTTACCCTGGAGTTTTGGAATTACCAAAGAACTTGAAAATAATCTTTCTGTTTTTAACCAATTCAAAAATTATAAAAAATTAGCTGATAATCTAAACATCAAAATAATTAATTTATCAGAGGATTCTTGGTTAGATTTTTTTGATAAAGAAAATTATGATGCTTTGCTAAAAAAAATAAATTAATTATTAATTTAAAATCTTTTTTATTATATGTTCAGACATTAGTCGATAACCGACTTCATTATAATGTGTAGGTAATTCATAGTGAAAAATAGATAATTTATTTTTTAAATTATCAAATCCTTTTTCACCATCAATAAAATTAAAATTATTATTTTCTGCAATTTTTTTAACATCCTTTTTTAAATTATTTAACTGAACTAATTGTGGATGTTTATCAAAATTTTTGTAGGATAAGCGTACATAACTTGGAACATAATAAAGATATAACTCTGTTACATTTTTATTTTTTGCAAATTCGCTCATATCTTTAACTGTACTATTGTAGCTTTCAACATTTAATAAATCAGGGTAAGTTTTGAAATATTTTATCATAGTTGATAAGCCACGTGTTTTGTAGATAGAAAAAATTTTTAGTTTAGTTGAAAAAGAATTTTTTGTTAAAAATTCTTTTTCAACTAAATAATCTTCTTCATTCACTGGGCTTTTTAAAAAATCACTACCTAAATTAAAAGTTATATTTATCATATCATTGAGTGTATCTTTATCTGAGAGCATTTTATTATAAGTATCAAAATTTTTAGTTCTAGGATTTTCATAATCATTCATTTCATAAAAAACCCATATCAACTTTTTGAACTCAGTATTAATTAAGATTTTTTTAGCTATAGCTAATTGCTCCCAAGGTTGATTTCCATGGATGCCTAAATTTAAATAAGAATTAGTTGTGTCTTTTTTTTTTAGTTGGGATTTAAGATCATAAGGTTTATTTATACAATTTGACATTGTAAAAGAATCTCCAAGTAAAACCACATCTGAATATTTAAATCTAGCATCTTTATTTTCTCTAAATCCGTACTTATCAGTCTTAAATATCAAATTATATTTTCCACCTTCATAAGGACCGCAAGCAATTTTTTTTATTTTTCCTGAATAATTTAAATTTTTATAATCTTCTGAATAGACTCTTAAAAAATCATCATAATCATAATTTTTTGATGGATAAATTTTGTCACTAATCAAGTCTTTTATAGATATATTAATCTTAGGATTTTTGTAAGACGGAAAACCAGCGACAAAAAAATTCAATGTTTCAAGTACTAAATACATGAAAAAGATTAATACACCAAAAATAATTAAATTATATTTCATTTAAACATACTACATAAAAAAATAAATTTAAAATAGCATTTCAAGAAATAAAAAAAAATCAAGTCTTAAAAGAGCATTAATAAGGGCTATATTAAATAAATTATTAATTTAATTAAAAAAAAGATTTTACTTTAAATTAA
>MDTF01006725.1_pt1 | contig 15425 bp, 17 predicted proteins | sample 811191 | NCBI WGS metagenome assembly MDTF01 (sample SAMN05326649, study PRJNA326480) | marine metagenome | isolation source: seawater | place: Southern Ocean | collected 2011
CTGAGAAGAAAAAATCAATGATTTTAAATATTAATAATATTTTTGGCAGATTAGAACTAAGTGACAAAGAATTAAGGATTTTGTTTAGTATTTTCAGCTCTTTAAACAAAAAACAATAATCATAGTATAATTGACAAAACTAGCACAAAGTCTATAAGTCATTCTCTTATAAAATGACAAAAAGAATTAACGCGAAACATAAAGTAGACCGAAGATTGAAAGTTAATCTATGGGGCAGACCTAAAAGTCCGTTTAATACTAGAGCATATCCTCCTGGTCAGCATGGTCAAAATAAAAAAGGTAAACCTACAGATTATGGAATACAGCTTTTTGCAAAACAAAAATTGAAGTCTTACTATGGGAACATTAATGAAAGACAATTTAGAAATATTTATAGAAAAGCACTTACAAAAAAAGGTGACACAACAGAAAATTTAATTGGATTGTTAGAAAGTAGGTTGGATACAGTCATTTATAGAGGTAAATTTACACCAACTGTTTTTGCTGCAAGACAATTTATCAATCATGGCCACATTAGAGTAAACAAAAAGAAAGTTAATATTTCGAGTTATCTTGTAAAAGAAGGTGATGTTATTGAAGTTAAAGAAAAATCTAAAACATTAACTATAATTGATGGAGCTCTATCTAGCACGGAAAGAGATGTGCCAGAATATATTCAATCAGATGATAAAAATAAAACAGTAAAACTTATACGAATTCCTAAGTTCTCTGAGGTTCCGTACCCAGTTATAATGGAACCGAATTTAGTTATAGAATATTATTCTAGATAATTTAAATTATTTTTTTATTTGCTAAAAGTTCTTTTAACTCACCTTTTTCAAACATTTCTTTTATTATATCGCAACCACCTATAAATTCTTGCTTGATATAAAGTTGAGGAATAGTTGGCCAATCACTATAAGCTTTAATCCCATTTCTTATCTCTTCATCTTCTAAAACATTAACAGCTTCAAATTTTACATTTAAATGTTTCAGTATATTTGTAACAGTCATTGAAAAACCACACTGCGGTGCCTCCGGCACACCTTTCATAAAAAGACAGACTTCGTTATTTTTAATTATATTTTCTATTTTAAGTTTAACATCCATTTTATTTTCCCTCAGTTGTTATTGATAATGCGTGTAGCTCATTTCCCATTTTTCCTTGCAAAGATTTATATACTAGTTTGTGCTGTTCTATTTTAGATATCCCATTGAATGCAATAGATGTTATCCTTGCTGAGTAGTGATTATTATCTCCTGCTAAATCTTTAATTTCTATTGTAGCATCAGGTATCGAACTAGTAATTAGTTTTTTAATTTCTTCTATTGAAAGTGCCATTAGTAATTATTATACCACGTGTTATTAGAATTATAAAGTTCATTAGTTTTAATTTTTAACTCTCCTGTCACCTCAAAGTAATCTTTTTGCACCATTCCAATTGCTTCATTAAATATATTATTTTTGGTTAAAATCTCATTAATTTGATTTAAATTATTAGGTTCTATTTCAATTAAGTACCTTCCTTGGTCCTCACTAAAATAGTATTCCATTGAATTAGAAAAATTTTTTGGTTTATTTATTTTAATTCCATAACCTGATTGAAATGTCATTTCTGCGAGGGCTAGAAGTAAACCACCCGACGAGATATCATGAACCGATGAAACTAACTTATCATTTATTAGTTTCAAGACAGTTAAGCCGTTATTTTTTTCATTAGATAGGTTTATTTCTGGTGGTGGTCCGTCTGTGATTGAGTAAATTTCTTCTAGGAAGACACTTTGATCTAACTGTCCAAAGTTTTTACCTATTTGTAAAATAATATTTCCATCTTTTTTTAAATAATGATTAATTTTATTATTAATATTTGTAATCAGCCCAACTCCACCAATTACTGGAGTAGGGTGAATATTTTTTTTATTTGTACCATTATATAAAGAGACATTTCCCGATACAACTGGGTAATCTAAAAATTCACAAGCTTCTTTAATTCCAAGTAAGCATTCCACAAACTCACCCATTACCTCAGGATTTTCTGGGTTTCCAAAATTTAAGCAATTAGTGATTGCAATTGGCTTTGCGCCTACTGAAATTAGGTTTCTCCAATTTTCACAAACTATTTGTTTACCTCCAGTATGAGGGTGAGCCTTACAATAGTTTGCAGAAGAATCTACTGTTACAGCAATAGCTTTTTCTTTTTTGTGAATTCTTATTATTGCTGCATCAGAACCAGATCTCTGTGCAGTGTCTGTCATTACCATTTGATCAAATTGATCGGTTACCCAATTTTTATTGGATTGATTGGGTGAAGAAAGTATCTTTAAAAGTGCATCTTCTAGTTTAATTTTTTTAAGATCTTTAATTTTTGTCTTTTTTTCTGGTAATTTAGTTTTTGTCCATTTTCTGTCATAAACAGGAGCTTTAGTAGCCAGCATGTCTACAGGTATCTCACCTACAGTTTTATTTTGAAATTTAAGAGTTAAGTTGTTCGTATTTGTTGTTTTACCTATAACAGCAAAATCTAAATCCCATTTTTCAAATATTTTTTTTGCATCTTTTTCTTTTCCATCCTCTAATATGATAAGCATTCTTTCTTGACTTTCTGACAACATCATTTCATAAGGGGTCATATTCTCCTCCCGACATGGTACTTTATCTAAATAGAGCTCCATACCCAAATCACCTTTTGATGCCATTTCAACACTTGAAGAAGTTAAACCAGCAGCACCCATATCTTGTATGGAAATAATCGAATTATCTTGCATTAACTCCAGACATGCCTCCATTAAAAGTTTCTCAGTAAAAGGATCTCCAACTTGCACTGTTGGTTTTTTTTCCTCAGAGTTCTCATCAAACTCAGCAGAAGCCATAGAAGCTCCATGAATCCCATCTCTACCTGTTTTAGAGCCAACATAAACTACAGATTTGTTCACACCTTTAGCTTTTGAATAAAAAATTTTATCTTTTTTAGCATGTCCTACAGCCATCGCATTAACTAAAATATTTTCATTGTATGTACTATTAAATTTTGTTTCCCCTGCAACTGTCGGAATACCAATACAGTTTCCATACCCACCAATTCCAGAAACCACTCCATTAAGCAAAGATTTAGTTTTTGGATGATTAGGTGATCCAAAATGTATAGAATTTAAGAGAGCTATCGGTCTTGCTCCCATAGTAAAAACATCTCTCAATATCCCACCGACACCAGTGGCTGCTCCTTGGTATGGTTCAAGATAAGAAGGATGATTGTGGCTTTCAATTTTGAAAATAATTGCATCATCATCACCAATGTCAATTACACCAGCATTTTCACCCGGCCCTTGAATTACTTTTTCACCTTTAGTAGGAAGATTTTTTAAATGCATTCGAGAAGACTTATAAGAACAATGCTCATTCCACATTGCAGAAAAAACACCAAGCTCTAACAAGTTTGGCTCCCTACCTAGCATTTTTTTAATTTTTGAATATTCCTCAAGCTTTAAACCGTGCTTTTCAACAACAATATTTGTAATTTTCATTATGTTTAATTTAACAAACTAGTAAATAAATTTACTCCATCTTTGTTAGATATTAACTGATCTACCATTCTTTCAGGGTGGGGCATTAGGCCTAAAATATTTTTTTGTTCATTAAAGATACCGGCTATATTATTTAAAGATCCATTTGGATTGTTTTGTTCGTTGATATTTCCATTTTCATCACAGTATTTAAAAGGTATTAAATTTTTATCTTCTAGTTCTTTCAAATGTTCTTTGCTTGTAAAATAGTTTCCCTCATTATGCGCAATATTTAGTTTTAAAATTTGATTTTTTTTATATTTATTACAGAATTTATTATCCGTATTGATTGTTTTTATATGAACATCTTTACCAATAAATTTTAAATTTTTATTTCTTAATAATAGACCCTTTAAAAGTCCTGTTTCAGTTAAAATTTGAAACCCATTACAAATTCCTAAAATTAAGCAACCATCATTTGCAGCTTTTATTACTTCATTTAAAATATTTGATTTTCCAGCTATTGCTCCCGATCTAAGATAGTCACCATAAGAAAAACCACCAGGTATAACAATTAAATCAGATTTTGGTAAGTTCACATCTTTATGCCAGACCATTTTGTTGTTAAAATCTAATTTTTCTAGCGCGACAGCAACATCACGATCACAATTTGAGCCTGGAAATACAATTACAGATGAATTCATTGATTAAATTTTAGAAATTTCAAAATCTTCAACAATTAAATTAACTAAAAGTTTTTTGCACATATCTTCAATTTTTTTTTTTGCTTTAGTTTCATTGTTTTCATTAATTTCAATTTCAAAGTATTTACCTTGTCGTAAAGTTTTGAGAGTATCCATTCCCATATTCTGAAGAGTCTGCTGAACTACTTTACCTTGTGGATCAAGTACATCTTTTTTTAAAGTAACCTTAATAGAAAATTTCAATTTATTTCTTTTTAAATTTTATTGTCGCTGTTTTGCCAAAGTTCACTTCGCTAATATTTGTTTCTTCAGGCGTAATACCTAGTCTACTTGCAACATCCTTATATGCCTCAATAAGATTGCCTAAATCTTTTCTAAATCTATCTTTATCTAATTTCTTCTCAGTTTTCATATCCCATAATCTACATGTATCTGGACTAATCTCATCTGCTAATACTATTTCATTAGCTTCTTTAGATTTATTCCACACTTTTCCGTACTCAACTTTGAAATCAACCAGTTTTATTCCTACGCCTCTAAATATACCCTGCAATAAATCATTAATTCTAAGTGACATTTTATCAATAGTTTTTATTTCTTTTTCTGTTGCCCACTCAAATGCAAAGATATGTTCTTTTGAAATAATTGGATCACCTAGTTCATCATTTTTTAAATAATACTCAAGTAGTGGTTTTTCTAGTACCGTACCCTCAGATATGCCGAGTCTTTTACTTAATGACCCAGTTGATATATTTCTAACTATAAATTCAATTGGAACAATTTCAGCTTTCTTGATTAATTGCTCTCTCATATTTAATCTCTTTACAAGATGTGTTTTTATTCCACACTGACCTAAAGAATTCAAAAGATGTTCAGATATTCTATTGTTTAAAACACCCTTACCTTCAATGTTTGCCTTTTTTAAAGCGTTAAAAGCAGTAGCGTCGTCCTTAAAGTGTTGAATAACTAAATCTTTTTCATTTGTCTCATAAATAATTTTAGCTTTACCCTCGTATAGTTTTTTACCTTTATTCATATGATTTTATTTTTTTAAACTTCTTTTAAAAATTATATCAATTCTTTTTGTATGGTAACTAAAATCGAAAAGCTTTTTTATTTTATTAACAGAAAGTTTTTTAATAATTCTTGAATCTTTTAACAAGTTCTCGTAAAATGAAGTTCCGTTGTTCCATGAATGCATAGCATGTTTTTGAACTAACTCATAAGCCTGTTCCCTAGTAAAACCTACTGTAGTCAGTTCTATCAAAACTCTCTGAGAAAAAAAAAGTCCATTTGTCAAATTTAAATTTTTAAGCATATTTTTAGGGTAAATATTTAAGTTTTTAACAACACCATTTAATCTTGCTAAAGCAAAGTCCAAAGTAATAGTAGCATCAGGACCTATATTTCTCTCGACAGCTGAATGAGAAATATCTCTTTCATGCCATAACGCTACATTCTCCAAAGCAGGAATAACACTTGATCGCACCATTCTCGCGAGACCTGTTAAATTTTCGCTCAATATAGGGTTTTTTTTATGCGGCATAGCTGAAGAGCCTTTTTGTTTTTTTCCAAAAAATTCCTCAACTTCTAAAACTTCAGTTCTTTGTAAGTGTCTAATTTCAGTGGCAAATCTCTCAATAGAGCTTGCTATAATACCTAAGGTAGAAAAAAATTGCGCATGTCTATCACGTGGAATGATTTGTGTTGATACTGGTTCGACTTTTAATTTTAGTTTTTTAGCAACATAACTCTCAACTCTTGGATCTATATTAGCAAATGTTCCAACTGCACCTGATATTGCACATGTAGAAATTTCATATATGGAGTCTTCAAGTCTTTTCTTGTTTCTTAAAAACTCCTGATAAAATGTTAACATTTTTAAACCAAAAGTTATTGGTTCAGCGTGAATTCCATGGCTTCTTCCAATACACAATGTTTTTTTATGCTTGATCGCTTGTTTTTTAATTGTAGCTAGTAAGATTGTAATATCATCTAATAGTATCTTACCAGATTGTTTCAATTGAAGATTGAAACAGGTGTCAAGAACATCGGAAGAGGTCATGCCCTTATGAAGAAACCTTGCTTCTTTTCCTGCTTTTTCAGATATTGATGTTAAAAAAGCAATAACATCATGTTTTACTGATTCCTCAATTTTTAAAATTCTAGTAACATTTATTTTTGCTTTAGATTTAACTTTTTTAACTACACCTCTTGGAATAATGTTAAGTTTTTCCATTGCTTCCGCTGCAGCGAGCTCAATATCTAGCCAAATTTTATATTTATTTTCATCTGCCCAAATATTTTTTAATTCTTTTCTAGAATATCTTTCAATCATATATGGTATGGAGGATGATCCAATTTTTTTTTAGATAATGTAAAAACTTCGTATCCTGTATTTGTTATGCCAATAGTATGCTCAAATTGTGCAGATAATTTTTTATCTTTAGACACTGCTGTCCAACCATCGTTTAACATTTTTGTTTGATAATCACCCTCATTAATCATAGGTTCTATTGTGAATATCATACCGGGTTTAAGCTTTGGTCCTGTTCCTTTTTTACCGTAGTGTAAAATATTTGGTTCTTTGTGAAACACTTTACCTATACCGTGACCACAAAAGTCTCTTACTACAGAGAAACCTTCTTTTTCTACGTAAGTTTGTATTGTAGAGCCAATGTCTCCTAATGTAGTTTTATTGTTTAAAATTTTTATCGCCTCCATCATAGAATTGTATGTAACTTCTGTTAGTTTTTTTGCTTTGACAGAGACGTTTCCTAAATAAAACATTCTACTTGTATCGCCATGCCAACCATTTTTGTAAGCAGTCACATCAACATTTATTATATCACCTTCTACTAAAACCTTGTCTCCAGGTATGCCATGACAAATAACATGGTTTACGGAAGTACAGCAAGATTTAGGAAAACCTCTGTAAAACAACGGTGCAGAGTGACCTCCACTATCGTTTATATATTCGTAGCACAAACTGTCTATTTGATTTGTAGTAATTCCAGGCTTAATAGCTTTTGCGACTTCATCCAAGGCCCCAGCTGCTATTGCACCCGCGATTCTAGTTCCGTTAAATGACTCTTGAATATCTTCACTCATTAATTTGAAATCTAATTTTGTTGTTTAGTGTTATTCCTTTTGAAGAAAACTTACAATCATAGCAAAGTATTTTTACTTTACTTTTTACTGCTTTTATTAAAGTTTTTGAATATATAGGGTCTATATCTTTTGCTATTTCAAATTTGTCACAGTCATTTCTCTGTACCACAAATAACATATAAGCTTTAAAACCTTTTTTTGTAGCATTTATCAGTTCATTTAAATGTTTTGTTCCTCTAGAGGTAACAGAGTCCGGAAATTCTGCAACTTTTTTTTTTCTACTTAAAGTCACATTCTTAACCTCTAAAAAAGCCTTAGTATTTTTATCCTCTAATAAGAAATCAAACCTAGTATTTTTACCAAATACTTGCTCACTTTTAATTTTAATTTTATTACTAAATTCTTTAATTAAATTATTTTGTAATGCGTGGTTAACAATCTTATTGGTTAAATGTGTGTTCACACCAACCATAGAGCCATTTTCTTCGATTATTTGTAGAGTATATTTTAATTTTCTTTTTTTATTAGCCGCTTCTGTTATCCAAACTTTGTTATTTTTATTTAACAGACCAATCATTGAACCTGGATTTGGACAGTGTGCAGTTATAATCTTATTCTTTACTTTAACGTCCATAAAGAATCGCTTATATCTTTTTACTAGTTCACCTGATATTAACTGATTTTCAAAATTCATACATTATTTAAAATGAAAAAAACTAAAAAAAAAATTCAAGCAGCTATTCTCATTATAGGTAATGAGGTTCTATCAGGAAGAACACAAGATTTAAACGTTTCATTTATTTCAACTTGGTTAAACACTAATTGCGGCATATCTATTAATGAAGTCAGAATTATACCTGACATAGAAAAAAAAATTATTTTTAACGTTTTAGATTTGAGCAAGAAATTTAGATATGTTTTCACTACAGGTGGTATCGGCCCAACACATGATGATATAACCTCTTTGTCAATTTCAAAAGCTTTTAAGGCTAAGTATAATTTTAATAAAGAAGCATTTACGATACTAAAGAAGTACTATGGAAAAGATAATTTTAATGACGGAAGAAAAAAAATGGCAAAAATGCCTTCTGGAAGTCGCTTGATATATAATCCTTCAAGTGCGGCACCAGGATTTAAAATTAAAAATGTTTTTTGCTTACCTGGTGTTCCATCAATTTTAAAATCTATGATGGTTAATTTAAAAAAATATTTAATCAAAGGCCCTGTTGTAATTAGTAAATCTATTAACTTAGTAACAGTTGAAAGCTTCATCTCAAAAGAATTAGAAATGGTACAAAATAAATTTTTAAAAAAAGTTGAAATTGGTAGCTATCCTTTTTTTAGATTAGGGAAAGTTGGTGTATCAATAGTTCTAAGATCATCTAATAAGGCTCAAATAAAATTATGTAAAAAAGAAATTGATAAAATTATTATAAATAAAAAAATTAAATTATTTAAGAGCAGTTAAAAACATCCTCAACTGATATCTGTGAGATGTCATCACTACCATAAAGTTCTTTACTATCTAAAATCTTTACATGACCTCCTTTTGGAGAAAATTTTTTAGAATTAGTTGGTCCAAATAAAGTTACCATTGGGGTTCCTGCTAAAGAAACCATATGCATTATTCCGTTATCTATTGTTACTGTTTTTTCCAATCTTGTAGCCAACGCAGAAACAAGGGGAGGTGATGAAATTTCACTAGCTGACTCCGGAAATATTGCTGAGGGAATTTCATTTTTAATATGACTTATTAATTCCTGATCTGATTTTTCTATAAAAAAAACAGCTTTCTTTCCAATAAGAATATATTTTTTTGCAAGTGCAATAAATTTTTCTATAGGCCAAGTTTTTAGTCTATATTCATTGCCTTGAGTTACCGAAAATCCAATATAATTTTTACTTGGTAACAATACTTTTGCCTCATGTAAGTATTTCGCGTCAAGCATCTCAGGCTTAAAATTGATTTTTTTAATTTTTTTTTGTAGGAAAATTTCTAAATTTTTTAATATCAATAAATTTATATTAGATTCTTTTTTTAAATAGCTATTTTTATTTGAACAGAAAAAAAAATTAAAAGTAGATGAAAAAAAATTATGTGCTGGAATTTGTTTTAATATTAAAGTATTCCGCACCTTGGACTGCAGATCTATTGTTAAATCAAATTTACTGATTTTTTTTTCTACTATCTTTCTTTTTACATTAAATAAATGCCACCATCTAAAACCAAAATATTTAATATCTAAATCAATTGTTTCCATTCGTATATTGTAATCCTTCAATTTGTAGCTAAAATGATTTGTATGTGCTCCTATGTAATAAAAAGTACAATTTTTAAAATGATTTTTTAATGACAAAATTATAGGAAATAATTGAATTGTGTCCCCAAGACCACCCCCTGAATTATAAATTAATATTTTTTTATACATGTTAAAGTCTTTACTTGTTTAAACTTATAATTTAATAAATCTTAAAACTAAATAATTTAATGCCCTCGTGGTGAAATTGGTAGACACAAAGGACTTAAAATCCTTGCCCTTTTGGGAGTGCCAGTTCGAGTCTGGCCGAGGGCACCAAAATAATGCATAGATTTCATTTTACTTTTGATAAAACTATAAAATCTCAGAAATTAAGAAAAAAACTTCTAAGAAAGTATACTAATTTTTCGGCAAAAAAAGCTAGCACAATAGTTGTAGCTGGTGGTGACGGATATATGCTTAGTTCTTTAAAAAAATACATAGAATTTAAAAAGCCTTTTTATGGAATCAATTGTGGAACTTTTGGTTTTCTTATGAACAAACATAATTCAAAGGATTTAATAAAAAAAATTAATAAAGCAAAAAAAACAATTATAAATCCTTTGCAAATAATTAGTTCTGACAAAAATAAAAAAAAAAATTTAATAGCTGTAAATGAAGTTTCACTTTTTAGACAAGGGAAGCAAACGGCTTCGTTGAGAATTAAAGTTGAAAAAAAAATTATAATAAAAAAACTTGTTGGAGATGGTGTATTAATTTCTACGCCAGCGGGTAGTACAGCGTACAATCTTTCTGTACACGGTCCAATTCTTTCTCTTAACTCTGGTAAAATAGCAATAACCCCTATCAGTGCTTTTAGACCTAGGAGATGGAAAGGAAAGATTGTGTCAAACAGTTCAAAAATTAAAATAACAAATTTAGATCCTAAAAAAAGACCAGTTGCTGCTGTTGCAGATAATATTGAAATTAGAAACATAAAGTCTCTAATCGTTAAAATAAAAAAAAATGTTAAATTGACTTTATTGCATGACCCAGAAAGAAGCTTAGCTAAAAGAATTAAAATTGAACAAATCAGAAGAAGCTTTAAATAAAAAATAAATATTAAATACCGAAATTGTGCTAATTATTTAATTCACTTTAAGTATTGCTGATAGTAAGATATAAAAATTTATTAATTAAATATTTTAAAATTAAATAAAAAAAGATAAAAATTGTCAGATTTATTAAAAGATTATTCGTACTTAGAATTTTTATTGCTGAATTTTTTAGCTATATTTTTAGGTTTTTCCTTAAGATTTTCACTTTCGTTAGCTAGACAGAGATGGGTTAACACGTACCACCAAACCTTAACCTTTTGCCTCTTGCCATGTATTACTTCAATTATCACAACATTGATATCAAGTAACATAGCTTTATCTCTTGGCATGATTGGAGCTCTCTCAATAGTAAGATTTAGGACGCCAGTTAAAAGCCCATTAGAACTTGTGTTATTTTTTGCACTAATCACGATAGGAATAGGAACATCTGTAAATTATAAATTAAGTATCATGCTAGCATTTATAATTATTTTATTAGTGTTTACATTCTCAATTCTACAAAAGTATTATAAAAAAAATGGTAAATCTTTTATAACCAGTTCTTACGATGAAGGGACCCTAAGTCATTCATTAGAAATAAAATCTAAATCTAAAATTGAGATTTTAGAATTAAGTAAAAATTTAGAAAGTTATTATTTCAACAGAGAAGAAAATTCATTTAATTATAGATTAGTATTTGGTAACAAAAAAGATTTAGATTTGATTAAATTAGATCTTGAGAAAAATGTTGACATTGAAACGGTTGACGTCAAATATGCTCTATAACAATAAGAGTTCAAAATTTAGCAATCTAATAGTTCTTTTTTTTTTTTTATTCTTTTTTAGTTTTTATAGCTCTTTAAAAGCTAAACAAATTAACGATTTTTATAAAGACAACTTTTGCAATAAAGTTGATCCAAAAAACTTTTTCAATCAAAAAATACCCACAGAAATAATTATTGAAACAAATAACCCAAAAAAATGGTCTAAAAATATTTTTAGTTTACTAGTCGAATTTAATTCAGAAAAATTTAAAACTGATGACACTGATTGGTACACTTTTCAGATAGACAGAAAGTATAAAAAAAAATTTAAATCTAATATTAAGTTTATTTTTAAAGATCCCGACTATGACTGCTCATCTAAAGGAAGAATTAACATTAGAGGTGATCTTTGGTGGCATTTAGACTGGAAAAATGGCCATCCGTTTTCAAGTATTAAAGTAGGTTTGAAAAATGGTCATTTAAATAATCTTGTAGCATTCAATCTTCTTTTGCCTAGATCTAGAGAGTCTTCAAATATTGACATTAATTTAGAACTTTTTGTAACATCGTTATTTAACAAAATAAATTTGCTGGCACCTAAATCACAATTAATAAAAGTAAAAATCAATGGACATGAAAACACATACTTGTTTCAAGAAGTTCTTTCAAAAGAATTTTTAGAATCTAGAAATTTAGTAGAAGGTCCAATTTTAGAGGGAGATCAAAGCTTTACAGCAGAACAATTTTCAAACAATAAATGGAGAGGGGATCTAGCATTAACAAAAGTTATAAATACCTCTTACGCTCTGAAAAGTGAAGTTAATACAAGATTATCTTTTTACGCTCAATCTCGTCTAAATAATATTTTTATCGACAGTGGAAAAAAAAATAAAAAACAAGACAGGTGTAACAATAATTTTTTATCCATAAATAAAAATAAATACTTAAAAAATAAAAAAGAAGTTAGAATGAATCAAATTTATGAATCATTTATTTTTGCAACCGAAACAGTTCATGGATTTACATGTGATGATAGAAAGTTTTATTTTGATCCAATACAGCACATATTTTTACCTATTTATAACGATGGAAAATCTACTTTAGATATAACTAATAATAAAATTTCCTACGAAATAAAAAATTCGATTGTAACAAAAAATGCTATAGAAGGATCAGAAGAAGCATTAAAACTTTTACAAAATATAAACGAAAAATTCTTTTTTCAAGAACTAATTTTGAATGGTTTTACTCTATCATTTATTGAATTTCAGAAAGTAAAAAAAAAGATAGAAAATAATTTAATTGCTTTAAAAGATAATAAAATTAAAGAAAACTCCGTAACTCATATTAACTATTTTGAAGACATAGACCCAAATTATTTTGGGAAACAAGTAAAACTTATTTTTATTAATCTAGACCAAGATTCTTTAGAAATTTGTGACTTTAAACTCACAAATTGTAAGAATGATAAAATTAAGAAAAATCGACCGATGATATTAAAAAGTTTATTAAGTCAAAATTTTACAACTCTAAAAAAAAATAAAGTATTATCCTTTAATAAAGATCAACATTATTTGTTTCTGTCAAAGATAAAAAATTATAGTTCAAATAATCAATTAAAAGCTGATAAGGACATTTTTCTTCAAAAAAAAATTAATAATAATTTTTTTATTGAATACAACCAGTCAACAAAAGTTTTAGTAGACATCAATAAAAAAAAGATTCAATTTATTTTGTTGAACCCAACTTCTAGAATTAAAGTTCAAGGAGATTTTATTGATTCATGGCAATTTGAAATTGATGGAAGTGAATATTATAAAAATAAAATTACTAAAACAGATTTAGTCAGCACAACTAAGCTTACAGGATGTTTAACTTTTCTAGACATTAATTTGAAAAATGTTAGTCTAAAAAGTAATTACTCCTTATGCGAGGATGCTTTTAATCTTATCCGTGTTGATGGAAATATTGATAGAGTAGAAATAAACAATAGTTTTTCTGATGGCTTAGATATGGACTTTTCCGACATTAAAATTAATTCTATAAGTGTAAAAAACTCGTTAGACGATTGTTTAGATATGTCTTTTGGTAATTACAAAATTGTCAAAGCTAAATTTATGAACTGCGGTGATAAAGCAGTATCTGCTGGAGAAAAATCTAATGTTTCGATTCTAAGCCTTAGTGTTAAAGGTGCCAATATTGGTGTCGCTGCAAAAGATTCTTCTATTGTCTATAGTGAAAATTCTAAAATAGATTCAAACATATGTTTTGCTTCTTATAGGAAAAAGCAAGAATTTTCAGGTTCTGTTTTAATGTATAAAGATACTAATTGTGTTGATGACAACTTTATAAGCCAAAAAGGTTCTTCAATAAAAAAAAAATGAGCTTTAGATTAGAAGAAAAAATATCATTTACCGATCTGAATATATTTGAATTTAAAAAATGGCTTTTTTCTAAAAATGCTAAAATACTTCACCCATCTAGACTAATTAATTCAGTATATTTTGACAATGAGCTAAAGATGTTTTCTGACTCTAACGAAGGTAGCGTTCCAAGAAAAAAAATAAGGATTAGAACCTATGAAACTAAAAATTTTTTTTCAACAAAAGGTGGTTACAAGAAAGAAACAAAAATTACTTACTACAATTACAGAGACAAGAATGTGGAAAACCTTTTATTTAATTTGAATAATTTTTATTTTGGATTTTATGATAAAGATTATGGACTCTGCAAGCCTAACTTAAATGTTGTTTATAAAAGAAGTTATTTTAATATATTTGATATAAGGTTAACTTTAGACGAAGAGATAAACTATCGTCAAATAACAAATGGTAAATTAAGCCCTTTTTCTGTTAAAGAAAAAAACTTCGTTATAGAAATTAAATCAGGAAATATAAATAGCACAGATCATTTAAAAGATTTATTTCCTTTGCCAAGAAGTCGTTTTAGTAAATATTGTAAAGGTATAGAAGCTTTTTTGGATTAAATTTTTGGTGCCCTCACACGGACTCGAACCGCGAACCTATTGATTACAAATCAATTGCTCTACCAATTGAGCTATGAGGGCTTAATTGTTGTTTAAAGTAAAAACTGTTAAAACTCAATAATATTTAACTCTTTTTTTTTAAACTATAACTAACATGATGACATACTATTGCTACAGAATTTGAAATGTTTAGGCTTTCAATATTTTTATTTATATCAATTTTAAATTGAAAGTCTGAGTGTTTTAATGTCTGGTGTTTTAAGCCAAATCCCTCTGAGCCAAATAACAGCACATTCCTACCTTGCCACTTATTTTTAGTAAAATCTTTTTTACCAGATACATCAAAAGCACTTACCCAAAAGTTATGTGACTTTAAATATTTTAATGATGTGTTGATGTTAGACTCTTTAAAGATTTTAATATGCTCGGTACCACCGCTAGCACTTCTGTAGAGAAGCTTACTTTTGGAAGGGAAAGATCTATCTTTAACAATTATCCCGTCAATGTTAAATGATGCAGCTGTTCTTATTATTGAACCAATATTTCTTGGATCGGTCACATCTTCTAATGCTAAAAAATTTATATTTTTTTTATCTGTTTCTTTTATAAAATCTTTTAATGAAAAATCTTCTAATTGTTCGACCTCAGCTACTAGGCCTTGATGTGCAATTTCATCTCTTCCACATAAATTGTCTAATTCTCTTCTAGATTTATAAAAAACATTTATACCTTTTAATAGGTTTAGTGATTGGTTTTCTCTATTTATATTTTTCAACGCATCTTCAGTAACAAACACCTTTTCTATCTTTCTTTTAGGATTTTTTAAGGCTTCAGCTACTGCGTGTTTTCCTACAATTAAAAATGTTGTTTTTTTCATAATTTATGCGCTTTTTTTCCAGATAATTAGCATATTTTAATACAAAATGATTTATTGCATTTAAACACAAAAAGCATATAAAACGCTTGTTGTTAAATACATTTTAAGTTAAGGGGTATCCCAATTTGAGTTGTAAGGAGGGGTACCA
>MDTF01004135.1_pt1 | contig 15421 bp, 11 predicted proteins | sample 811191 | NCBI WGS metagenome assembly MDTF01 (sample SAMN05326649, study PRJNA326480) | marine metagenome | isolation source: seawater | place: Southern Ocean | collected 2011
AAATTTAAAGAAAATATTTTACGAGGTCGATTATATTATTTTAAGTCCAGGCATTAGTTTAAAAAAAAATAAATATAAAAAAGACTTATTAAAATTAAAAAAAAAAATAATCACAGATATAGATTTATTATATTTAAGTAATATAAAGTTTAAATCTATCGTTGTAACGGGGTCGAACGGTAAATCAACTACATGTAAAATTATTACGCATTTATTAAAAAAAAATAAATTTAAAGTTGAACTAGGTGGAAATATTGGAACACCAATTTTAAGTTTAAATATAAAAAAAAATGTCTTTTTTGTTATTGAGGCGTCCTCATTCCAACTGTCCCACTCAAAATATATATGCCCTGATTATGCAATTTTACTTAATATTACCAACGACCATCTTGATTGGCATGGAACAATGCAAGACTATATAGAGTCAAAGTTAAAAATATTTAAATTACAAAAGAAAAATAATTTTGCATTAGTTAACGACAAATACAAAAAAATTTACAAAAGAAAAAAGTATTTAGGCAAGTTAATCTCAATAAACTTCAAAAATTATAAAAAAATAAAAAATAAATTAAAAAGTGAATATTTAAAATCCAGTACAAATGACCAAAATATGAATTTCGCTTATGCCTTGTCAAAATTACTAAAAATTAGCAATATATCTTTTATCAAATCGCTGAAGACATTTGTGGGATTACCCCACCGATATGAAATTTTTTTAAAAAAAAAGAATACTATTTTTATAAATGATTCAAAAGCAACTAATTTTCAAGCTGCAAAGTTTGCGCTATCAAGTAATAAAAATATTTATTGGATTGTCGGAGGCTTACCTAAAAATAAAGATAAAATTGACTTACGAAACACAAAAAATAATATTATTAAATCATATATAATTGGTAAGAATATTAATTTTTTTAAAGAACAATTAAAAAATAAAGTTAAATATTCTATTACAAAAAACTTAAACAACTCTTTAATTAAGATTATGAATGATATTAAATTATTTAAAAAAAGAAAAAATATAATTTTGTTAAGTCCGTGCGCAGCATCTTTTGATCAATTTAAAAATTTTGAAAATAGAGGTAATGAGTTTAAGAAATTAAGTAAATTATATGCTAAAAAATATATTTAAATTTGAACCAAATAATTATTGGAGAAACATCGACAAGAATATTCTTTTTGGTTTTTTTATTTTATTTTTTTTAGGTCTTTTTTTTTCATTCTCATCGACGTCTTTATTGGCTGGAGAAAGATTGAATAAGGATTATTATTTCTTTTTTTCCAAACATTTAATTTTTAGCATTCTATCTCTCATTATAATGTTTATAATTTCAGCAATTGAAACATCATTATTAAAAAAATTAATCGCACCATTTTTCATTCTGTCTTTTATATTATTGATATTAGTTCCTATTTTCGGTATCGAGGTTAACGGATCAAGAAGATGGTTGAATTTCTATTTATTCAAATTACAACCAATAGAAATTTTAAAACCTTTTTTTATTCTAATGACTGTTAAAATACTAACGTCAAATAAATTGGAAAATTCTCAAACAAAATATCTATTTAGTTTTCTTTTATTAACCTCTGTAATAGTTCTTTTAATAGACCAGCCAGACTTAGGTCAGTCGATTTTATTAATTGGAACTTGGATAGCAACTGTATTTGTTTCAGGTATTAGCATCATTTATGTGCTTGTCTTTTTTTTAATTTTTGCAATTTTAATAGGTAGTCTATTTTTTTTAATGTCAGATAAATTTAGCTATATCATTAATCGCTTAGTTACTTTTTTTGATCCCAGTAAAGGCGATGATTTTCAAACTTCAAAAGCTTTAGACGCCATTAAACAAGGAGGTCTCAAAGGACAAGGAATGGGTGAGGGAATTTTAAAAGACAGTGTCCCAGAAGCTCATACTGATTATATTATTGCGATTATATCTGAAGAATACGGCTCAGTTATTTCGATCTTAATTATAGCTATTTTTTTATATATCGCTTTTAGAATTATTAAAAATTGTATTTTACAAAAGGACGAATTTTTGAGACTTTCTTTATGCGGCCTTGCCTCCCTGCTTATTTTTCAAACATTTATTCACATTGGAGTAAATACTAGCTTGCTACCTACCACTGGAATGACATTGCCTTTTTTAAGTTATGGGGGATCCTCTCTTATTGGTAGCGCGATTTTAGCTGGAGCAATTTTGAATTATACTAAAATAAAATTAGATATAGATGAATAGTAAATTAAGTAAGATTATTATTGCGACAGGAGGCACCGGAGGTCATGTTTTTCCTGCCTACAGTTTAGCAAAGCATTTTATTGATAAAAAAATTAGCACCTTAATAATTTCTGATAAACGTGGGTTAAAGTATTTAAAAAATTATAATGATTTAAAAATTACTAAAATTTCCTCAGCTACTATATTTAAAAAAAACATACTTCAATTATTATTTTCAATTTTGATTATTTTATATTCTGTATTTAGATCGTTAATTTTTTTGTTATTTAATAGGCCTAATTTCGTTTTTGGAATGGGAGGATATTCATCATTTCCGGTTTGTGTAGCGGCTAAAATATTAAGAATTCCGTTTATTGTCTACGAAAATAATTTATATATTGGAAAAGCAAATAGATATCTCTTACCTTATGCAAAAAAAATATTTGTTGCTCACTCAGAGCTAGAAGGTGTTCCAGAAAAATATCAAGAAAAAATATGTAAAATTGGAAACATAATTAGAGAAGAAATTATTAATTTCCAAGAAATACCTAAAAATAATTATAGAGATAAAAAGATCCAAATATTAATTTTAGGTGGTAGCCAGGCAGCAAAAATGTTTGCAGATAAGCTTCCGCAAATTTTCAAAAAGTGCAAAGATATAAAAATACCTTTTAAAATTTACCAACATTGTTTACCTGAGCAAAATCAGTTTTTGACATCCTTTTATAAAAATTATGATATTGAATTTGAAATTTTTAATTTCAGCAGTAATATTTTGGAATATTTTTCTAAAGTTAATTTAGCAATAACCCGCTCAGGATCTTCTATGTTAGCGGAATTACTCAATGCAAATATTCCTTTTATTTCTGTTCCACTACCTACATCAGCAGATAATCATCAATTAAAAAATGCTATTTATTATAAAAAAAATGGGTATAGCTATTTAATAGAAGAAAAAAACTTAAACAAAAAATTATTCGAATTGATTAAACTAATGCATGAAGATAGATCATTGTTAGAGCAGATAGTAAAAAAACAAAAACAGTATTCTGACAAAGAGGTCTATCAAAATATTGACAGAGAAATAGATAAAATAATAAATGAAAAACATTAGAATAGGTCAAAAAGAAATCATTCATTTTATTGGAATTGGCGGGATAGGTATGAGTGGTCTAGCTCAAGTTATGAAAACCATGGGTTTTAAAATTCAGGGCAGTGATCAAAATAAAAACAAAAGCACATTAAATTGCACAAAAGCTCGAATAAAGGTTTTTATAGGACATGCAAAAAAAAATGTTAAAAATGCAACAATCATCGTCAAGTCATCTGCTATAAAATTTAATAACATAGAAATAAAACAAGCAAAAAAAAAAAAAATTCCAATTTATTCAAGAGCAGATGTTTTAGCTGATGTAGTTTCATTGAAAAAAAATATAATAATTTCAGGCTCTCATGGTAAAACTACTACAACTTCATTAGTGGCAAAAATTTTGTCCGATCAAAAATTAGACCCAACTATTATTAATGGAGGGGTAATAAACTCATTTAATAGTAATGCCAAACTAGGAAAAGGTGATTGGGCTATTTTAGAAGCAGATGAGTCTGACGGAAGTTTTTTAAAGTTACCAATTAATTATTCTATAGTAACCAATATAGATTATGAACATATAGATTATTATAAAAACTATAAAAATCTAGAAAATGCATTCATTCATTTCATCAACAAAACTCCTCCAACCGGAAAATCTGTAATTTGTATAGATAATAAAAATATTAAAAAAATTTTAGTAAAAATTAAAAATAAAAACATCCTAACTTACGGTTTGAATAAAAAAGCTGATTATAGAATTAACAATGTTAGATATAATGTAAATTACTCATTATTTGATTTGCATTATAAAAATTTAAACAAGAAAAGAATAATAATTAAAAATATTAATTTAAAGTTAATTGGAGAACATAATGTGCTTAATGCAACAGCAGCCATTACTGTTTGCATAAATTTAGGAGTAAAATCAGATGTTATAAAAAAAGCTCTAAAAAATTTCTCTGGTGTTCAGCGAAGAATGACTAAAATCTTTACAAAAAATAAGAATGATTTTTATGATGATTATGCACATCATCCAACAGAAATTGCTTCAATTTTGGACGGTGTAAGAAAAGTATATACTAGAAGAAAAATTATTTCAGTTTTTGAACCTCATCGATATTCAAGAATTCTTTCATTAAAAAAAGACTTTTCTAGATCATTTATAAAATCAGACTTAGTTTTAGTCTGCCCCATGTACGCTGCAGGTGAAAAAAAAAACTCGAAGTTTAACTTGTATAATTTTGCAAAATTAATATCTAATAATTCAAAAACTCAAGTTATAATAATTAAGAACCAAATGGAACTTACAAGTTATTTTAGAAAAAATTTAATAAGCGATGAAATTGTAATTGGTATGGGTGCTGGCATTATCTCAGAATGGATGAGGCAATTAAAAGCAAGTTTATGAAATTAGATACAGATTATCTACAGAAAAAATTTGGCAGAAGCTTTATAATAAGTGAAAATTTATCAAAATACAGCTGGTTTAATTTAGGCGGTCCTGCTGATATTTTTTTTAGACCAGCGAGCAAAAATCAACTTAAAGAATTTCTTAAAGAAATTAGAAATTACAATATTGACACCTACATCTTGGGAGCGGGTTCAAATACCTTAATTAGAGATTCAGGGGTAAAAGGTTTAGTGATTAAACTAGGTTCTAAATTCTCAGATATAAAGTTATTAGGAAAAGATGTAATTGAAGTAGGAGCCGCTTCATTAGATAGAAAAGTTTCAGATTTTGCAAAAAATAACGATATTGGCAAAATGGAATTTTTATCTTGTATTCCAGGTTCTATAGGTGGTGCGATAGCAATGAATAGCGGCTGTTATGGATCAAATATTTCTGAAATATTATTATCTTTAAAAATCATCGATAATGAAGGTTGTGAAAAAGAGATAAAAAATGATGAGATTGAATTTTATTATAGAGGAACGAATATTCCAAAAAATTACATAATAATATCAGCAAAACTTAAAGGAAATATTTCCACAAAATTATTAATTGAAAAAAAACAGAACGATCTAATAAAAAAAAAAAAGGCCTCACAACCAAGTCAAGTAAAAACTGGCGGAAGTACGTTTAAAAATATAAACGACAAAAAAGCTTGGATGCTGATCAAAGAAGCGGGATGCGATAAACTTTATGTAGGAGGTGCAAAAATTTCTGACAAACACTGTAATTTTTTTGTTAACGATGGACAAGCCAAGGCAGCGGATATAGAAAAATTAATAAATAAGGTAAAAAAAGAAGTTCATAATAAAACTGGAGTTAATCTCGAGCTTGAGATTAAGATAATGGGTGAAAAAAAATAAAAGAGTTTTAGTAGTATTGGGAGGCACATCTGGAGAAAGAAAGGTTAGTCTTGCTAGTGGCAGGGCTTGTTTCAAAGCGTTAAAAAAAAAGGGTTACAAAACTTCTACTTTTGATCCTCAAAAAAAAAATTTTAGTTTAATTGATAAAAACAAAATAGATATAATTTTCAATGCACTTCATGGCAAAGACGGAGAAGACGGTATAGCCCAAAGCTATTTTGAATATTTGAGAATTCCCTACACTCATTCAGGAGTTATTAGCTCATATAATTCAATGAACAAGATTATTTCAAAAGAAATCTTTAAAAAAAATAGAATAAAGTCTCCTGAATACTTTGTAATTAAAAAAAAAGATTATAATAAAACTATTATAATTACATTTATCAAAAAAAAAAAGATTAAATTACCTGTAGTTGTTAAACCTGTAAACGAAGGATCAAGCATAGGAGTAAAAATATGTCAAAATATTTTAGAACTTAACAAGGCCACAAAAAATCTTTTTAAAAATTATTCAGAATTAATTTTTGAGACATATATCGGAGGGCAAGAAATTCAAGTTGCTGTAATCAATGGCTTGCCTTTAGGTGCGATTGAACTTGAGCCAAAAAGACAGTTTTATGATTATAAAGCTAAATATTCAAAGTCGGCAAAAACAAAACACGTAATGCCTGCTAACCTGAAGAAAACAAAATATAATGAAGTACTTAAAATTGCAAAAAAAGCACACAAGGTTTTAGGTTGCAAAGGAGTTACCAGGTCTGATTTTAAATTTTTTGATAACAAATTTTTTCTTCTAGAGATTAATACACAACCGGGTATGACCAATTTGTCATTAGTTCCTGAAATAGCTCATTACAAAGGAATATCTTTTGAAAATTTAGTAGAAAAAATTTTACTAAATTCTGGTTTAAACAGATGAAAAAATCATATCTTGGATTAATCTTATTACTAATGCTTTTATCAACTTTCAATCCAAAATTTAGTTTTATAATAAATTCAAAATTAAACATTAAAAAAATTATAATTGACAACAATTCAATATTAGATTCAGGGAAAATTAAACAAAAGTTAAATTTCCTGTACGAAGAAAACTTATTTTTTTTTAAAATGAAAGATATTGAAAAAAATTTAAAAAAAATATCATTTATTGAAAGCTTTAGTGTTAAGAAAATATTTCCAAATAAAATAAAGATAACAATAAACGAAAAAAATCCTGTTGCTATTTTGCAGAATAAAAAAGAAAAATTTTATATTTCAGAAAAGGGTGATCTTATTAATTTTAGAGAAGCAGTTATAACCAAAGATTTGCCAATAGTCTTTGGAAACGGGAAAACTTTTTATTCCTTATACCAGAATCTTAACAAAATAAAATTTCCATTAGAAACAATTAAATCTTTTTATTTTTTTGAATCTGGCAGGTGGGATATAATTATGCATGACAATAAAGTAATCAAATTACCAACTACCAATTACTTATTTGCTTTAGAAAGCTTTATGATATCAAAAAAAAATATTAACTTTAAAAATTATACTATTTTCGATTATCGAATAAATGACCAACTTATCTTAAATTAATTATGCAATTAAATTCTCCAGCGCTTTTTGTTGAAATAAATGACTCAAACTATATTTTTGTTGCTGGAATACACGATGATAATCAAAATTTAAAAATTCTAGAAAAAAAAACAATCCCAATTGCGGAAGTTAACGAAAGTAAATTTATAAACATTGACGAAAAAAAAAACTTAATTAAAACAAACGTCGAATTAATTGAAAAAAAATTAAACTATATTTTTAAAGAAGTAATTATTATTATAGATAATTTTAATTGTTTAAGTGTAAATATTTCTGGATTTAAGAAATTAAATGGATCTCAAATTTTAAAAGAAAATATTTCTTATATTTTAAATTCACTTAAACTATCAATTACTGACAACGAGCCACACAAAACTATTTTACATATTTTTAATTCTAAAAGTGTTTTAGATGGGATTAATGTAGAAAACTTGCCCATCGGTCTGTTTGGTGATTTTTATAATCATGAGTTAACATTCTTTTTAATTGGAAATAATGATTTAAAAAATATAAAACAATTATTTAACAAAAGTAATTTAAGCGTCAAGAAAGTAGTTTTAAAAAGCTTTATTGAAGGCGTTCAATTAATTAATCAAAATAATGTTGAAACTTTTTTTAAAATTAAAATCAACAAAGAAACATCTAGCATTGCTTTTTTTGATCAATCTTCTTTTAGATATTCAGAATCTTTTAATTTTGGAACAAAAATAATTTTCAAAGATATTTCTAAAATTTGCTCTATAGACAATGAAACAATTTCAAATTTTTTATCTAACTGTATTAATATTAATGAAAAATTTAATGATAATGATTTTTTGGAGGAAAAATATTTTATAAGTACAAGATATAGAAAAATAAGAAAAAAACTAATTTTAGATATTGTTAATGCTAGAATTGAGGAAATTGCTAATATTATATTAAACAAAAACATCAATACTCGATCATTCAAAAAAACTAATGTTACAGTTTATTTTATTATTCAAGACGAGCTCATATCCAATAACTTTAAAGAAAATTTTAAATCTTTTTTCTCAAAAAACACTAATTCTAATCCGAATTTAATTATTGATTTTGATATAGATTCCTTATTTATAAATACTGATAAAGTATCGACTTATGGTTGGAAAACCGAGGCTATACCTATTATACAAACCAAAAACTCTTTAATTACGAAGATTTTCAACTCTATTTTTGGTTAGTTTGCTGTTATTTTTGGAAACATTTGTTGTTTTAATTACTTGGTTTCAATTATGTATATATATTGTGATGCAAGAAAATTTTCAACAAACAATTAATAAAACTGTCACTTTTGAAGGTATCGGCCTCCATTCAGGTAAAATTTCAAAAGTAAAATTAACTCCATTAAGCTCTAATCAAGGAATTATTTTTAAAAGAGTTGATTTAAAAAACGAAAATATCATTCAAGCTAATTACAGCAATGTCTCATCCGCTAAACTTTGCACGACATTAAAAAATTCTTCTGGAGTTAAGGTTTCAACAGTAGAACATTTACTTGCTGCTTTTTATATCGTTGGAGTGGATAATGTTTTAGTTGAGGTTGATAGTGAAGAAATTCCTATTATGGATGGCTCGTCTAAAGATTTTTTTAAGATTTTAAATAATGTAGGAACCAAAAAGCTAAATCAAAAAAGAAAATTTTTAAAAGTATTAAATAAAGTTGAACTTGAGGACAACGGAAGAAAAATTTCTATAGAACCTAGTGATATGAGTTTCGAAGTTAAGTTTCAATTAAATTACAGCAATAATATTATCGGTAAGCAAAAAAATTACATAAATTTTTATACTGATAATTTAGAAGACGTATATTCCTCAAGAACTTTTTGTTTATTCGAAGATATCGAAAAAATCAAGAAGTGTGGTTTGGCAAAAGGAGGATCTCTTGACAATGCAGTTGTTGTCGATGAAGAAAAAGTTATTAATGAAAATGGATTAAGAAACGAAAAAGAATTCGTTAATCACAAAATTTTAGATTTAGCCGGAGATTTTTTACTTTCTGGTTATAGAATTTTAGGAAAAGTTGATTGTTACCAAGGTGGTCATCAACTATCAAATATGTTTTTACGTAAATTACTAAAGTCTGAATCTTCTTTTACAACTATCGAGACCAACAGCGTTGAATTGCCCAAAAAATCACAATTTAATCAATCCATTAAAATCGCTGTTAACGCATAGTATCATTAAAATTTACCATTCTATTTTTATTTGCTATTAATCAGCATATGATTAAAAAAATTTTATTAATTTTTCTATTAATTTTTTCATTTCAATCTTGTTCTAAAAAAGAATTAGAGTATTACGCTAAAGAAAAAAATGATCCATACAAGATATACGCAGAAGGACTTAAAGCTTTTGAAAAAGGAGATTATTTTTATGCAGAACAAAAGTTTTCTGAAGCTGAATTAAATTTTGAAGTTGTAGAATTTGCGGCCAAGTCAGCAATAATGTCCAGCTACGCACTTTATGGAATTAATTTCTATTCTGATGCACTAGTGAATTTGGAAAGGTATTTAAAAAAGTATCCAGCGGATAAAAATAATATCTATGCACATTATTTAATTGCAATAATTTACTACGAACAAATATCAGATGAAAAAAAAGATTTAAAACCTTTAATCGATGCGAACGAAAAAATAGAGTTTTTTCTAAAAAAATATCCAAATACGGATTACGCTATAGATTTAAAATTTAAAATAGATTTAATACAAAATCAGCTTGCAGCAAAAGAGCTGTACATAGCCAAATATTATATTTCTACTCAAAAATGGGCACCCGCTATTAGCAGGTTAAAGATAATAGTAAATGACTATCAAACAACAATATTTATTGAAGAGGCTCTTCATCGGCTAGTAGAGATACATTATTATCTAGGATACGAAGAAGAAGCAAAAAATTATGCGAAAATTTTAGGCTATAATTATAACTCCAGCGAATGGTTTAAGCGTTCTTATAAAGTTCTTAATAAAGATTACAAAATTGCTAAAAAAAATAAAATAAAAAAAAAAAGTAATTTTTTTAAAAAAATTATAAAAAAAATAAGATAATTTAAAAACAAAAATGATCCATAAATTAAAAATTATAGATATATACAAACAAAAATTAAATCTTTTAAAAAAACATAATAAACTATATTTTAATAATGATAATCCAATAATTACTGATGCCGAATATGATGATTTAAAAAAAGAGATTGTAAACTTAGAAAATAAAAATATTTTTTTAAAGGAAATAAGTTCGTATAAAAAAACAATAGGCGCCCCCCCATCAAATAAATTTAGAAAAATTAGACATTTAAAACCAATGCTTTCATTATCAAATGCTTTTGATAAAAAAGATATGAAAAATTTTACGAGCAAAATTAATAATTTTTTAAATAGTAAAGGCAAAAATATTGAATTTTCATCTGAGCCAAAAATAGACGGAATTTCAGCCACGTTAATTTATCAAAAAGGGTTACTTATCAAAGGTCTCTCAAGAGGTGACGGTATCAACGGCGAAGACATTTTGGAAAATCTTAAAACAGTTCATGATATACCGAAAAAATTATACGGAAATAACTTTCCTTCTCTATTAGAAATTCGTGGAGAAATATATATTGGAAAAAAAGATTTTAGTAATATCAAAGGTAATTTTGCTAATCCTAGAAATGCAGCAGGCGGCTCGCTTAGACAAAAAAATCCTAGAGAAACTTCTAAAATACCTTTAAAATATTTTGCCTACGGCTTTGGATATATAAATTCAATGATATTTTCAACACAATCAGAATTCTTAGAAAAAATTAAAGAGTGGGGTTTTTCAATCAACCCTTTAACCAATGTAGTTAACGGTATAGACGAAATAGAAGCGCAACATTCAAAAATAGACTCTATTAGATCATCTTTGGACTATGATATTGATGGATTGGTTTATAAGGTTAATGATTTGAAATTACAGTCTAGACTCGGTAACACCTCGAATTCCCCAAGATGGGCAATTGCCTATAAGTTTTCTGCTGAAAAAGCAGTGACTAAAATTAAAAATATACTTATACAAGTTGGTCGAACAGGAGCAATAACACCTGTTGCCAAAGTTGAACCTGTAACAGTTGGTGGTGTAGTTGTTTCAAATGCAACCCTCCACAATGAAGATGAAATAAAAAGAAAAGATATTAGAGTCGGGGATACTGTTAAAATTCAAAGAGCAGGAGATGTAATTCCACAAGTAGTTTCAGTCGACATATCAAAAAGAAATTCAAATAGTAAAGCATACATATTTCCAAAAAAGTGTCTATGCGGATCAATTACCGTAAAAGAAGTTAATACAACTTCAAAAAAAGAGGATGCTATAAGAAGATGCACAAAGGGATATGAATGTAATTATATCGCAAGAGAAAAATTAAAACACATAGTTTCTAAAGATGCTTTTAATATAGATGGACTTGGAAAAAAAGTAATAGATCAATTTTGGACACTTAAATTAATTAAAAAACCGTCTGATATTTTCATAATTGATTACAATAAGATTAAGAAACTTGAAGGCTGGGGAGATTTGTCAATTAATAACCTCAAAGAAGCTATAGATAATTCAAAAAATATAGAACTAGATAGATTTATTTTTTCATTAGGTGTTAGACATATTGGACAAGAAAATGCAAAAATTTTAGCTGGTTTTTTTAAATCTATAAATAAATTCTCTGATTTATTTATTGAAAATAAGAGAAAAAAAATATTAAAAAATTTAATAGATTTAGATGGAATTGGTGTAACACAAATTGAATCTATCGATAGTTTTTTTTCAAATAAAAAAAATATTTATATTGTAAATGAGTTAATAGAAAAGCTTTCAATAAAAGTTTATAAAATTCATAATAAAAAAGGAAAATTTTCTAATAAGACAGTTATGTTTACTGGAGGATTTGAAAAAATGAGTAGGTCAGAAGCAAAATCGCTGGTTGAAAATAATGGAGGAAAAGTTTTAGGAACAATTTCCAAAAAATTAGATATTTTAATAATAGGAAATTCCAAACCTACAAAAAAAAAAATTGAGAACGCTAGGACGCAAAATATTAAGATTATAGAAGAGAAAGATTGGTATAAAATTTTAAATCTTTGAGCAAGCATCGCTCAATTTAAGCAATTCATTTCTGTTCATAAATTTTTTGAGATTAGCAAACACAATTTTATGATAATCGTTTAACCAATTAATTTCATTTTTTTTTAGAATATTTTTATCTATTAATGACTTATCTATAGGTGCCATTGTTAGGTTTTCAAAAGAATTACCATGTTTTCCTTTTTTTACCCTAACAAGGTTCTCGATTCTTATACCAAATTTACCATTTTCATAATACCCAGGTTCATTTGAAACAATCATTCCTTCTCTAAAGCTTATTTTATTATTTCTGGAAATAGCATGGGGCCCCTCATGAACATTCAAAAAATAACCGACACCATGACCTGTCCCATGCTCATAATCTAAATTAATTTCCTTCAAAGATTTTCGGGCAGCATAATCAATTTGATGGCCACAAGTATTATTTTTTAATTTATAACTTGCTACAGCAATATGGCCCTTCAAAACCCTGGTAAAAATATTCTTTATTCTTTGATCATTATTATCTAATGATATGGTTCTTGTTACATCTGTCGTTCCAAAATTATACTGACCACCAGAGTCTACTAAATAAATATCACCTTTTTTTAATTTTCTATTACTTGCTTTTGAAGCTTTATAATGAATAATAGCAGCGTTAGGACCGGAACCAGATATTGTAGGAAAACTTAAAAATTTAAAATTTTTATTTTCCTTCCTATATTTTAATAATTTCTCTTGGGCGCTAATTTCATTTATGTTTTGTTTCTTGTAATTTTTTTTAAGCCAAATTAAAAACTTTGTAAGCGCAGCGCCATCATAAATATGAGATTTAATAGTGTTTTCAATTTCTATTTTAGACTTTATTGATTTTAAAAAATAGATTGGGTCTAAAAATTCTACAATCTTATTATTTTTTTTTATAATATTTTCAAAATACATCGAGCAAGTTGATGCATCTATTGCAACTTTTTTATTTTTAACAACGGAAAGAAATTGATAGGTATTCTTAATATCTATAATTTCTATATTTCTAAATTTTTTTTTAAAATGACTATTAATTTTTCTCAAATCACAAAATAAAATAATTTTTTTATCTCTACTCACGGCTAAATAAGAATTGGGCATGGGAGTAAAATTTGAGTCCTGGCCTCTTATGTTTAAAAGCCACGCAACATTTTCACTTGCAGATATAAAGTGAAGATCAATTTTTTTATTTTTAAGTATTTTGACTAATTTATTTATCTTTAACTTATAATCTTGTCCAACTGCTTTCTCAGGCATAATGAAAAATTTTTTAAATTTGTGATGCTTGTTTTGTTTCCATAAGTTATCTATTAGATTTTGTTTGATGGTTATTAGCTTACATTCTGTTTTTTTAAAAAAAGATTTTAAATTATTTTGAGTATGGAGCTTTGGATCAAATCCAATTTTTAATTTTTTATTTTTTAAAACGTCCGAAGGAAATTTATTTGGAATAGTGATAATATTGAAAAGTCTTCCACTTTGAATTTTTGCCTGCAAGGTGTATCTTCCATCGACAAATAAATAATTTTTATTTTTTAAAATTAAAGCAAAACCATAAGAACCCGTGAAGTTGCTTATGAACTTTAATCTATCTTTATTAGCTGGTATATACTCGCCAAAAAATTCATCATTTTTTGGTATAATATAACCATCTAAATTAAAGGTATTAAGAAACTTTTTTAACTGATTTATTTTTTCCATTTAAGTATTTTATTCTTTTTGTATCTATCCCAACCGGGGCTTCTATATTCTTCATCGAACTCAATTGAGCTATCTTGGTTAAATTCAAAATCATCTAGATTTTTATCAATGTTTATTTCATTTTTCTCAACGCTATCTTCTGGAATTTCATTAATAAATCTAGATGGCAAAGCGTCCATCCAATCACCATGGTATGCTCTTTTCATCGCAAAAGATAAATAGGCCTCCTTTTTAGCCCTAGTGATGCCTACGTATGCCAACCTTCTTTCTTCCTCTAAAGCAAAATCTCCTTTTTCCTCTAGTGATTTTTGGTGTGGAAATAATCCTTCTTCCCATCCAGGTAAAAACACTACATCAAATTCAAGTCCTTTAGCACCGTGCATTGTCATTAAGTTTACCTTAGCTCCTTCCCATTCTTTGTCTATTGAAGTAGCTAAAGCAACATGCTCCAAAAAATCTTGCAGATTATTATAATCCTGCATTGCTCTTAACAATTCTTTTAAATTTTCTAATTTATTTTCATTTTCTAAATCTTTTTTATCTTTTAATACCGCGGAATAACCTGACTCATCTAAAACTAATTTTAGCAAATCATAATGTTTCATGTTGATAGATTCCTTGCGCCATTTATGAATCATATTGATTAATTGTGAAAGGGCAGTTTTAATCTTAGGTTTAAAATCATTTTTTTCTAAGATTTTTAGTATTGAGTCTTCCAAGCAAAGTTTATTATGATTTCCAAATAAATAGATTTGATTTAAAGTGCTTTCACCCACTCCTCTTCTAGGTGTTCCAATTACTCTTTCCAAAGCTAAATCATCATATTTTTGATTTATAATTCTTAAATAAGATACAGCATCCTTTATTTCTGCCCTTTCATAGAATTTTATTCCTCCTAAAACCCTATAGCCGATACCAACTTGTAAAAATCTTTCTTCAAATTCTCGAGTTTGATAAATGGCCCTAACTAAAATTGAAACATCGTTTAGAGAATATTTTTTTTTTAAATTATGTTCAATAATATCACTAATTCCTTGAGCCTCATCTTTTCCAGTTTTGTAACAATTCAATTTAACGAGCTCACCTTGGCTAGCAGAAGACCATAATTTTTTTCCAACTCTATTGGAATTATTAGAAATTAAAGCCGACGCAGTATCTAAAATATTTTTTGTTGATCTATAATTTTGTTCTAATTTAAAAACTCTACAGTTTTTATATATTTGATCAAAAGTTAAAAAATTTTTTATTTCAGCGCCTCTCCAACTATAAATAGACTGATCATCATCACCAACACAGCATATGTTTTGTTTTTTATTAACTAAAAGATTTAACCATTTGTTTTGTATAAAATTAGTATCTTGAAATTCATCAACTAAAATATATTTAAAATTATTTTGATAAATTTCTCTTA
>MDTF01007659.1_pt1 | contig 15413 bp, 18 predicted proteins | sample 811191 | NCBI WGS metagenome assembly MDTF01 (sample SAMN05326649, study PRJNA326480) | marine metagenome | isolation source: seawater | place: Southern Ocean | collected 2011
AGGATATTGAGGATATATGGTGATTGTCAGGATATTGAGGATATATGGTGATTGTCAGGATATTGAGGATATATCCGTTATTATTGAATATATCCGTTATTAATGAATATATCCGTTATTAATGAATATATCCGTTATTAATGAATATATCCGTTATTAATGAATATTGTCTTCCAATGGGAAATATGGATATGGTCTTCCATTGAGAAATATGGATATTGTCGGTGTTATTGAGCATGTCAAGAATATGGTTAGAAAAATCCCCCCAATATTCTTGCCAAAAAAAAAATAAATCGTATGAAACTAACTTTAAAATTACCTTTAAAGTTAGTATTGAATAACCACATTATTAATGGTTGTTAAGGTGTAATTATGGTGTGATTTAATTTAAGGAATTCGTGCACATATTGAACATAATGCGATTAAGAAAGTATAAAATTAAAAAGTGCAAAGGAATCAACACACAGGATAAAGTATTTTGCAACGAAAAATTCTTTTTGCTAAACATTGCTGTTACGCAACCGAAAACGGAAGCGATGAATGTTAATAAAAATAACATTGCTAACGCATAAAAATAGTAGCAGTAATTTTGATGCAAAGGACCAACGAGGGAATCAATAAATTTCATCATTATAATATATGTAATTATTTTATTTTTCCAAGTGAAAGTTTAATTCACTGATAAAACTACCACAAATTTTTGATAAATTTGTTTTTTTTTCACCTGATATTTTTATTTGATATTTTTTTATAATTCTTTCTAAATCATAGGCCTCGGATTCTTTCAATTTGTCGTCAATGCTGGCCCAACCGCTATAATTTTTAAAGGGGTCCATAATTTCGCTCATGAACAAATTATTTTCAGAAACGGGCTTGCGCGCTTTATAGCAACATTTGCTTAAGATGTGTCCCTTTTCAATTTCTGCCTGTTTAATCTCATTTGCAAAAATTTGATCAATAATTGAAAATGCAGATTTTAACAATAATATCATTCGCAGCGCCTCATTTTTTGTTTCAAATGCTATTTTTAATTTTTTTTTACGTAAAATAATGGTTATTTTGTTGGAAGCAACCGATTTATTATTCATTTCACATTGAAGATGGTTAATTCTGTTTGTGATATCTTTTAACCTTATAACGTATTCCCTCCGTTTATTCTCAATTTTTTTAATAATTGAAAAAACATTTAAATTATAAATAGTTAAGTACCGGTACCGTATTATTCTGGGCACGACAAATTGATTTGTTTCCTTAATTTCATTAATTTTATCCTTTATCATTTCCATTTTTTCTTCAACCATTTCCTCAATTTTATCCATATACTCTTTATCATCTTGTCTATTTGCCGATAATAGAAAATATCCTGATGAAAATTCACACATGGACTGCAATTTATCATATTGGTGAGCGGATGTTTTATGAGCTTCTGATTGTGCGTCCAATTTTAAATAGCTGACAATCGCTAATAAAAAAGCTATCATCGCAGAAATTGCCGATAATATGGTCATACCCATTTGCGTTTTATCTACCACGCTAGTTAATACAGAGGTAAGCGACGATAAAAATATAGCAGGAAACATGAGAAAATTTAGTCTCGTTTCGCAGTAAAATTTTGATTCCATATAAATTAATTTTTGACCCCGCACATACGTTGCTAAAATATCCATCGCATATGAATAATATTCGCTGGTATCGTAGTACATTTTTTGTATGCTTTTTTCTACGTCAAAATATGATACGTAATTGTAGTAATTCCCATTTCCAGTTATTGAATGACTGTAATCAAAATCATAACTAACGTCTTCAATATCGCTGCACATTTTTTTTTCTTTATATAACCTTAAGCTCGGTTTCCCTTTCAAATCTGAATTATTTTTCCATTTTTTGAAACCTTCCATCAACGTTCCTTTTTTTATTTTTTCTATAATTTTATTAAATTTATTTAATAATTTTATATCAACCGTTTTTACATTTACATTGGAAACCTGACAAGCGGTTATATTACTAGAAATATCGTTATTGAGGACATTCCCACAGAGGCCCTTTTCAATAGTATTGACATCCTGTATATTATCGGAAATGTCATTTATAGTGATAATAACATGATCCATATATATAAACCTTTATATTTGAAATTATGTATTTTTTAACGCGAATTTCACAGGTATTGTATTGGCCAATGTTTTTTTAATAAATGACATATCCTTATCCATTGTCTTTGAATCTTCAATTGGTCCCAGAATAGACTTTACCATTTTTTGCCACTGGTTTTGAAGTGTGTTATTTGATAAAAAAGATGGGTTTTTGTCTTCCCATTTCTTTAATTTTTTCATTTGTTTGATTTTTATTTCATGAATGGATTTCTCAATTTTCTCATGTTCTTCGTCTTTCTTCCAGATATTATCATCTTTTACATAAAAATGTAGCCGTTTTTTATCGCTGCAATGGATCGGCCTTTCCGAAGGCTGTAAATCTTTTAATTGTTTGGTAAATATATTTGTGACACCTTCAACATAACCATGTCGCTGCGTGTACATCAAATCTTCCAAAGAAATGTTCAAATTTTCAACGAAATCATTTAAATTCATGGCATTTTTGCATTTTTCATTTAAATAAACATTTATTGATATGTTATTTCCAATTCTCGGTATAATATCTATATTTTCTTGAATAACTTTTTCCATTAATTCATGTGATTTATTAAGTTGTTGTTGCTGTTCCTTAATGATTGTTATTAATTCTTTAAAATTCTTATTGTCATGTTTTTCCACCACCAAATTTTTATCTACTGGAAGTATACTTTTACATTTATGTCTTGATAAACCACTTGCAAATTTATATTCTTTGTGACATGATAAACAGCGCGGTTTTATTTTTTTATGTTTTAATGTTTTACAATGTCTTCTGTAGTCTTGTCTATCATTCGTTAGAAAATCACATATTTTACAAGTAAAATTTGATTTCATGTCTAATATACTATTGTAATATTTTTTTATATTGGTTTTTTAATTCAAAAAAGTCGTTTTTTTTAAATCCAAAAGTCGTTTTTTTTCGTTTTTTTGGAGTTTTTTTTTTCATTTTTTGGTCAAAAAAAAGTCGTTTTTGGACCTCTTACGAAGAATTCAAAAATAAAAAAGCTTAAACTTTTTACCCTTACCATTTACCGTTTAAAATATTTTGCAAAAACACACGAAAATGTGTTCTTTCCTGGTCAGGTTTTTTCACAAACTGTTGAAAATGACCATGAGCGCTGCATAAAAAAACGACCTATTTTTTCCGTCACCGCATAGTCAGTAAGAGGGGTCTCTACCAGAGAAAACTGCTAAAAATGCTGCACGGGGTAATGTAGGCATTTATTTGCGAGCTGTAAACACGTTTTACATGACGTTATGCAGCCAAAAGGCTCGTTATCATTTGTTACCATTTCGGCATTTATGGTAAGGGCTGTTTTTTTGTAAAAATCGGATTTATGGTAAGGTTATGGTAACCCGGTACATTGGAGGTCAACTTGTTGAAAATTTCCTTGATTGGGACCACTTTTTGAGGCCTTTTTGGGCCGTTTTTGGGCCGTTTTTTTGAGTGTTTACCCATGATTTTTGGCCCAAAAAGGGGCGTTTTGGGCCGTTTTTAGAGTTTTTTTGCACTTTTTTTGAGAAAACTATTTTGGCCTTTTTACACGCTAAACGCTCTAAAAAACGTTGAGCTAAAAAACGCGTTGTTACCATAAAAAAAGTTTGATCACTTTTTTAGCAAAACTTTTTTCAGAATCTTGATTTTGGACATTTATAAATGTCCAAAATCGTCTTTTCCAAAATACTTTTGACTTTTTTTACATCAAACTTTTTTTTATGGTAAGAGAGTAAAAATAAGTTAATAATAAATTGCTAGGACACAAACCATAAAAACGCAAAATAGTTTTCTGAGATTTTTGCAATTTTTGAACGCGTTTTTCGTGTGCGGGGGGGGAGAGCTCAAACTGCGTTTTTGCCCTTTTTTTGCCTTTATTTTTTTGTGTTATGTACACAACGTATAAATTATATATTTTATTGTTACCATATATAGTAATAATAAAAAAGACCAAAATAATGGCAAAAATTGATGTTTTTTTTTATTAAATTTATAAATTATATTTATAAATTATATTTATAAATTATATATTTATTCGTTAAATAAGGTAATTAAATATATGGGCAGTCCATATAAGCACTCTTGCATATAAAAAATATTCACTAAATCAGTATGAATTGATCGCAAATCATTATATAATCTACCTTATATTTAGTTTCAAACTTTTTTTCATCGCTGGCATTATATATTTCCACGTCAATCGTATCTTCGTGTGCTTCTTCTGGTTCTTCTTCTTCTGGTTCTTCCACTGCTTCTTCCACTGCTTCTTCCACTGCTTCTGCTCCTTCTGCTTCTTCTGGTTCTTCTGCTACGTATTCCACGTCTTCAGGTAATTTTGGTTCTAATGTCGCCGATAAATTTTCAGCATAAGTTTTTTCCAGGTCCCATTCGGTCCCATGTTTTAAAAGCCATTTTTGTTTGAAATTAGTTTCACCGTTCATGAGATATTTCATTGATTCGTCCATCAAATCGCCAATAGTATCTATCAATCGCCTACTTCGCGATGTTGTTTCATTGAATGATTCTGATCCACATTTATCAACGGTTGTTTGTAGAATTACTTTATAATCTCGCGTAGTTGGTATTTTAAATGCTTTTTTAACCATGGGTATATTCCTTTGTATATCAATTTATTTTTAAATTTTTAAAATTGCATGCGTTTTTATATGTCCATTATAATAAACATGGTTATAAATGAGTTTGGAATCGGAACATATATCCGAATATGATTTATCCAATAATTTAATAGGTACTTCTGTAGGTACTATAAATGAAAATAAACATATAATCATGAAAATATTATTAATTTCCGGGTTTGTTTTAACAGAGATTTCGCAGCTAGATGGTTTATTGATCCCGAGAGATTTATTGATTAATGATTCAAAGTATGAAATAATAAAGGAATATTTAGAAAAATTAAAGAAGCATGAATTATTTAGCAGTACATTTCTGACAAGTTTGCATAAAGACGCTGGAAAGAAACAAAAGTGGCCATTATTGAATTTAGTACGGCAAATCTTGAAAGTGAATAACTTTAATATGAAACCTATTAGAAAATCTGACGGAAAAACAAAATTGGGTAAAAAAAAATATGTAAGGTTCTTTTTGATAGATAAATTTAAAGCCGTATAATTTTTTTTTAAAATTGATTTATGAGAATTAACATATAATAAAGTTAATTCTCAAAATGGTACGTAAAGATTTTAATACTTGTCCCATTGACTTCATCATTAAATTGAAAAGGGTATTTGTAAAAATACCTAAAAATTTAATAAAAGATTACAAATGTAAAAGCTTTGGAAATGGTCCAAAGAAAAGGAAATCCTTTAAAGAAAGGAAAGCAAAACGTATTTTAAAACAAGTCAATGGTGCAAAAAAAATGGGGTTTGTGTCAGGTAAAAAAATAATGATAGGAATTTATAAGTATTTATATATAATAAATATCATTTCAATAAATGAAAAGGGTATTATTGTATCTATTTGTGGAGAAAAGGAGCAATATTCATTGAAAAATCTAAAAATCATGCATAATGAAGGGCTACGTTTAATAGAAATAAAAGAAAGGAAAAAAAGAATAAAAAATGTTATTTACCAATAACGTATAACAAATTTATTATAAATTTATAATGTATATTTTTTTTAATGACGATATATATATGGCGCAATTTCTAGCAGGATTAACAACCGGAATATATATAGGAACACACTATGATTGCAAACCTATTCTTAAAATAATGGTATCTACATTCAATCAATATTGTCCAAAAAAAGAACCTGATGACTTGAAGGATGACTTGAAGGATAAAAAAGAACCAGTAAAAGAACCTACAAAAGAACCTGTAAAAGAGCCAGCACCTGCCAAAAATAAATGGTTTTAAGCATACATATGTAATTTTTGAAAATATGCTTTCAATTTTTTTCCATGGTTGCTTTTATGTGAAAATTTATATTCAATTTCCAATTCTGGTGTTTTTTCATAGGTGTTAATTCTATTTAAATATATACCATCCATGCCATATTTTGCGCAATTATGAAAATGCCACACATTGTTTTGATCATATTGTTTTCGTACAAGTTTATAAAAATTAATTTCAGAATTAATTTTTATTTTTTTATTATAAATATTTAAATTTGGTGGTCCAGAAGAAAACCATATAATTTTTTTAACTATATCCGAAGGCAATGTGTTAAATATATTCATGTTTATTGAAAATGTTATGGAAATGTTATTGGAAATGTTATTGATTATCAATTTTATTAAATAACGACGGGATCGTATAAACGTTATTTATTTTGATATCATTTTTATCAATTGTAGTGGTTGTTGTTTTAGAATACTTTGCAATAATTTTTGGATTCGTGATATTGTTAATAATATCATGATGATTATAGACATTATTATCATTATCAATATAATAAATGATGCCGCCGATATCTTGAGCCCAAATTTCTTTTTTTGTGATTTTAGTAGTAGTTTGGTTATCATTTGAAATTTCTCCATGTGGGATGCCTTTAATATGTGTCCCACAAAATTTTTCCGAATTCTTTTTTCGCCTGGTACATTGTTGATTATTGGCTCTAAGAGCACAACATCTTTCGTGAAATGGTACAATATTTTTAACACGTTTGCGTTTTGTAAAATCTAGTTTAGTGATTTCAATAGTATTATAATCAAAGACAAATTGTATTAAATTGTGGTAATCATCTTTGGATAAATCATTCAAGTTCTTATCAATATAATCTTTGATGTTATATTTGAACTCTTTGATATAATCGTTGCATTTATTTGCTAATCGTTTTTCCATGGTTATATAAAATTATTAAGTTATTTTTAAATATATTAATTAATATAAAAAAAAATCAATTTAAAGAAATTTGTTTTTTTTGAAAACCAGATTAACGAATATTACCAAGGGTTTTAATTAAATTGAAATTTGTTTTTCTATATAATCGTTATTTTATTGCACCGTTTAACTATTCAACCAAAAAAATGAGTTTTTCAAATCCACATCAAATAAGTTATTGTTCCATTACATATGAAGATTTTAAAAATGGAGATTTTGTAACGTACTTGCCTTGTAAACATTTTTACGATCCAACTGCTATAGCAAATTGGATTTCAAATAATAACACCTGTCCGTTATGTAGAATGGAAGTTACAGACGCCGATTTAATTTCCAAAGTATTTTATAAAAAGCCTGACTCCGCACCATCAGCACCACCAGTATCCGCACCATTAGCATCAGCACCATTAGCATCCGCACCACCTGTAGAAAAATCAAAATATGTAATTTGTCCAAAATGTAATAAATCAAAATATAGAAATAATTTTAAAGGTCATGACAGAAATTTTAAATGTGGTGGGTGCAGAAAAAAAATGATCATTGTCAATATTGACAATGACCATATTGACAATGACCATATTGACAATGACCTGGCGATGGTTATGGCATATAGTTTAATTCATTATTAGATAATCATTTATATTTCAACTTTTTGGATCGTGAGATATGGTATATATAATCGGATTTGCTTATTCCGAAATCCGCCAATAGCCATCTAATGACGGATAAATATTCCATATCTTCCAATTCTTTTATTTTGCTATAATTGTCAATGGGTTTTAAATAAAATCCACAAATGGATGTAGAGCTTTTAGCGCCATATAAGGCGATTTCGCAATTAACAGCTTTCTTTTTAGTGTAAGTATCTAAATTATTGGCACCTGTGGATAACCATAAAATATAAGATTCAACTTCTTCGGGTAATTGTGTGAAAATGCATTTATTTAAATGTGACATTTTTATATTTGCAATATATTTTTTTTAACGATGTTAATCAATTTATTTTTAGATTATCCCTTTGTTCTTTTTCATGGGCGTCTTTAGCATACTGCGCTTCAGCTACTGCTACTCTAGCTTCTTCTTTTAGGAACTTGGCGGATTCTCCTAATTGACCATCACGAGACCCATCTATTTCTTTTTCTTCTGCTTCATCGTTATCGGTTTCATTTTTTTCTTTATTTTTTATTTTTTTGAAAAGAGAAGCTATTTGAATGCCTGATTTAAATGGGAATATATAACTAGCTTGGTGTGGTAAAACTAAAGTGAAAATAAATAAGGCATTGACCCAAATAATCCAAAAAACGGTACCTCCGGCAGATACAACATTTGGCATTAATCGTGGTAGCAATAATAACATAAAATTAAGGAATAAAAAGAAGGAAATAATATAGAAAAATTTCATATATATATAGATATGAAATTTTATATAGAATTTATTCGCTAATTATTTGTATATCGTCTAATTTATTAAAATAAAATGTGTCATTTTCAATATTACTAAATTTTTCAAAACAAATACATCGTAATATTTTTTTTATTTTTACAATTTTGCAATTTTTAATTGAATACCCATTTGAATAAGTAAACAAATCTAGTACATTTTGTGTTGTATAAATTAAAATGGGAAATGGTTTTTTTACCAACGACAATAATTCTGGTTTTTTATAAAATATATTATAAGTATTTTTGCGTATTGGTATATTGAATATAGATTGAAGTTGTACAATTTCGTATATTGTGGTCCAAAAAAAATCACTTTTTTTGTTATAAGTTGGTATAGATGTCTCTTTTGATTCATAAAATAAATAAAAATCCTCACCATCTTGTAAAAATTTACGAAATTGTGCATTAAATGGTTTTATTAAAATATGGATGTCCTTTAATGTTTGTGATTTGCTTTCATTAAAATTCACATGTAAAAATCCACATTGTTTATCACGATGAAGGTAAAATGTTAAAAATTGCGATTGATTTGTATTGAATAAACATAAATAAAATTTGGATTTATTACATGGATTAATAGCAGAGATGTTATTTATCGTCATATATTTGAATATCATTTTTTTCTCCTTATATTTTCTTTAATTTTTTCTTCTCTTGAATCTAAAATAAACTCGCCCAATTCTTTAATAATATCTGTATTTGTTTTAAAATATTTTTTTAAAGATAATAATAAATGTTTTTTGCTTAGTGGTGCTTTTACTTTTTTCTTCGTATAAATAAGTTTTCCATCTTTGACATCAAAACAATCAATTTCATTATCCCTCATGGTATTTACTAAAGAAACCGTGTAATTTTTCTTTTCTTTTCGTTTGTCCTTAATTATTTTTTGTAATCCTTTAATTTCTGAATCCAATGTCAACCATTTTTTTACATTATTAATTAATTCTTCTTTATCTGTCATTAATAATTTAATATTTAATAATAATTTTAAATTATTTTTTTAGTGAATTATTTTAGTGAATGATTTAAATTTATGGTACTTATAATTACCGTTTACAAAATCGTGGTAATAGGTTGATAAATATGTATTAAAATTCGTATTATTTTTTAAATATAATTTAGGAATATTATTAATATCAATAATAATTTCATCTATTTTTTTAATTTGAGTTTCATCGGTATGTATTTTGCAAGCATATTTGTTATAAAAAATAGGTGAAATATGCGTATCCTGTAATTTATCAGAGCAAATCATAAATTTTGAACATCGTGTTCCTTTTTTCGTCATATGTTGACATCTGCATCTGAAATAACTAGTATTCTTGGTTACATGTAATTCTGGAAAATCATATTTTATAAGGTTGTAATTTTGTTTTGATTTAATAAAGAAAGAGTCCTTATCAACAGTTTGTATAATGATATTTGTTTCAGTTTGTATAATTTCGTTAATTATTTTTGTAGCATTCTGTATAATTTCATTTTGAATTCCATTCGGTGCTTCATTTTGAATTCCATTCTGTATTCCATTCATTTTTTTTTGATTGTCATTTTTTTTTTTGATCCTATTTTCAATAATGTTCAAATGTTGTTTACAATAATTATCACAGATTTTTCTTTCACACTTTTTATTTTTTTTCTTTCCGGATAAAAAGGTGTATTTACATTTATTTGGTTTATAAGCGTATTTTTCAGGCCAATTAACAAAAATAATTTTTTCGTAACCATCTATGAAGGGTAATATTCCATTTTGTGTAGTTCTGCAATATGGACATTTTATCTGTTTATTCCCCAACCGCTGTGTTTCAAGGTAATTGACCTTTTTTTTTTGAATTGTAATTTCGTTTAATAGTGGTAAATAATTGAAAGAATGGTTGCAATATAATGTTATTTGTGTTTCATCTAACTTTTCATTGGAAATCAAGCACTTTTTTTCAGTTGTATCTACAACTTCATTTAAAGCCTTCAATAAATGTTCATTGAAAGAAATTGTAGGCATTTATAAAATAAAATAATATATCTTTATATTAATTAAACAATGTCTAAAAGGTGGGCAACACCAACGTGGTATTTTTTACATATGTTGATAGAAAAGATAGATGCTAGGCATTATGAGAGGATAAATAAGGAATATATCGGTATAATTATTGAAATTTTTACAGATTTACCATGTCCATATTGCAAAACGCACGCGTTGGCATATGTAAAGAAACATAATATCTACAATATGAAAACAAAGGAGGATATGAAACAATATTTGTTTACTTTTCACAATCAGGTGAATACACGAGTAGGAAATCCTATAAAAGATAGGGCAATATTTAATTTTTACAAAAGGATGAATACGGTGGCTGTATCTAATTATTTTATGAAAAGATTTTTTGCGAGCAACCCTTTATCAAAAAGTTTTAATGGTTGGCAAAGTGATTTGAAAAAAAATTTATTAACATTTCTAAATAAGAATAAATCTTATTTGGCTGGTTAGTTTTACGAGAGTTTTACGAGTGTTTTTTTACATAATAAATGTTTGATCGCCTTGTTTACATCTGAATCTAGTTTTCCCCAATTTACATTTTTTCATGGTACTTTCTTTGCCAAAATATAAATATTCTGGTCCGGGCCATTTTGAATTTAGTATAATCTGCTGCCATATTACGCCGACAAATGCACCTAAAGCCAAACCTTTTAAAACATTCGGTGGAGTTGAGCATCTATTTTTCTGTCTTACTAATAAATCAATCGCCCCAATAACAACGAGGCTAATTAAAAAAGACCACCCTACACCATTGGGATTTGATAAAATACTCTGCAAAATATAAGTAATGGTAAAAGCGTGAAAAATACCATGTGAACTTGGACCCGATAACATACCGTAAGAAGCGTTAAATGGTCCATCAAAGGTTAAACATTTTTGTCTCCAAGTATCAAATTGGATAGATCTATCTTGAATATTATTACTATTTGAACCGCCGGCTCTCAATAGAATTCCAAAAATAATAGCAATAAATAATCCAAACAGCCAGACGACCCATTTAACGTGTCCATTAAACGCCCCTTCTAAAATAAAATAGAATGTGATAAAAATAGGAGATACGGATGAAGCAAATACAATAACATTTTTAGGATTAAATAGTAATGGCATATATATATTATACCAATATATATATTTACACTTTTTTTTGAAGATTAAAATGCAGGTTTTAAAAAAATAATTGACCCTTTAATGAATTATCCGTGACAATCGTGCATTTTATTATGTATATTATTACAAACCGCGCAGTCAACCACATAGCAAGATTCCTTTGAATTACATTCATGGTATATCCCACACCATATGCTACTACACTACTTACAACCAATAGGAAACCATAAGCATCATTAAAATCCTTTTTTAAAACGATGACTTGTTTTTTAAGAATATCAAATTCCTTTTTCTGGATATCAAATTCCTTTTTCTGGATATTATGAGTAGCCTTATTGATAGTTCCAAGTTGTTTCGCATTGACAAAAGTTCTCAGAATTGGTGAGAAGGTTCTAATAGTCTTAAACATTTATAAATTTATAAATGTTTAAATTTATTTTTAAAATTTCAATTTATTTTCCCAATTTATTTTCCCAAAAATTAAACGAATACTAACGGAAAAACTTCTTTAATATTTGAAACTTTATGAAAAACGATACCGGTTAAATCAATATTTGTGAATTTTTCTAAAAAAAGATCATAATCCTTTGTATTTGTTTTTGGGAAAATGAAAGTTTTAACGCCGGCTTTTAGTCCTCCTAAAATTTTCAATTCAAGTCCTCCAATCGCCGTGATATCACCTTGTAGTGTTATTTCGCCCGTAATTGCAATATTGTTTTTAATTTTCTTAGAATTTATCAAACTATAAATGGCGGTAGTTATTGCTGTCCCCGCACTCGGACCATCTTTTGGGACAGAACCTTCTGGACAATGGATATGAATACCGTTTTTTATTTTTTGTTTGACGAAGGCAGTTTGTTCCTTTTTCACTGTTAAATTCCAAGCCAGTGTTTTTGCCACATTCATACTTTCTTTCATGACGTCTCCTTGCATACCTGTTAATTTTAAATCTAATAAATTACTGGATGGGAAATAGGAACATTGTATTGGTATAACACCGCCCATGCCCATAGAATTTGCCCATAAACCGTTGATGGTTCCAATGAGGGGCTTGGTGTGTACTTTTTTTTTGATTATTTTATGTTTATCTTTAAGATATTTATATTCAATATCGTGATTTGTAATTGAAATTGGTAAAACGTGATTTAATGTTTCTTTCAATAATTCTAAATTAATTTCACTAATAATTTCAAATACAATTTCCTTTAATTTTCTTACACCTGCTTCGTTTGTATAATTTTCAATTATAAAAATTATATTTTTGTCTGATAATTTCATAATGTTGGACATCCCCATATTGCTGTAAATTTCGGGTAATAAATAATTATTAACGATGTTTATTTTATCATCAATGGTCAAATAATCAAATTTAATTCTGTGAATTCTATCCAGTAAAATTTTATCAATTAGGGAAGCATCATTGTAAGAAAATATAAATAATATTTTGCTGACGTCAATATCTATACCATTGAAATATTTGTCTTGAAAATGTTCATTTTGCGTGCTATCTATGAGGTGTGTTAAAATACCAATAATTTCTTTACCATGCTCTGTGCGCGAAACCTTGTCCAACTCATCAATGAAAATAATTGGATTCATGCATTTTTTGTCCATTAATATATCCACAATTCTACCCCAAGTAGATCCGACGTACGTGTAATTATGCCCCGATAGAGTGCTCCCATTACTTGATCCACCAAGGGCTATGAATGAAAATGGTCTAGATATCCCATCTTTATCTTTCAAACATTGCGATAGACCATTTTTAGCCAACGAGGTTTTTCCGACGCCGGGTGGACCTTCAAATCCGAAACAATAACCGGATTGTTTACCTGTTATCCACTGACCGATTACTCTTTCAAGTTGTCTTTTTGCTTTATCATGCCCATATATTGATTTATTTAAGGTGGTGTTTATATTATCCATTGTTTCGTGGATATATTCCTTTTTCTCGTTTATGTTGGAAATTGTTTTAATAAAGTGTTCTTTTTGAATTATACCTTTATCATTTGTAATATTTATGAGATCTTTCATTGCATTTGGATTTGTTTTTAAGGCAATGATTGTATCGTTTATGTTTTTTTTTATATTGTTATTTTTTTTACCAGAATGACATAATTTTTTTATTTTTATGTTGTGTTTTTTAAGTATTGAATTAATAAAACATATGTTCGTGATAAGTTTATTTTTTTTTCCCGATGTGAAATATTGGATACATTTTGTGGTATTAAGATGATCAATATTGTCAAAAACTTTATTGGATAAAATATGTAATATTTTAGTTATTTCAATATTCGTATAAATATCCTTTTTTAAAAAACCGGGTTCAATGGAAATTGATTTCAATTTTGAAAAAAGTTGATTTATGAGAGCTGAATTTTCTCTCGTAACTCCCAATATGAATTCTTTTTTATATATACCAAATGGAATTTTCAATAATCCTTCCAAATATTGTCGGGCTTTTGAACCAGAATCTTCTGATTTGGCTTTTACTTCTTTTAATTTAATCATGGCTTTTTCTTTAATATTTTCCGAAGCTTTCATTAAGCAAATCTGTTGTTCAATGGGGATCTTTGAATTATCAAATTGTGATAAATGTTTCGTATATTTAATGGTATTTTTCATGGCTAATCTGAATGACTTCTTTATTTCCCATGGGAAACTATCAAATAACATTGTTTGTTCAAATGTGTCAATATTCCCATTTTGTTCATTGGATAAAAGATCATATAATAAGTATGCTAGGTATTGATACTCATGATTAGATGTTTGCAACAATAAAATAACTATTATTTTTCGTTGTTGAAATAATGTATGATTAATAAACTCTTTGATAACACTTGAAATACTTTTTTGATTAATTAAACAGGCTTGATTATTATATCCGGTAAATCTACTATATAATTCTTTATCATCGTATATGAGCCATTCTTTTATGGTTAAGTGTTTAATAAATTTATCAAATATTGCACCAAATTCTTCACCTGACGGTTTATTTTTAATACAACTAGCCATTCTTTCATCAATAAATTCATTTTGAAGGCAAGACATTAATAATTCGTTGCAAACCCCGTTAATAATAATAGTATTTTTTTTCTCTGGGTTTTGGAAAACAATTTTGATGCCGAATACTTTAGTGTAAAATTTATTAGTTGTACGACAAAGGTCGTAACAATCTAAATCTTTCGCGGAAGAAACAATCATTATATCGTCTACAATTTTATTTTTAACAATGTTGCTTTCAATCGTTTTTTCTTTTCCCCATGGTAAAATGGTATAAGAAATTGGTTGAATAAAATTTAAAACAAGTTTTAGTTTTTCTTTATCAACGGACAACGATGGGATAAAATCAACGCCGTAACAAACCTTTAAAATATATTCTATTTTATTGGTGCCGAAAGTTTTAAAAACCAAAGAAATGTCATCATTTATCAATTGCAATTTATCAATTGTTTGCTTATTTGTATTAGTAGATTTTTCAATTTTTTTAATATCCGAATAAATATTTTCTAAATTTTGGATGCACAAATTTAGCTCACTTGGTGATAAAATATCATTTGTTTTGTATTTTTCAACAGAAACAATGGTTTCAGTAATAATTTTATAAAAAAACTCAATTTTGTTTTGAATTTTTTTTTTACAAAAATTATTTTCAATATTTTTACAATCACCTCCCGGGGAATCAATATTTATTTTGATGTTTTGATTTTCTGTGGACATATTCCTAAAATATATAGCGATTTTAATTTATTGAATTAAACTAAAAATGGCGTAATTGAAAATAAGCAAAAAAAACCAAAAAAACCAAAAAAAAACCAAAAAAAACAAAAAAAAACCAAAAAAAACCAAAAAAAAAAAAA
>MDTF01012071.1_pt1 | contig 15409 bp, 14 predicted proteins | sample 811191 | NCBI WGS metagenome assembly MDTF01 (sample SAMN05326649, study PRJNA326480) | marine metagenome | isolation source: seawater | place: Southern Ocean | collected 2011
AAAATTTTTATACTAATGCAATTAAATCTGATTTAAAAATATCTAAAAATATCTGGAACAAAATTAAATCTTATAAATGTCAAAGATGTAAAATTATTCAAAATAGTCCTTGGTTTACTGAGTCAACTTCAAGGAAGATATATTCAAATATATATGGTCAGCATAATAGAAGTTGGACAAATTTAATAAAATTCCTTAACAGAGGAATTGTCCCAAATCATGGATCACTTTATGAAATCTTGAATAAAAAAATTAAGATTAAAAATTATGCTGAATTTAATAGTCCTTTTATGGGGCTAATGCTTAATCTTTTTAAAGATGAATACAAAGAAAATAATTTATTTTATAAAAATATTTTTTCTAATACTATTAATTATTTAACTTCGCGCCAAGTCGCTGGGAAAAACAAATATTATCAAAGATTAAGTTCTGGGATTGCAAAAAAATATTTAAAAAAATGTGATAATTTAAAAAAAAAAAACCTTATAAAAAAAACTAAAAATAAATATCTTTTTCTAGATAATTCTAGCTTATGTTGGGGGCAAAATGATAATTATAAATCTGTTAATAGCAAATCATTTGCTTCAGAATTGCTAGATTTGACAATTCTAGATTTAGATAAAAATAATGAAAGTATCAAATTTGATTTATTTGGAATTTTCCACACTCTCGACCACACGTTTGAACCAAGTAAAATTTTAAATTTTGCCTTAAATAATAGTAAGTATGTAATTGTATATTGTCATATTGATGAGCAAATAGAAAAACAGCATTTATTTTCTCTTAGCAAAGAATTTTTAAGTTTTTTAAATAAAAAAAAGATATATACACTAGATCTAACAAATAAAATTAACAAACAATTTTCTTCACCTGAGCTATATTTTTTGTGCTCAAAAAAAAAATTACTCAATAAATTTAAATAATGGAAAAAACAATTTTACCACGAATCTATTTTCTCATCGAGAATAAAAAACGAGAATTTGATTCTAGAATGTATTTTGCAACTAAGGCAGCATCACTGGGCTTTTCAGTGGTTATTGCAAAAAAAAGTGCAATTTTGGATAATAGAAAATATCTCCAAAGAGGTTTAGTAATTCTTAAAAGTATTGGGCCAAATAATATCAAACAAATTAATGAGTATAGAAATTTGGGCTATATGATTGGAGCAATAGATGAAGAGGGAATGAGCTTCTTTAATGACAAGCATTATCGTGAAGCTCGCTACATTCATAATTTAGAACTAGTTGATATTTTTTTTTGCTGGGGGCTTAGAGAATTTAATGCGATTGTAAGTCGATACCCAGAGTTTAAAGATAAAATTCATATTACAGGTAATCAAAGAATTGATGTATTAAAAAAAAAATTAAAAAAAAAATACACAAACAGAGCTAAAGCAATTAAAGACAGATATGGTGATTTTATTCTCTTTAATACAATGTTTACTATGGCAAATCAAAAAATGGCTCAATCTAATGTTAAATCTAGATCAAATATAATTGATGGACTAATAAAAAGGGGTTGGTCAGCAGAAAGTGATTATGTAAAAATCTTTGAGAAATACATAGCTTTTCAACACGAAAATATGAAAATATCTATCGAATTCATCAAAAAATTCTCCATAAATTTCCCTTACAAGAAATTAATAATAAGACCCCACCCAAATGAAAGAGTGGAGTTATGGTTTGAAATTGGAAAAAATTTAAAAAATGTTGAAGTTGTTTTTGATGATGAAAGCACTTGTGCTTGGATAGAAGCATGTGAATATGTAATATCCTCTAATTGTACAACTTCAGTTGAAAGCTTCATGTTGCATAAAAAATCTATTAACCTTGTTTGCGATATTGGAGGAGAGTGTCGATTTGAAGCGCCACAAATAGTCAGCCATAATGTTACAAATTTAGAAGATCTAAATGAAATTATTAAAAATTTTAATCCAATTTATAAAAAAAATGAAAAAGAACAGATTAATAAAGAATTAAAAAATATTATATTCAATTGTTCTGAAGATAATTGCTCTGCTAATAATGTAATTACAGCTTTAAAAGAAAAATTTAAAACTTACTTAACTCCTAAAGAAGATCAATATAAAAATATTTTTTATTTTTATTTGTTTTATGCTTATTATTTAATTAGATTTTATTATCGAAAATTTTTTACAAAACAAGATAAAGTTCTTATAGCATTAATTACTCAAAAATTAAAAAGATTAGATTTAAATGAAATAAAAAAAACAGTTAAAGATTATTCTTCTGGATTAGAAATTAATGAAAAAACAATTAATATTAAAGAAATTTACCCTCAAGTTTTTAAGATTGAAAAAAATAAATTATAAATATTTAAGAAATATAAAATTATTTTTTTATTCTTATAATTAATATCGAATGTCTTTTTATCTGAGCATCTAAAGAACGAGCATCAATATTTAAAATTACACTCATTATATTATCTTTAAATTTATCTATAATTTGCTTGGTGCTATTAAGAATAATCCTTTTATCGTCATGTATACTGATATCCTCTTCATTGGGATCATAAGACCAGCCAATGTGAATCAATCCTCCATTTTTTGTAATTCTTATTAACTCTTCAATAATTTTTTCATAGTTATTGCTGTATGGAAGCACCCAACCACAACCTATTATATCAAAAAAATTATCTTCATACGTAGTTTTATGAATATCTCCAAGCTCTATAAGTTTTGAATAGCTAATTAAATCTATCGCTGAGATATTCTTCCATGCAAATCCTAAGCTTCTAATTACAAATAATTCTGCTTCATTTCTAGGTCCGACAGATAAAACCTTACTTTTTCCATAATCTACAAAATCTATAGATTTAAGAGGATAATAAAGAGGGGTAGCTCTAGAGCCATTAAATTTTAGATAAGTTTTTTTTAAATTTAGTAAATCTGTAACAAAATGCATGTTGTGACCGATTACTGTAACTAGTTTGTTACCTTTTTTTTTAACATTTATGTGTTCATCTATTTTTTTATTTGGATCTATATTATACTTTATGTTTTTTCTTATATGATAAAAATAAATAAATCTGAGTAATACTATAAAAGTTCTAATCAATTCAATTTTGTAAAAGTCGCTTACACAAATGTTCCAAATTTTTTTGAGCATGCTTGCTGTGTAATTTAAAAATTAGTTAAAGTAAATAAATTTGAGTAAAATATACTTAATTGTTTGACTTAGAACAGACATAGAACATAATAGAATTTGAGTGACTATTTAAATAATAAAATGGAAGAAAAACAGCATAATCATTAATATAGAAAAATATACATACGAGGCAATATAATGAAGATAAATTATTCAACAAATTTAGCAAATCAAATAGTATTAATTGATGGTCTAACTAGGTGTGGAAAATCATCTTTGTGCCAAATGATTGTTTCTTTAAAAGATTTTGAACATGTGGATATGTGTGAGATTTTTGAGTCAGTCATGTCCGGCCTTGTATTAAAAAAAATTCCTCTAGAATTTGCAAAACCATTTATAAGAAATTATTTTAATCAATCTGCTTATAACAAATTGATTAGTAGAGGTGTCAATTTTAGACCAACTGATTTTACAGGAATTCAAAATTTTCGTGATCCAAAAATTTATATTAATAGACTAAAAATATTTTCTTATAAAAAAAAAAATTATCATTATAAAAAAACTCATATAAAGACTGAAGGCAGTAGTGATTTTGTTTTAGAATCTTTAAAAACAAAAAAACATTTCTTTCCTTATCAATCACATTTAATTTTGTGTGATTTTGATAAATTTATAAATCTAGAGCTAAACTACAAAATTATAGAAATTTTTAGAAGCCCGATTGATAATGTAATTTCTTTAATAAATAGAAATGTTTTTGAGAAAACTGACATCAAACAAGACCCAAGAAGGTTTGACTTTGATATTTTGTATAGAAAACAAAGCATACCTTGGCACACATATCATTATGCAAATCAATTTATAAAAGCAAATAACGCTGAAAAATGTGCATTATTTGTTATAAATCAAACAAATAAAATAAGAACAAAAAGAAAAATAATAGCACCTTATCTAAATAAAAAAATCCTAATAGTAAAATTTGAAGATTTGATTACAAATACTAGAAATGAATTGAAAAAAATATCTCTTTTTCTAAATACCACATTAACAAATACATCAAAAAAATTTATTAAGAATGCAAACTGCCCAAGAACTATAGATCCTAGCACTAAATCAAAAAATATCTCAATATTGCAAGAAAAAATTAAAAATAAAATAATTCTCAATAATTTATTTTCTCTTGAAGAGGATTATCAAAAAAACTTGTACAAATTTAATACTTAAATCAAGTGATTAAAGGAAAATATATTTATGATCAATCTGATCTTACCAAAAATAAGTCTCTGTACCAATACAGTCGTTTTGGTGGTAAAAAATTTTTAAATGATTTCTTTTCTTCTAGAAAAAAATTTTTAAAAAAAGTGATTAAAAATAAGTCAAATATTGAAAATATTAATAAAGTTACGTTTAATAAAAAAGAAATCTTAAACCAATGTATGTTTTTTGAGAAGAAAAAAAAAATCTTTTTGGATATACATCAAAAAAAAGAATTTAATTTTTCTGACTATGTAAACCTTTCCTACAAAATATCTAATTATTTACTAAAAGAAATTGACTACTCAATACTTAGTACTTTTTTAAAAATAAATGATTTTCTTTCTTACCAATATTCAAAAAAAAAAATTCACAATAGTGAAGAACTTTTAAGTGCGCTCATAGCAGAAAGTTTAATTTTAAAAAAATTAATTGATGAAAAAATTTAGCAACCTAGCTTTCCTTTGTGCTAAAAACTCTAGATCCATTGCTTATTTGAATATTTTAAAGAAAAATAAAATACTACCCAATACCATAATATTGATGGACGTTAAAAAAAACTATCGTCATCTTAAAATTAAGAGAAATAAATTATTTGATGCTAGCTTTGACATAGACCTTTTTACAAAGGAGAATGAAATAAAATTAGTTAAAATAAAAGATTCAAAGATAAATGATTTTGAATGTGTTCAAGCTATAAAGAATCTAAAAGAAAAATATATAGTTTATGCCGCAAATTATGGAGATATTCTTTCTAAGCAGTATTTTGATTTGAAAAAAAAATTTATTCATATACATCCTGGTAAGTTGCCTGAATATAAAGGTAGCACAACTTATTATTATGAAATTTTAGAAAAAAATACAATTTCATACTCTGCAATTTTTCAAAATTCAAAAATCGATGATGGGAAAATAATTTATAGCCAAACTTACAATTTGAGAAAAATTAAAATTAAAAAATATGAAATAGACCATGTACATGATCCGTACTTACGATCTTTAATTCTTTTAAATGTTATTTTAAAATTAAAAAAAATGAAAAAATTAAATAGTAAAAAACAATCAAAAAAAAATGAAAAAACTTACTATATAATTCACCCTGTTCTAAAGCATATATCTATACTTTCCAAAACATAACCAAACACTTCAGACTAGATATCTATAATAATTATTAAAAAAAACTTTTTTTATTAATTTCTTGACTATCCTAACTCGAAGGCTAGGTTGTTCAAAAAATGAACTAGAGAATTATCTAAATATGAATGGGACAATATTAATTACAGGTGGTACGGGCTCATTTGGTAAAGCATTTATTAAATATTTATTAAAAAAGAATTATTTCAGTAAGATAATTATCTTAAGTAGAGATGAATTAAAACAACACGACATGAAAAATGAAGATATTTTCAGAAAAAATATCAAGAAACTAAGATTTTTTGTTGGAGATATAAGGGACAAAGACCGATTAATTAATGCTTTTTATAAGGTTGATTATATAATACATGCGGCTGCATTAAAACAGGTGGATACAGCAGAGTATAATCCATTTGAATTTATTAAAACTAATATTCAGGGTACTGAAAACGTAATTCAAGCTGCTGCAGCTAATTCCGTAAAAAAAGTAATCGCTCTTTCAACTGATAAGGCTGTTTCACCTGTAAATCTTTACGGTGCTACTAAACTTTGTGCTGATAAACTTATTGATGCAGCAAATAATATTTTTGGAAGAAACAGAATTTCATTCTCTTTAGTAAGATATGGAAATGTAATGAGTAGTAGAGGTTCAGTAATACCAATTTTTCAAAAAAGTCTTAAAGAAGGAAGGGATTTTTTATTAACAAGTGCTAAAATGACAAGGTTTAGTATTACGTTAGAAAAATGCATTGAAACTGTTATTTGGACACTTAAATATTCCTCAGGTGGAGAAATAGTAATAAGAAAATCTCCTTCATACAGAATTTTAGACATTATGAAAGCAATATCAAAAAAGCAAAAATTTAAAATTATAGGACTAAGACCGGGTGAAAAAATTCATGAAGAGCTTATTTCGAAGAATGAAAATTATTTTCTTTTTGAGAAGGATGATTATTATATTTTGGTTAATAAAATAAATAAAAAATATTTAAAAAAAATAAAATCAAAAATGAAATTAAAAAAAGAAATAAAACCTTTTAGTTACAACTCTGAAACAAATAAAGACTATCTTAACACTGTTCAAATATCTAATTTAATTACTAAAGGTTAAAAATTCTGTTATTTAGGATAAAAGATGAAATTAAATATTTGTTGAAATAAAGATATGACATCAAAAAATAAATTAACAGAAGAGCAGATAAGACCAAGAAAATTAAAGATAATTAACAGAGAAAAAAATAAGGCAGATGTAAATTTTCTTATTTCAAGAAAAAAGAGTTTTGTTAAAGTTTCATGTCCCGCTTGCTTGGGTAAGAAAAATGAAAAATATCTTACAAAAAACAATTTTAGATATTTAATTTGCACTGAATGCAAAACTTTTTATGTATCTCCAAGACCTTCTGAAAAACTTTTAGGTGAATTTTATAAACAATCAGTAGTTTATAAGTTCTTTAATAATTATATTTTTCCCACAACAGAAAAGATTAGAGCAAAAAAAATTTCTAAACCAAGGTTAGATAAAATAATTAAATTATCCAAAAAATATAATCTAGACAGACCTTCTCTGATGGAGGTTGGTCCCGGGTATGGTACTTTTTGCAAACTAGCAAAAAAAAGCAATTTTTTTTCATCGGTTGAAGCTGTAGAGCCAACTCCAGATGGGGCAGAAAATTGTAGAAAAAATAAGATACATGTCTATGAAAAAACGATAGAAAACTTAACGATAAATAAAAAATTTGATATTATAGTAAATTTTGAAGTAATAGAGCACTTATTTTGGCCTAAAAATTTTTTAATCTCAATGCGAAAATTTTTAAAAAAAAAGGGTTTTATTATATTAACATGCCCTAATGGAATGGGTTTTGATATTCAGGTTCTCAAAGAAAAATCAGACTCAATAGACCATGAGCATATAAACTATTTTAACCCCTTCTCTATAGAAAAATTATTCCAAAGTAGTGGATATAATGTAATCGAAATTTTTACACCTGGCCTATTAGACGTCGATTTAATCAGGAATAAAGTATTAAATAAAGAATTTAGTTTAGAAAAAAATTCATTTTATGAGGATGTAATAATAAAAAATTACGAAACAAAGGGAACTGAATTTCAAAAATTTTTAATTAAGAATAAACTTTCATCTAATATGTGGGTAATAGCACAAGTAAAAAAATAACAAATGTTAAAATCAAAGTTTAAAAATATAATTAAAATTTCTAATAATTTAAAAATTTCAAACAATAATAAATGTTTTATAGTTGCTGAGATTTCGGCAAATCATGCGGGAAGTTTAAGCCTGCTAAAAAAAACAATGCTTAAAGCAAAACAAGCCGGAGCTAGTGCCGTAAAAATACAAACCTACCAAGCAAACACAATAACCTTGAATGTAAAAAACAAACATTTCTTGATTGATGATAAATCGATTTGGAAAGGTAAATATTTATATGAATTATATAAGAGTGCAGAAACATCTTTTGATTGGCATAAAAAAATTTTTAAATTTGCAAAAAAAAATAACATTATTTGTTTCTCGGCTCCATTTGATATTTCTGCAGTAGACCTATTGATGAAATGTAATTGCCCAATTTATAAAGTTGCATCTCCAGAAATAGAAGACTTAAGGTTAATAGAAAAAATAGCTAAAACAAAAAAGCCAATCATCATTAGCACTGGTATTGCTGATGAAAAGAATATTCAGAGAGCATTAGATATTTGTAAAAAACTAAAAAATTACAATGTTATTCTACTAAATTGTATTTCAAGCTATCCAGCAAAAAAATCTGAATTAAATATAAAGTATATCAACATATTGAAAAAATTCTGCCCAATCGTTGGATACTCAGATCATAGCAATTCAGACTTAGCTAGCATAATTTCTGTAGCCAATGGTGCAAAAGTTATAGAAAAACACTTTATATTAAACAAAAAAATTAAAAGTCCTGACAGCTCTTTTTCCCATGATCCAAAAGAACTAAAAGATTTAATTATTAAGATTAGAGATGTAGAAATTATGATGGGTAGCGAAAAAATAAATAAAAAAAAAATTTTAAAAGGTAAACTCAAAACAGTAACTAGATCTATTTTTTATTCTGAAAACATAACAAAGGGAAACAAAATATCTTTAAGAAATATAAGGGCAGTAAGACCAGGTACTGGTCTAAATTTACTTTATTTTAATAAAATACTTGGAAAAAAAGTTAAAAAAAACTGTACATTTGGTGAACCAGTTAAATTAAGTGACATTATACATTAATCAATAATGAATAATTTTGAATTTTTAGTAGTAGGTTCAAATGGACTCCTTGGATCAAGAGTAGTTAGTATTTTAAAAAAAAAAAAACTTAGTTTTTTAACTGTTGCTAGAAAAAATTCAAATTTCAATTTAAACCTGAGGAATTATAAAAAACTTAATAATTTTTTTTTAGAAAATAAATTCAAAATTGTGATTAATTGTGCAGCTATAATTGATATAAAGTATTGTGAAGAAAATTTTAATAATTCAAAAATAATAAACTGTGCACTTGTAAAATTTTTATCTCAAATGTCAAAAAAATTTGCATTCAAATTTATTCAAATATCAACTGATCATGTTTATAAGGGTCTGAAACTAGCACTCAGCAAAGAAACAGATAAAATCTTTGCTGTAAACAAATATGCCAAGTCCAAAATTCTAGCTGAAAAATATTTAATAAACCTTAAAAAATTTTTAATAATAAGAACAAATTTTACAGGTAAAAAAAATAATTCATTTATAGAGTGGTTAATGGATTGTATTAATAATAAAAAAAATATGTATTTATTTAACGATATGTATACCTCTACATTAGATGTTAATACGTGTGCTAAGATTATAATAGAATTAGCCTTGTTAAAATCAAAAGGTATATACAATTTAGGGACTAGAGACATGATTTCAAAAGAAAAGTTCACCATTATTTTGGGTAAAATTCTAAAAAAAAAAAATAGAATATAAGAGCGTTAGTTGTGACATTCAAAAAATTCCAAGAGGTAAAAATCTAGGGCTTGATGTAAAAAAAATAGAAAAGAAACTTGGTTATAAAATGCCTACTTCTAAACAAGCTATAATTAGTTTAATAAAAGAGTATCAATGAAAATTTTAGGAATAAACTATCTATCAGAATCTTCTGTTGCTTTTGTAGAAAATGGTGAATTAAAATATGCCATAAGTGAAGAAAGATTAAATAGAGTAAAAAATTGGTGGGGAAACCCAATCAAATCAATAAATTTTACTTTAAAAGAAACTAATAATAAATTAAATGATATTGATATATTTGCAACTCACGGATTATCTTGCACAAAAAATTTTATTCCTAATAAAGATATTTTTGAAAATAAGATTGAAGAAATTTTACAATCTGATTTAGATTCTAAAAAAAAAAAAATTCAAATAGACTTTTTAAAAGAAAGGTTTCAACATGAAACAAAGGCTCGAAAAAGAAATTTTAGAAATATTAACTCTTTAAAAAAAAAATATAAAAAGTTAGATCTGCATGATCATCACGAGGCTCATGCTGCTAGTGCATATTTTTATTCTGGTTGGAGCAAGTGTTATGTTTTGACAATTGATGGTTGGGGGGATGATGCCTCTTCAAAACTATATAAAGCTAATAATGGGAAATTAACTCAAATTTCTACCTCTAGCTCAATAGATTCATTGGGATATTTTTATGGAAGCATTACAAAACTTTTAGGCTACAAACCACATCGACATGAAGGTAAAATACTGGGGCTGGCTGCCTTTGGGAATTATAAAAAAGCGTACTTTTATATTTCAAAAATGATCTCTTATGACAAAAAAAATAAATCTTTTAAAGGTAATTTTGAAAAAGGTTTATATCTGTCAAAATTTGATAATCCAAATATTAAATTTTTAAAAAAAAAATTTTCTCCGGTAAATATTGCAGCAGCCGCTCAAAAGAGAATAGAAGAAGTAATAATTGAATTCATAAAAGACAATATTAAAGGAAATACTAAAATTGCATTAGCTGGTGGGGTTTTTTCTAATGTAAAGATTAACCAAAAAATTTCTGAATTAAAAAATATTAAAGATATATTTATTTATCCTAATATGGGGGATGGAGGACTAGCTGTTGGCTGTGCAATCTTATCGTATAACAAAAATAAAAGATTTCTAACACGTAATACCAAGAGTATGTATTTAGGGCCACAATTTTCAAATTCCGAGGTATTAAAAGTTCTAAAAAAAAATAAATTAAAATATATTAAGATAAGTAGTCCCCATAAATTTATAGCAAAACAATTAAATCTGGGCTTCGTGGTTGCATGTTTTCAGGGTAGAATGGAGTTTGGTCCACGTTCTTTAGGAAATCGTAGTATTTTGGTTAATGCTTGTAATAAATCAGTAAATGATTGGTTAAACAAAAAACTAAAAAGAACAGAGTTTATGCCTTTTGCACCAGTGACTCTTAAAAAGTATGCTAGTAAAATGTATAAAGATTTAAAAAATAAGAAACTTGCTACAAAATTCATGACCATAACGACCAGATGTACAAAAGAGGCAAAAAAAAATCACCCGCAGCTGTGCATATAGACAACACTGCAAGACCACAGATAATTACAAAAAAAGATAATAAAAAAATATTTAATATATTAAATGAATATTTTAAAATTTCAAAAATACCCAATTTAATAAATACAAGTTTTAATGTTCATGAGGAACCCATAGTTTGTACGCCGAATGATGCTGTGAGAGCTTTCAAAACTAGTAAATTAGATTTTCTTTATATAGAGGATTATATCGTTTACAAATAATACTTAGTTCATTTAATAATTTTAAATCTAAATACTTTTATTAATAAAGATTATACATAAAATGAAAAACATTGGATTAATTTTTGATTCAGGTCATAAGATTGGGGGAGGACACTTTTGGAGATGTTTTAATCTAGCAAAATTATTAAAGAATAAAAATAGAAATTTTTTTTTTATTTCTAACCAATTGGGGAAGGGTTTTATTGATATTCTTAAAAAAGAAAAATTTAATTACATCAAAATTAATAATTTAAAGAAAATCTCTGAAATAAAATATCAAATTAAGCAAAAAATATTAGATGTATTTATTTCAGATTATTATGAACTAAACTCAAAAAGTAAAAAAGAAATTAAAAAAATTGTTAGTTCTTTAATTGTTATAGATGACCACATAAATAAAAAACACTGCTGCGATATTTATATTAATAATAATTTTATGACAAGCGCTTCGAAAAAAAAAATTAAAAAACTTAATCCAAATACAAGACTATTACTTGGTACCAAATACTTCATACATAATCAAAAAAATTTGAAAATAACTGATAAACAAAAAATTAAGAAAGAAATAAAAAATATTTTTGTGTTTTTTGGCAGTTCAGACCTTTCGAGAGAAACATTCAAATTTATTAAATCAATTAATGGCTTTGATTATATAAAATTTCAAATATTAATCGGTAATCTTAATAAAGATTACAAAATTATAAAAGATTACTGTAAGGACAAAAAAAATATTAGCCTTTTTCACAATTTATCTAATTATAAAACTTTGAGGTTAATGCAAAATAATGACTTATCATTTGGCTCTGGGGGAATAAATTTAACAGAAAGGTTATTTTCTGGCTTGGTATCTGTAGCTATATGTACTGCTTTAAATCAAAAAGATGCTTTAATTGCTCTCAAAGAAAAAAAGGTTATTCATTACTTAGGGGAAAGTAAAAAAATTAATGAGGTTAAAATAAAAAATTGTTTAAAAAATTTATTGGAAAATAAAAATATGTTTAATTCTTTACAAAACAAAACTAATCAATTCTATAATAAGAATTTAGGCTTAAATTTATTATCAAAAGAATTAAGCTTAACATAGAATAGAGCTAAATGAATTTATGTATAATACAAGCAAGATTAGGATCTTCTAGGTTTAGAAAAAAGATATTTCAAGAAGTCAACGGACAGAAAATAATAGAAATTATTTACAAAAGAGTTTGTAAATCAAAAAAAATAGATAAAGTAATAATTGCTACTACAAATAATAAAGTTGATGACCCTCTTGCAAAGTTCTTAAAAGATAAAAAAATAATTTTTTTTAGAGGGAGTGAAAAAAATGTTCTAGATAGATATTATCAAGCATCACTTCAATTTAAAGCTAACAACATAATAAGAATAACATCTGATTGTCCTTTAGTAAGTCATGACTTTATAGACGAGCATATACAAATATTTGAAAAACAAAAACTTGATGTTGTGTCAAGTTATCTTCTAAAAAGCTTTCCAATAGGAATTAGTTTATCGATATGCAAATTTAAGATATTAGAAGCCGCATGGAGGGAAGCCAAATCTAATTATGATAAAGAGCATGTAATGCCTTATGTCTACAAAATGAAAAATATCAAAATACAAAAAACAAAGAACATTTTTTTTTCCTCAAAAAATATGCCTCGATTGACTATAGATTACCCTGCTGACCTTGTAACTATTAGAAAAGTTTTTGAGCACTTCCATCCTAAAATATATTTTAGTTGGAAAGATATTATGAAACTTTATCGCAAAGATAAAAAATTATTTTCATCTAATGAACACATTAAATAATTTTGTTCAACTCTTAGAATCCTTATATTAAAAATGGTATATTAAATTGTATCTTTTAGTAATTTATTTTGACGATTTTCAAAAATTTTTATTTTTTTTTTACTTAAAAAGACTTTTCCATAGCTTGTAGATTTTCCCCATAAATTATTTTTATACCACTTATTATTTTTAATCCACCAAGACCTAGGATCTCTAAAAGTATCTGCAATTTTCCAAAATGTGTTTTCATTCATGCCAACATACTTTAGCCAATGATATAAATCTTTGGAAACTACGTGGTCATATTTTTTAACTAAATCTATTGCTTTTTTTCTACTCATGTGACCGTTTCTAATATCTTTAGAGGCATGATCTGAACATCTCCCATAACCAAATTTAATAAATTTCATTAAGTCATGGACTCCATTTTCATATCTGTCGTCAATATTAGAATAATTTCTATACGTTCTCTCAAAAGGTTTTTGTGCAACATTCCAATTGTATTTCTTTATAGAAAGTTCAGCATTTTTTTTACCATCCCAAAATAAAAAATTACCAATATAAAGCCCCCTAATTCCAGCTTTTAGAATTTTTTCATCAGATGGATAATCTGCCCAAATAAAATCTTTATGATTCAGTCTATTTTTCTTTTCTTTAGCAAAATCTATCCATTCAAAACCTCTTAAATCATGCTCATGTCTTACCCTTGCACTGAATTCTACATCATCTGATGGTGAAAACATTCCTGATATGTCCCATGAAGTCTCACCCCAAATAATTAAAGGTATCTTAAATTTTTCTGCTATAACAATTGGTGCTGTCATAATACCACAATGATTTTGCCAATTCATGTCTCCCATTTTTAAAAATGCTAATTTATTAACTTTTTTTAAAATTTTTACACTTGCGGACCAAACGATATGATCAGCATCAAAGTGCAACTTCATATTGTCTCTATTTTTGATTCCTTCTGGAAGAAAATTATTTCCATCGTAAGTAACCAGTAAAGGTTTGAGCTTATATTTTTTTGCTATTACATGTGCTTGATAGTAACTATCTTTTCCACCACTTACTGGTATTAAACAATCATAGTTAGTTTTATTATTTTTTTTATAATCTAGTAAAATTTTTTTTAATCTATTTTCTCTTTTTACCCAAAATGCTTTACTCATTGAAATATTTTTTTTATGGACCTTACAACTGCTACACACACCGTCAGAATCTATTATCAGATTGACAGCACTAATTGGGTATACGCACTCCTTACAATAAATAGTTTTAATCATATTAGTTAATATTTAATAAATTGGGTTTTCTAACTTTAATTTTTTTTTCATACAAATAATTTTTTGCTAAGAATACACTTTGATCAGAATAATGAAATATATTTGCAGCTGCCGCGGCATCAATATTCGTTTTTTTAAATCCCTCATAAAAATGAGTAAATTTTCCAACCCCTCCACATGCAATGACTGGTAGTTTTGAAAATTTTGTTACTAATTTCAGTAGATTAATATCATAACCTTTTTTAGATCCATCACGATCAATTGAGTTAATTAAAACTTCACCTGCACCATTATTATATATAATTTTAAGCCACTCTTCTAAACTATAATGGCTAAGCTCTGTACCATGATTGTAAAAAATTCTGTATTTATTATTAATTTTTTTAACATCAATAGATATAACAACACATTGGGATCCAAACTCTTTTGCCACTTCTGAAATTAACTGTGGGTTTATTAATACTGATGTATTAACTGATATTTTATCTGCTCCAACTAATAATCTTTTTTCAACATCTTTTAAACTTTTAATCTTCCCCCCAATTGTAGTCGGCATAAAACTAAACTTGGAAAATTTTTTTATGACATTTAAAAAATTTGAAGATGCTTTATATTTTTTATCAACTCTTCCAATGTTATATCTTTTACTTGATATATCGAGATATATTAATTCATCAGATCCCCATTCACTTAATCTCTTAACTGCTATTTCAGGATTTCCTAAATTTTGATAGAATTTAAAGTTATGAGCCTGCACTAAATTACCATCTTTAAAAAGAAGTATTGGAATAAGTCTTTTTTTTTTCATTTATTATTTAAAAAATTCTTAATTATTTGTTTACCACTAAGTTGGCTTTTTTCAGGATGAAATTGCACTCCATAGATATTTTCTTTATTCACTACTGAACAAAAAGTATTTTTATAATTGGTGTTTGCAAGAATTAATTTCTTGTCTTTTACATCAAAATGGAAACTATTTACAAAATAAAAATCCTTTTCTTTTAATTCATGAAAAATTAAATCATTTTTTTTAATTTTGATTTCATTCCA
>MDTF01013920.1_pt1 | contig 15403 bp, 12 predicted proteins | sample 811191 | NCBI WGS metagenome assembly MDTF01 (sample SAMN05326649, study PRJNA326480) | marine metagenome | isolation source: seawater | place: Southern Ocean | collected 2011
AGGTCTAGTATTTATGCTAGTTAAAAAATCTTGGGTAATGAAACAAGATGCAGGTGATGGTAAAATGAAAGAAATTTCTGACCACATCTACGAGGGAGCGCTCGCATTTTTAAACGCTGAATATCGACTTTTAGCAATTTTTGTAGTTGGAGCAAGTGTTGTTCTAGCTGGAATTGCCTTTTATATGGATAGTACTTATTTAATAGTTGTTGCCTTCGTTATTGGTGCAATATTTTCTGCATTTGCAGGAAACATGGGAATGAAGATAGCTACCAAAACAAATGTTAGAACAACACAAGCTGCAAAAACTAGTTTACCAAATGCATTGAAAGTTTCTTTTGGTGGTGGTACTGTAATGGGACTTGGAGTTGCTGGTTTAGCTGTTTTAGGTTTAACTATGTTCTTTATTGGTTTCTACTACCTCTTTATGGGCGGTGAATGGACTACTACAGAGGACATGACAATTGTCCTAGAAGCATTGGCTGGTTTTTCTTTAGGAGCAGAATCTATTGCTTTATTTGCAAGAGTTGGTGGAGGTATTTATACCAAGGCTGCAGATGTTGGTGCTGATTTAGCTGGTAAAGTACAAGCAGACATTCCAGAAGATGATCCAAGAAACCCAGCAACTATTGCTGATAATGTTGGAGATAATGTTGGAGATGTTGCAGGTATGGGAGCAGATTTATTTGGTTCTTACGTAGCAACTGTTTTAGCTGCAATGGTTTTAGGTAACTATGTGATTAAAGATATGGGAGGAGCAATTCAAGATGCTTTTGGTGGAATAGGACCTATCCTATTACCAATGTCTATTGCTGGTGTTGGAATTATCATTTCTCTTATCGGAACTTTATTGGTTAAAATTTCATCTAACGATGCAAAAGAAGCAGACGTTCAAAAAGCATTAAACATCGGAAACTGGGCATCTATTGCAATGGTTGCTGCAGCATGTTATGGTTTGGTTACTTGGATGTTGCCAGAAACAATGCAAATGAATTTCTTCGGAGAAGGTCTTCAAAACATTTCTTCAATGAGAGTGTTTTACGCGTGTTTAGTTGGTTTAGTTGTGGGTGCTGGAATCTCAGCGTTTACTGAATACTACACAGGATTAGGTTCTAAACCAATATTAAAAATTGTACAACAATCATCTACTGGAGCAGGAACAAACATTATTGCTGGTTTAGCTACTGGAATGATTTCTACATTCTCTTCTGTATTATTATTTGCTGCTGCAATCTGGGCTTCATATGCTTTAGCTGGATTTTATGGAGTTGCTTTAGCTGCCTCTGCAATGATGGCAACTACAGCGATGCAATTAGCGATTGACGCTTTTGGACCGATTGCTGATAATGCCGGTGGAATTGCTGAAATGAGTGAACAAGATCCTATCGTTAGAGAACGTACAGATATTTTAGATGCTGTTGGTAATACAACTGCTGCAACTGGTAAAGGTTTTGCTATTGCATCTGCTGCATTAACATCCTTAGCTTTATTTGCTGCGTATGTAACATTTACAGGAATAGACGGAATTAACATCTTTAAAGCGCCAGTATTAGCAATGCTATTTGTTGGTGGTATGGTACCAGTAGTATTCTCTGCATTGGCAATGAATGCTGTTGGTAAAGCTGCCATGGAAATGGTAAATGAGGTCGTAAGACAATTTAAAGAAATTCCAGGAATTATGGAAGGAACTGGAAAACCAGAATACGACAAGTGTGTGGCTATTTCTACAAAAGCATCTTTAAAAGAAATGATGTTACCAGGTCTTTTAACAATTGGTTTTCCAATACTTGTGGTATTAGTTGGTAAACTAGTATATCAAGAAAATAACATGTTAGTTGCAGAAATGTTAGGTGGTTATATGGCTGGTGTTACTGTTTCTGGTGTACTTTGGGCAATCTTCCAAAACAACGCTGGTGGCGCATGGGACAATGCTAAGAAATCTTTTGAAGCAGGTGTAGAAATTAACGGAGTAATGACTTACAAAGGTTCTGAAGCGCATAAAGCTGCTGTAACTGGAGATACTGTTGGAGATCCATTTAAAGATACTTCTGGACCGTCTATGAATATTCTTATTAAACTAACCTGTTTAATTGGTTTAGTGATTGCTCCTATCCTAGGAGGGCATAGTGCAGAAGCAAACATTCCTAAAGAAACTATTGAAGTTACAGCTAAGATAGAAGCAGATAAAGCTTCTAATGTAGAAAGAAAAGTGGATGTTAATATTACTAAAAATAAGAATGGAACTGTAAAAACTGTTGTTTCTTATTCAGTAACTGAAAATGGAAAAACCATCACAAGAGTAGAGAGTTTTGAAGGAACTGAAGAGGAAGTAAAAACTGCTACAGATGCATTTTTAAATAAAAACGTTGATGTTCCACCTCCTCCAAAAACACCATCAACTCCAGATACATCTTTATAAGTAAATAATATATATTTATTAAAAACACCTCTTTCGAGGTGTTTTTAATTTTAGATCAGTTTTCATCCATAACAATAAAATACAACTATTGACATATTTTAATAATAATTGTTAGCAACCATCATACATATGTTATAAGTTATTATTCAGTAAATTAGAGGCACTTAAAAATCATCACTTGACAAGAAATAATTCATAACAAGTTCCATGAAAAAAAAAAATAACTAGTTTTTTAATGTTTCTACTACTACCTCTTATAATCATCTACCTACTCATAGGTGTTCTATTCTACTTCCATCAAGAGAAATTATTTTTTAAACCAATAAAATTAGGCAAAGAGTATACTTTTGATTTTAAAGGCGACTTTGAAGAAATTAATAGTATTACTAAAGATGGAACCCTTTTAAACAGCCTTCTCTTTAAAGTCAAAAAACCAAAAGGCGTTATTTTTTATCTTCATGGCAATGGTAACTCGCTAGAAAAATTTGGTAAACTAGCCCCAATCTATACAAATATTGGGTACGATATTTTTATGACTGATTATAGAGGTTATGGAAAAAGTGAAGGTTCTTTAAGTAACGAAGATCAACTTTACAAAGACAATCAATTTTTGTACAACGAATTAAAAAAAAAATATACAGAGGAAGAAATCATTATTATTGGATACTCCCTAGGGTCCTCATTGGCTGCTAAATTAGCTTCAGAAAATAGTCCTAAACTACTGGTTCTTAAAGCACCATTTTATAACTTTAAGGATGTGGCTAACCACACTACTATTCTCACACGGCTTTATCCGTTTCATTTGTTAAGTAACTACCATTTTAAGACCAATGAGTTTATTCAACAATGCAAAATGCCTTTATTAATTTTTCATGGCACTGATGATGAAGTTATTTATTATGGTTCTTCTTTAAAGTTAAAAGAATATTTTAAAACAACAGATAGATTGTTCCGCATTGAAGGTGAAAAACATCGTACAATTATAGATAATCCTATCTATATAAAAGAACTAACAAGTTTTTTACTAAGTGATAATAAGTAAGCCTTTTAGATATTATTTTATTACAAATTTTACCGCTTCACCAGTTATTTTTTGACTGAGTCTACATATAGCCATTTCAGACAATTGTAATACTCTGGGGTAGCCTCCTGTTACTTGGCAATCTTGCATGAGTATAATAAGTTTTCCCGATGGAGTTAATTGTACAGTTCCTGGTATTACTGCAGAAGTAAGAATAGATGGAAGCTTATTTTCTAAAATCTCCTGCAATCTATACCCTACTCTATTATTATCTGCAGAAATAGAAAATAGTTCTTGTAATTGTGCTTGTTGCAGTTTGTTGAGCTGGCTATATTCTGGCCCTGTAAAACAGGGTAAATGAATACCTGTAAAATGTGCTTGTGCTACCCGTACTTTAGAAAAGAGTTTTTCTAAATAATCTTGTATTGGAAGGATGTTCATCATCATTCCTTTTTTTAACTTTTGTTGGGTAATTCCTTGAGAAAAACTACGACTCCCCATTACAGTTTCTGATTGTATCCCTCCTTCCACTGCCAAATAAGTTCTCGCACCATACACGCGCTTACTAAAAGACAGAACCATCCCTACTGCAACTGTATAGACAATTTGTAAATCTATTAATTTGCCATTTAACTTTGGGGAGAAATCTCCTCCTGTAATACATATGTGGGTAGCTGAATGGAACTTAAATTCCCCCTGTCCGAAAGTAATTTCTATGACCGCGTCTTTCTTGTTATTTTTTAGAAGAATATTTGCCATTCCTGCCGCATATGAATCTGCATATCCTGCTTGCGGAATTCCTTGTTTTGCAAGACCAAAACGACCTTGATCTTGAACAGAACAATAAATTCCAGGATGAAGAACTTCTATCATAGTAAGGTATATTTAAAGGTATAAGTTCCGTCGGTAACTTCTTTTTCTAACTGATGAAAAACTGCCAACTCTATAGACACAAACTGTATGCGATCTCCCAGTTTGGCAAAGCAAGGGTTACTTTTCTTGATATTAAAAAAATTTACAGGCGATTTCCCTATGATATTCCAACCTCCAGAGCTGTCTTGTGGGTAGACACCAGTCTGAGCTCCTCCGATACCAACAGCTCCTTTGTCTACTCGCACTCTTGGGTTAGACCTTCTTGGGGAGTGTAACTGTGGATGGAGTCCGCCTAAATAGAGAAAACCTGGCAGAAAACCAATAAAGTAAATTAGGTAATTTCCTGCAGTATGTAAGTCAATAATTTCTTGAATAGAACATTGTTTTTGATTGGCTATTTCTTCTAGATCTATCCCAAAAGACAGCTCATAACAAACAGGAATTTGCCAGAGTCTCTGTGGTTGTTTTTCTATTGGTACTTTAGTTTTATAAAGTTCTTTAAGCTGTTGAGTTGTACTTGTAAAATCTGGAATTCCTTTACAATACTTTAGGAGCAAAGAATTATAAGAAATAACGGTGTCTAAAATAGCTTTATTTCTTACTATCTTCCTCTCAAAAATAACAATATCTTGGATAATATTTTCGTCTATATTAGCAGGCCATTCAATTAAAATAGCTGATGTTCCAAAGAGCTTATATGTCAGGCTGTAGATACTCAATGATTTTTTATCTTTATTTACTTGCTGTTTTTCTTTAAATTTATTTGTGTTTTGTATAGAAGGTAAGGCGTATGAATACGCTCCTTATTTTTTTATTCGATGGTATTTTTTAAGGGTTTCTATGAGTAGATCGTGTGGAATTGCATAAGATGTATTTCCATTAATACCTTCCATGGTTTCTGCAGCAACCATAGCATTAATAATTGCTTCCTCAACTACTTGCACCGTGGCTTCAAAAACAGGCATTAGCATGTCATTTGGTAAGGATGTTACCGTAGATATGTCATCTCTATTAAAAGCACCCTCATTCGCAGTAGAAAAAGCCAAAAAGATATCTCCAGAACCATTACTTCCTCGTCCACCCACAATTCCAATACCTAGAGGAATTCTTTGTGCAATTCTTTTTAATTGATGAGGTAATAGTGGCACATCAGTTGCTACAATAACAATAATAGATCCATCTCCTTCTTGGCGTCTAGAGTTGGGAGGCCCATTAAATATATTACTTAAAGTGTCTTTTAGTTCAATTCCTACTGGAACTCCTGCTATTGATAAATTTCTTTTAGCTCCAAAATTAGACTGTACTAATGCTCCTACGGTGTAGGACGATTCCTTTATTTTTAAAACTCTAGAGGAAGTTCCTGTACCACCTTTAAAACCCAGACACATCATTCCGGTTCCACCACCAATATTACCTTCGTCTATTTTTCCACTTGATGAATTTTTTATAGCTTCTAAAACATGTGATTCTTTTACGTGAAAACCGTAAATATCATTCAAAAAACCGTCATATGTTTCAGCTACCACAGGATAGGTATACCACCAATCTTCTCCACGATACCAATCTGTATCTACATACCATTTTAAAACTGCATCTCTAACAACACCAACACTGTTGGTATTAGTAATCATAATAGGGGTCTCTAAAAAACCAGATTCAGTTACCCAGGTTGTCCCTGTCATTTCTCCGTTACCATTCAAACTATACCAGTTTGCATATACTGGACTAAATTTTTTAGCTTTTCCTCTCGGGAATATGGCAGTAACTCCGGTTCTTACAGGTCCTTTGCCTACAATATTTTCTCCCTTGCCAGCAATAATAGTACTATACCCTACTTCTACTCCTTTAACATCAGTAATAGCATTAAATATTCCCGGATTCCCAACAAATGGAATTCCTAAATCTCTGGCTCTTGGTTTTTGTCCATAAGATTGAAAACAAATAAGGATTCCTATGAGAACAATGATTTTTTTTTTCATTTTAGTTGGTTATTTAGTTGATTTAATCTGTTGCTGTTTTTACAAGGAAAATTATACTGCTGTTATAAAATTTCTAAATGTTGATGTAGATATTCTAAAATCTCAATTACATTTCTTGTATCTCCATGCACACAAAAAGTGTGTGCTTTTATCTCTTTATCAAGAAATTGAGCTGTATTAACCAATGATTTTTTTGTTATTTTCTGAACCTGTGCTAAAACCTCTATTTTATCTGTAATAACAGCAGAAGAAAGCATTCTAGAAACCAAGGTTAAATCGCTATTGTATACCCTATCAGCAAATGCTTCATAAACAATTTCAATACCGTTTTTGTGAGCTTCCTCTTCAATGATTGAACCATAGGGGACATATAATTTTACCTCTTTAAAAACATGCTGAATAGCAGCTATAACAACCACTGCTTTTTCACGATTTACCGCAATTAGATTATACAATGCTCCGTGAGGTTTTACATGATGAATAACCGCATTTTGTAGGGCAGCTCTTTCTTTAAAAACAATCAGCTGATCTTCTAAACTTTGCTGTAGAGCTGAGTTAGAAATACTCAAAAATTTTCGTCCAAAATTCCCCCTATCTGGATACGATGGATGCGCCCCTATTTTAACCTTGTGTTTAATAGCGAGTTGTAAAACTGTATCTATAATTTGTAAAGAACCTGCATGTGCGCCACAAGAAATATTACATGAAGAGATTAATGGCATAATTAAATGCTCATTGTCTAAACCCTCGCCTACATCACAATTAATATCAATCATTAGAATATGTTAAAACTAAATACTTTATCCAACCCTCGTAAACCCAAAAATATAGTTGTAATCAAAATAATAATTCCCAAACTATTTTGAACTTTAGAATTCACAAAATCTCCTAAGACAGTCTTTTTATTGACTACCCATAACAAGACTCCAGCTATAACTGGTAGTAAAATACCATTGGCTACTTGTGCAAATTTAATAATCTCTATAGGTTTGATGCCTAAAGAAGAAAATACTACACCCAATAATAAAATAAAAATCCAGACAGCTCTAAATTGTTTTGATTTTAATCCTGTTTCCCATCCAAAACATCCTCTAGCTACATAAGCAGCTGCTAAAGGTGCAGTAATTGCAGATGTAATTCCTGCTGCAAACAATCCTATTCCTAAAAAATAGCTTGCAAAATCTCCATATAGAGGCGCCAAACTTTTTGCCAAATCAGAAGCACTAGAAATTTCTCCTAAGCTTATAGACGAGGCTGAAATAATAATTGCCATAGAAACCAAGCCACCTAGAACAATAGAGATAATGGTGTCTTTTCTAACAGCTTTTAAATCTTTTTGATCGCTCCACTTTTCTTTGACTAAGGAAGCATGTAAGAATAAGTTATAGGGCACTACTGTTGTGCCAATTAAACCAATAATAGTTAATAAACTTCCTTCTGGAACGGACGGGACTAATGCCCCTTTGAGGATACCTAAGATATCTGGTTTTGTTAAAAATGCGGTGATTAAAAATGAAATACTCATAATTAAAACCAAAGTAACCAAGACTCTTTCTAAAAATTTGTAATTTCCTATATATAACAATGTAAAAGCAATTACTCCTAAAACGAGACTTAAAATATTTAGGGAATAATGACCTATATTAACTCTTAATTCTCCTACAATAGTTTCTAAACCTAGAATTCCACCACTAATATTTCCAGCTTCATAAGAAGCATTTCCAACAACAATTGCTGATAGAATTAGCAACATCATAAACTTATTAATAAAAGGATTTTTTATTTCAGACTTAATAACCTCAGAAAGTCCTTTTTGAGAGATAATTCCTAAACGTGCTGCCATTTCTTGTAATACTATGGTTGCTACAATAGACAGTAACATTGCCCATAGTAAATGAAAACCAAAATTTACGCCGGCTAAGGTACATAATGTCACTGTTCCTGGGCCAATAAATGCTGCGGCCACTAGGGTTCCTGGACCACTGTTTTTAATCCAGCTCTTACTCATTTGCTGCAGAATTTAATGCATAAATAGCAAAACTACCAAGCCAATGACCACCTTCATAAGTGTCTCCAACAAGATTGGGTAACGAATAATTGATATGTTCATAGGCTATTTTTTTTAGATGATTGTATGCTGGTAAATCCTTCACAATATCAAATAATGCCCAAGCTCTAGAAAAATTAACACCATCTAAATGTACTAATTTTCCATCTTTTCTGTCTGAAACTTCACCAACGGCTAGTTGATAACTGACATCTTTTAATTGAGGTAGAAAGTTACCAAACCAAATTTTAAATTCTGCGCTTGGCAGTACTCGTTTCATTATTGCTGCTTCTTGTAAACAGGGAGAGAGAAAATCAAAGCCACTAGGTTCCCAAGAGATCGGACAATTCGTATCATTAAAATAAAATTTCCTAGCACTGCTATCAATCATGTCTAGGATAGACTGGTTCCCTACAGTTGAAGCGTAATCCCAAGCAAAAGTTAATCCAAAAGCTGTATTAGGGTGTTCACCAGCTCTAACAGGATAATTTAACTTCGGAATAAAATCTATAAATTTTTGTACTATTAAATCTGTTAATGGTTGAAGATTTCTTTCTAATTCTCTCGCTATTTCATCATCCCAAGTATGAAGTTCTTCTGCTAATTTTAAAACCCAAGCCCAACCATAAGTTCGCTCGTAACTTTTATTATGTGTTCCGAGAAAATAGTCTACTTCTTTTAGAATATTTTCTTCTGAAATATGCTCCAATAATTTCATTTTAAGCTCTGAAGCATTTTCTAATGTTGGAAATTGTTTTAGTAAGGAAACCAAACTCCAATGTCCATGCACAGATGAATGCCAATCAAAACATCCATAAAATGCAGGATGCAATTCTTTTGGTGATTTTAAATCTTCTGTTCCACCAATAGTTTGACCTAGCTTGTTAGGAAACTCTATATCTACACAATTCATAGGTAAATTTACTAGTCTTTGCGCCTGCGTTAGATTTAGTGTTACCAATGAAGGTTGATCTTTTATTGAAATGTTTCCTTTCTTATTACATGCTATAAATAACAAGAGATAAAACACGATAAAATAATTTCTCATAATTAACATCATTTATATTCTAAAAGTAGACAAAAGAATTCATAAAAAAAGCATCCTAAATGGATGCTTTTTTTTAGCGTGTTATTTTTTATTAAAAAGCATAGCGTTGCGGCCCTCCTCTTCTTATTTCTTCAATTGCAAATTCTTCAAATTGCTTAAAATTTTTCCTAAATGCATTGGATAGTTTAAAGGCTGTTTTATAGTATACTTCATCATTATTCCATGTTGTTCTGGGGCTTAAAACTGAAGAGGGAACTCCTGGGCAGCTTCTAGGTTGCGCTACTCCAAACACAGAATGTATGTGATAATCTTCATAGGTGTAATTCCCTAAATCACCATTTAAAACAGCAGTAATCATTGCTCTAGTATATTTCAAAGCCATCCTTTTTCCAACACCATACTGACCACCTGACCAACCAGTATTTACCAACCAGACATTAACACCTGCTTCTTTCATTTTTTTGCTTAACATTTCTGCATAACGCGTAGGATGAAGTGGCATAAAAGGTGCCCCAAAACATGCTGAAAAACTTGGTACTGGTTCGGTAACACCTGCCTCTGTTCCTGCAACTTTTGCTGTGTATCCAGAAATAAAATGGTAGGCTGCTTGGCTAGGAGTTAATTTAGAGATTGGAGGTAATACTCCAAATGCGTCAGCTGTTAAAAAAAAGATATTCTTTGGATTTTCACCAATAGATGGTTTTTGAATATTTTCTATATGATCTATTGGATAACTAACTCTTGTATTCGGGGTAATGGATGTATCTGAAAAATCAATCACTCCATTGTCATCCATAACAATGTTTTCAAGAATTGCTCCTTTTTTAATCGCATGATAGATTTCTGGTTCTTTATCTTCAGATAAATCAATTGCTTTTGCATAACAACCTCCTTCGAAATTAAATACGGTATTTTCATTAGTCCATCCATGCTCATCATCACCAATTAATTTCCGATTTGGATCTGCAGATAACGTTGTTTTTCCAGTTCCGGATAAACCAAAGAAAATAGCGGTGTCTTGATCTTTACCTACATTGGCAGAACAATGCATTGGCAACGTATTTTTAAATACTGGAAGAATAAAGTTTAAGGCGGAAAAAACTCCTTTTTTAATCTCTCCAGTATATCCTGTTCCTCCAATGAGAGCTATCTTTTTTGTAAAGTTTAGAATCGCAAAATTATGTTGACGAGTTCCGTCTACTGAAGCATCAGCCATAAATCCGGGTGCATTGATGACAGTCCATTCTGGAGAAAAATCTACTAATTCTTCTTTTGTTGGACGTAAGAACATATTGTAAGCAAACATATTACTCCAGGGATATTCATTTACAATACGAATGTTTAATTTATAATTTGAATCGGCACAGGCATAACTATCTCTCACAAAAATTTCTTTTTGAGATAAATAAGAAACTACCTTGTCATATAATGTATCAAAGCTATCAGAACTAAAAGGGATATTGATGTCACCCCACCAAATTTCATCTTTAGTTAGATCATCTTTTACAATAAAACGATCCAATGGTGACCGTCCTGTAAATTCTCCTGTGTTAATTGCAATAGCTCCTAAAGAAGACTCTTTTCCTTGTTTTTTCTGAAGTGTTATTGAGTGTAATTCATTAGGGGTTAATTGATAATGGATTATTGAACTGTTGATTCCTAGATTATTTAACGAAATCGATTTCGTGCTTATATCTATCATTTTCAAAAAAATTTTGTTATTAAATCATACGCTAAATTAAGAATATTTTGGTTTATGACATTCGTTAGATAGTTTTTTTATTCACTTTTTTTTAGACTGTTTTTTTAAGAAAAAAATCATCATCAAAAGCCATCCAAAGATTAATAGCAAACCACCAAAAGGAGTAACAAACCAAATATTTTTTACAGGGATTTCAAATAAATAAATAGCATATATAGATCCTGAAAAAAAAACAATACCTGAAAAGAACAGCAAACTAATCGTATTTTTTATTCGGTCTGAAAACTTTGTGTAACTATTCACAAACAGTAATACGATGGTATGATAAATCTGATATCGGATTCCTGTTTCTAAACTAGTCATTTCTTGGATACTCAAGACTTCTCGTAAACTATGAGTTGCAAATGCACCTACTATAATAGCCGTTAATCCTAAGAAAGATGTGAGCGCTAAATTTTTATTCATATTTAATTGGAAAAAGAAGTTAAGTCCCTCTCTTTTTTTTTAATTTCGTTAAAATATCAATCAAAAATAAACATAATTTCATAATGAGAAATATCTTAGTTATTGGGGCTGGAAAATCTTGTTCATATTTAACAGACTACCTTCAAAAAAAATCAACTGTCGAAAAATTACAGGTTACTATTGCAGATATTTCTTTAGAAAATGCAGAAAAAAGTGCTGGGAATCATTCTAATTCTAAGGCCTTACAGTTTGATGTTTTTAATGAAGTACAACGGAGAAAAGAAATTAAAAAAGCTGATATCGTTGTATCTATGTTACCTGCTAGGTTTCATATAGAAGTGGCTAAAGATTGTATTGAATTTGAAAAACATATGGTCACTGCTTCCTATATTTCACCAGAAATGAAAGAACTAAATGCTGAAGCAACAGAAAAAGGACTGGTGTTTATGAATGAGATAGGTGTAGATCCTGGAATTGATCATATGAGTGCCATGGATGTAATTGATAGGATTACTAATCTGGGTGCTAAAATAATACTATTTGAATCTTTTACAGGAGGACTGGTTGCCCCAGAAAGTGACAATAACTTATGGAATTATAAGTTTACTTGGAATCCTAGAAATGTGGTCTTAGCCGGCCAAGGTGGTGGTGCCATGTTTATACAAGAGGGTACTTATAAATACATTCCTTATCATAAATTATTTAGAAGAACTGAATTTCTAACGTTAGATGGTACTGGTAAATTTGAAGCCTATGCCAATAGAGATTCTTTAAAATATAGAGGAATTTACGGATTAGAAGATATTCATACTATGTATAGAGGAACCATAAGAAAAGTAGGGTTTTCTAGAGCTTGGAATATTTTCATCCAATTAGGAATGACAGATGATAGCTATACAATTGAAGGTTCTGAAAATATGAGTTATCGAGATTTTGTGAATTTATTTCTTGCCTACTCTCCTAATGATTCTGTTGAATTAAAATTACGTTCCTATTTAAAAATTGATCAGGATGATGTCATGTGGGAAAAATTATTGGAATTAGATATTTTTAATCCGAATAAAAAAATAGGGTTAAGCAATGCAAGTCCTGCTCAAATGCTACAAAAAATATTGTCAGATTCTTGGACTTTAGGGGAGGATGAGAAAGATATGATTGTTATGCACCATAAATTTGGATATGAACTCGATGGTGAAAAGCATCAGATTGAAAGTAGCTTAGTTGTGAAAGGAGAGAATCAAACTTTTACAGCGATGGCTAAGACAGTTGGCTTACCAGTGGCTATTGCTACCCTAAAAATCCTAAACAAAGAAATTACTACTCCTGGTGTTCAGATTCCAATTACCAAAGAAGTATATGCTCCTATTTTGAAAGAATTAGAAGATTACGGTATTAAATTTACAGAAAAAAAAGTTCCGTATTTAGGATACAATCCTGAGAATGTTACTGGTTAATCATTGTGGTTTTTTTTAATGGAGTCTTTAATATAGTTAATTGAACAATAAAGAAATTACATTTTTAGGTAGAAATCTTTTACTAGTTCAATATATTCTTTAGTATACTGATGTCTCGCTATTTCTATAACTAACTCCTCAGATATGATGGTTTTTTCTTGAAACGAAAACTCTAATAAGCTTCGTTTCACATTAGAATTAAAAGTTCCTTTTACACTGCAGACTCTCGATAAAAACAACTCTGCATCTCGGGCTAAAGAGACAAAACCTTGAACCTCTTTAGTAGGGATAATTACAGCAAAAGTCCCTGTATTAGAGAGGATACTCACCACGCCAGAAATCAACTCTTTAAAAGACAATGCAGACGTAAACCTAGCTTTATTTCTAGCGATATCTTTTGTTTCAAATGTATCAGTATAAAATGGAGGATTAGAGATAATAAGGTCATATTCTTCAGCTTCATTATGCATTTCTTCTGAAAAATTTTGAAAAGAACTATGGTAGCAAAACAAGCGATCTCCCCAGTCTGATTTTTCAAAATTTTTAACAGTTTGTTCATAAGCAGTAGCATCAATTTCAACAGCGTCTATAGTCATGGCATTACTGCGCTGAGCCATTATTAAAGCAAGTAAACCAGTTCCAGAACCAATATCTAAAATAGAATCAGGAGCTGTTTCTAAAGAACTCCAAGCTCCTAAAAGAACTCCATCGGTGCCAACTTTCATGGCTGTATTCTCTTGATGAATGGTAAACTCTTTAAATTGAAATGATTTACTCATAAAAATAAATTAGGGATTACAAACCGCAAAATAACTTTTAATTATGACATGGTTTTTATATAGGTACCAAAAGTAAGGAGAGCCTTTAAAATGGGTGTTTTTAATAAAATTAAAAAACCTCAACTCCTAAATTAACAAAGTGTTGAGGTTTTAATATGCAGAGAGGAAGGGAATACATAACTTCAAAAAATACACTTCTCTAAAACCCTCAAAACTCTCAAAAAACCTGAAAAAACCAAATAAAATTACAACTTAACAAAGATATTGTTTTTTATTTAGATTACTTTATATTGAAATAACTTTCATTTTACCGTACAAATACCGTACAAATATATTATTTTAGTATTGTAATCAAATCATATTGTATGGCTTCAATCAACTTTTTATATCGTTCAACAAAAGAAAACTCAAATCTTAATCTAAGATTACTTTTCAGGAATAATGGAAAAGACTATGTTTTTGGATCAAAGACAAAAGTTGAGGTTTCAAAAAAATATTGGACTAAACAACACAAAAAGAAATCTAAAGATATTGAAATTTCAAATAAGCAAACTGATATAAATAACGAACTCAATAAAATTGAGAACCACGTTTTAAAAGCTTTCAATTCTGTAAATGCTGAAACCATAAATAAAGAATGGTTAAAAACTCAAATTGATTTTTATTACAACCCATCAACAGAAAACAATGAAGTACCAAAAGACTTAATAAATTATATTGATTTTTATATTGAGTATCGTAAACACGAAATCAAAAAGAGAACCAAAAGCAAGTTTTCAGTTATTAAACACAAATTGGAAAGACTTGAAAATTTCAGAAAAAAACAAATTCTAATAAATGAAGTAAATGATAGTTTTAAAAATGAGTTTGTAAGCTATTGTAAAAGTGAATTATATTCTCAGAACACGATGCAAAGAGAATTGGCAATTATTAAAACATTTTGCAAACACGCTCGTTTTTTAGGACTTGAAACTCATCAACAATTAGATAGTTTACGTTTAGATAAAGCTAAAGCTGAAAAGATATATTTAACATTTAAAGAGTTGGGGAAAATTGAAAATATCAGTAAAAATCAGTTAACTGATAGTTTAGAAAATGCAAAAGACTGGTTAATTATAAGTTGTTATGTTGGTCAAAGGGTTTCAGACTTTATGCATTTTACTGATGAACAAATACGAATTGAAGACGGTAAACACCTAATTGAATTTACTCAAAATAAAACAGACAAAATTATGACTGTACCTCTACACAGTAAAGTGTTAGAAATACTTAAAAAAAGAAAGGGTAAATTCCCTTATAAGATTTCAGACCAAAAGTATAATGGCTTTATAAAAACAGTTTGCAAACTTGCAGAAATTAATGAACTTACTAAAGGCAGTAAGTTATTAGAAACTAAAAAAGGAAGTAAAACTTTTAGAAAGCAATCAGGAACTTTTAAAAAATATGAACTGGTTACCTCGCATATCGGCAGACGTTCTTTTGCTACTAATTTTTACGGTACAATACCAACAACCTTTTTGATTTATATTACAGGACATAGTACTGAATCAATGTTCTTAAACTACATAGGTAAAAGCAATAAAGATTTAGCTCTTGAAACAACTAAATATTTTTAA
>MDTF01008317.1_pt1 | contig 15399 bp, 16 predicted proteins | sample 811191 | NCBI WGS metagenome assembly MDTF01 (sample SAMN05326649, study PRJNA326480) | marine metagenome | isolation source: seawater | place: Southern Ocean | collected 2011
ACAATCTGAAGAAGACAATGAAGAAATTTTTAGAGAAGGAACAATTCCTAAACTTCACAATAGGGCGCTTCCACATTGGGAATTAGTGAAAAAATACGATATTATAGATTTTGAATTAGGAACAAAAATTACAGGAGCTGGTTTTCCTGTCTACAAAGGAAAAGGAGCAAGGCTTCAAAGGGCTTTAATTAGTTATTTTTTAGATAAAAATACCGCTGCTGGTTACACAGAATATCAAGTGCCCCATTTAATAAATGAAGCTTCAGGAATAGGAACTGGCCAATTGCCAGACAAGGAAGGGCAAATGTACTATGTAGGAATAGATGATTTGTATTTAATTCCAACAGGAGAAGTTCCCATCACAAATATGTATCGTGGAAATTTAGTAAATGAGAGTGATTTACCAATTATGGCTACTGGATATACGCCTTGTTTTCGGCGTGAAGCAGGAAGTTATGGTGCTCATGTTAGAGGTTTAAATCGTTTACACCAATTTGATAAAGTTGAAATTGTTAGAGTAGAGCATCCAGATAATTCTTATAAAGCTTTAGACGGTATGGTAGCGCATATTAAAGAAATCTTAAACGAATTAAAACTACCATATCGTATCCTACGTTTGTGTGGTGGCGATACTGGTTTTACTGCTGCTTTAACCTTTGATTTTGAAGTGTTTTCTACAGCTCAAGACAGGTGGTTAGAAATTAGTTCTGCTTCCAATTTTGAAACATTTCAAGCAAACAGATTAAAACTTCGTTTTAAAAATAGCGATGGTAAAAATGAGTTGGCGCATACGTTAAACGGAAGCTCTTTAGCATTGCCAAGAGTTTTAGCCGGAATTTTAGAAAATTGCCAAACAGAAGAAGGAATACAAATACCTGAAGTTTTGGTTCCTTACACTGGTTTTTCAATTATTAATTAGCAATAACAGCGTTGAGTAACCTTCTGTACTTATTCATTTCTAAAAGTGCATTAAAGTAATTACTTATTTGACCTGTTCTCATGAAGTTAATTGAGTTTTGTTTTGCGGCTTCATATTGTTTGGTTAGTTCTTTCATCTTTATTTTTTATTCGTTACTTAGTGAAATACAACTATTGTGCCAAAATAGAATCTAGTTGCTTTTCTAAAATAGATGTAGTTAATGAAAAATTAACATTTTAGTTGAGTATCTTTGATATAGATGAAGAACATTTTCCTCATAATAGCACTGTTTTCAGTTAGTTTTGTATTGTGTCAAAACAGTTGTTCTTTAGCAGAAAGTTATTTTCGCGAAGGAGAATATGAGAAAGCTTCTCAGATATATGAATCACTAGAAAAAAATAATCCTTTTAACACAAGGTATCTAAAACGGTTAATTACTTGTTATCAAGAAACAGGCAATTATGAAAAAGCAGCAGATCTTCTTCAAAAAAAGTTACTTAATAATCCTTCTCAGCAGTATCTTCGAATAGAAATTGGATATAATTTTGATCGTCAACAAAAAACAGCGCTAGCAAAAAAAGAGTATGATTTTGCTATTGATGCTATTACTTCTAACCCTAGTTTGGGTGGAATTATGGGTAGAATGTTTCAGCAAAATAATTTATTAGACTATGCTATTGAAGCATACTCTAAAACAATGAGGCTTTATAAAAATGCTAGTTATGAATTTCAAATAGCTCAAATTTACGGAGAGAAGGGCGAGTTTGAAAAAATGTTTGATTCCTATGCACAACTCATAGATAAAGATGAAAACTATCTCGGAGGAGTGCAGCGTTTTACCAGTAGATATATAAACGAAGACGCCACAAATAGCAATAATATTGCTTTTAAAAAATCTTTGCTGAAAAAATCTATAAGCAATCCGAAAAATGTTTGGAACGAGTTATTAAGCTGGTTATTCACCAAACAAAAAGAATATGGAAAAGCTTTTATTCAAGAAAAGACCCTCTTCAATAGAGACCCTGCATATATTGAAACTGTTTTTAGATTGGCAAAGATTGCCTTTGAAAACAATGACAATACTACTGCAAAAAAATGCTTTGACTTTATTCTTGAAAAGACCAATTTTATTGACGAAAAATTAACTGCAGAATTGTATCTATTAAAAATAGCCGTAAAAACTACTACTAAAAACAGCGCTTCCTTATTTGAAAAAACTCTTCAAGAATATGGCGTTAATAGAAATTCATTAGAAATTCAACTAGAATTTGCAGACTATTTAACTTTCAAAAGAAACAATCCCTCAAAAGCAATTGAAGTGCTAGAAAAAGCATTGTTGCTTTCTACTTCAAAATTTAAAAACGCATGGATAAAACTAAAACTAGGGGAGGTGTTGGTTTTTACTGGAAGGTTTAACAAAGCACTCCTTTATTTTTCTCAAGTACAGACTCAATTAAAAAATCATCCCTTATCACAACAAGCGCGATTTAAAGTTGCGCAAACATCTTATTTTAAAGGTGATTTTAAATGGGCGAAATCTCAGTTGAAAATTTTAAAAGGGTCTACAACACAACTTATTGCCAATGATGCTGTTGATTTATTTTTAGTTATTTCAGACAACGAGCCAAAAGATTCTATTCCTTCAGGGTTGTTAGATTTTGCGAAAGCAGACTTATTGGCCTATCAAAATAAAAATATTGAAGCGATAGTAATCTATAGCGCTCTGGCACAAAAATATCAAGGTCAAAATATTGAAGATGAAGTATTATTTAATCAAGCTGCTCTTTATCTTAAAGAAAATCAATATGAAAACACCATCAGCAATCTTTTAAAAATAATTTCTATAGATGCCGAAGGAATTTTAGTTGACGATTCTTACTATTTATTAGCCGAAGTTTATAAAAATAAGATAAAAGACACTGAAAAAGCATCAGAGTATTATCAAAAAATTATCTTTGAAAAACCGTCGAGCATTTATTTAGTTGATGCTAGAAAAAAATACAGAGAAATCCGAGGAGATATTATCAATTAGAAGACCTCATTTAATCGTTTTTTATCATTTTTCCAACCAATGTATATATATAACGTTACAATTAATATAGACGGAAGCATTCATGAAGAATGGCTTTCTTGGATTCAAGATCACATACAAGAAGTATTGGCAACGGGAAGTTTTGTTGCTGCTAAACTAACTCAAGTTTTAGTAGAAGAAGAAATGGGGGGTGTTACTTATTCTGTTCAATACACTGCTAATAGTAGAGAGGATTTAAATGAGTATTATACCATTTATGCTCCTAAATTGAGAAATGAAAGCATGCAAAAATTTGCGGATAAAATGATTTCGTTTAGAACAGAATTAAAAGTTATTAAAGAGTTTTATCCACCTAGCATTAAGAATTAAATATGAATATCAAAACACATATCACTAGAAAATTAATTGCTTGTATTGGGGTTTTACTTATAATAATTGGAGTTTTTATCTCTTATTCTTATTGGAATATAGAACCACAGGAAACAATTGGCGGTTTTCTTTGTGGCTTGGGGTTTGGTGTGTTATTACTTTCTAATGTTACTTTAAAAAAATAAATGACTGTTAGAGCTAAAAAACACCTAGGTCAGCACTTTCTTAAAGATGAAGACACTGCCAAAAATATTGCCAATTCTTTAACAGAGGTTGGATACAATACTATCCTAGAAATTGGTCCAGGAATGGGAATGTTAACCAAATATTTATTAGAAAAAAAAGCCAAAATCACTGTCATGGAAATTGACAGAGATTCTGTTGCGTATCTAAATGATGATTTTAAAAATGAACACCTCAGTTTAGACACCTCTCCAAAGAACTTTAAAATTATTGAAGGAGATTTCCTTAAACACGATTTAGCTGCTTTTTTTAACAAGCAACAAATTGCTGTTATTGGTAATTACCCGTATAACATTTCTTCTCAAATTGTTTTTAAAGCAATAGAATACAGAGAATATGTTCCTGAGCTTTCTGGAATGTTTCAAAAAGAAGTTGCCAAAAGAATTGCAGAAAAAGAAGGGAGTAAGGTCTACGGAATTATATCTGTATTAACACAAGCTTTTTTTGATGTAGAATATTTATTTACGGTTCCTACAACAGTTTTTAACCCTCCTCCTAAAGTAGATTCTGGAGTAATAAGGCTTATTAGAAAAAAAGACTTTTCATTATCTGTAGATGAAAAACTTTTTTTTAGGGTAGTAAAAACGGCTTTTAATCAACGAAGGAAAATGTTGAGAAGCAGTTTAAAGTCTTTCAATCTTTCGGGTACCTTAAAAGAAGATACTATATTTGCGATGCGACCAGAACAATTGTCTGTAAGCGAGTTTATTAAACTCACGCATAAAATAGCAACTGATGTCATTTGAAATTACAAGCAAACTTTTAGCAAACATCACTTCTTATATAGAAGTCTCTAATGATAAGGCAATTGTTGCTTTGTTTGAAGAGATGCACTACGCAGATATTGCTGAGGTTCTAGATGAGCTTTCTTTTGATAATGTTGTTTATATCATAAAACTTCTCGATAGCGAAAAAACCTCTGCTGTTCTTATGGAACTAGATGAGGATATTCGTGAAAAAACACTTCAAAATCTTTCGGCTAAAGAAATTGCTGAAGAAGTTGAAGAGCTAGATTCTGATGACGCTGCTGATATTATAGGAGAGCTTTCAGAAGAAAGACAGGAGGCGGTACTATCTAAAATTGAAGATGAAGAACATGTAAAAGAAATTGAAGAGCTACTTGCTTATGATGAGGATTCTGCCGGGGGGTTAATGGCAAAAGAACTGGTAAAGGTTAATGAAAACTGGAACGTTCTTAAATGTGTTAGAGAAATGCGAGCCCAGGCAGAAGAGGTAACAAGGGTGCATTCTATTTATGTTGTTGATGATAATGATAAATTAAAAGGACGATTGTCTTTAAAAGATTTACTGATAACCTCAACCAAAACAGCAATCTCTGAAGTTTATATTCCTAAAGTTGATTTTGTAAATGTTCATGACAACTTAGATGAAGTTTCTAACAAAATGCGAAAATATGATTTAGAAGCCATACCTGTTGTAGATAATAATGGTGTTTTACTGGGTAGAATTACCATTGATGATATTGTAGATGTTATTAAAGAGGAAGCAGATAAAGATTATCAATTAGCTGCTGGTTTAACGCAAGATGTTGAAGCAGATGATAGTATTTTACAATTAACCAAAGCACGCTTGCCCTGGTTGTTTTTAGGCCTTTTAGGAGGGGTAGGTGCTTTTTTGATTATGGTAATGTTTGAAAACACCTTTGATGAAAATGCCGTTTTATTCTTTTTTACACCCTTAATTGCTGCAATGGCAGGAAATGTGGGGGTGCAATCATCGGCAATTATTGTGCAAGGATTGGCCAATGATGATGTTAAAGGAAGCATTAATAGCAGACTGATTAAAGAAATGTTATTAGCAGCGCTTAACGGATTTGTGTTGGCTTTGGTTTTATTTGTGTTTGTTTGGTTTTATGAAGGAAAAATAAATACCGCTTTAGCCATTTCAGTTTCTCTTGTAGCAGTTATTATTGTTGCCGGCTTAATAGGAACTTTTGTGCCGTTGTTTTTGAATAAAAGAGGAATAGATCCTGCAATTGCTACCGGGCCATTTATTACAACCAGCAATGATATTTTTGGCATCTTAATTTACTTTATGATCGCCAAGCTTATTCTAGGCATTTAAACAATTACTATATTTTCTGGAACAAATCCCACAGAACCACACCACAACTCACAGAAATATTTAAAGAATGTTTGGTTCCTTTTTGAGGAATTTCAATACAGTAATCAGCTGCAGAAACAACTTCTTGTTGCACTCCTTTTACCTCATTTCCAAGCACAATGGCAATTTTTTTAGTTGCGTCTAGAGAAAACTCATCTAACATCACACTATTTTCTACTTGTTCTATAGCTGCTACTAAAACTCCCTGGGCCTTTAATTCGTTTACGAGCGCTAAAGTATCTTCTTTATATTCCCAATCTACAGATTCTGTTGCGCCCAAAGCTGTTTTATGAATTTCTCTGTGAGGCGGAGTTCCTGTTATTCCACACAAATAAATTTTTTCAATTAAAAAAGCATCACTTGTTCTAAAAACAGCACCAACATTATTTAAACTTCTAATATTGTCAAGTACTACAATAATTGGTGTTTTTGTAGTCTTTTTAAACGTAGAAACGGAGATTCGTCCTAGTTCGTTATTTCTTAGTTTTCTCATAAAAAGTTCTATCTTTAAACGCTTATAGTAAACAACAGTAAAACTAACTGAAAAATTCTAAAATTTGGCAAAATCTACCACCAAAAAGGTAACACCATTAATGAAGCAGTACAATGCTATCAAGGAAAAATATCCGGATGCAATGTTACTTTTCCGTGTTGGTGACTTTTATGAGACCTTTGGTGAGGATGCTAAAAAAGCGGCTAGTGTTCTAGGAATTATTCTCACCAAAAGGGGTACTGGGAGTGAAACTGAAACAGCTTTAGCGGGGTTTCCATATCATTCTTTAAACACCTACTTGCCAAAATTGGTAAAGGCAGGAATGCGAGTTGCTATTTGTGATCAGCTAGAGAATCCAAAAATGACAAAAACCATTGTAAAACGTGGTGTTACAGAGCTAATAACTCCCGGTGTTTCTTTAAATGACGAAGTATTGCAATCTAAATCTAATAATTTTTTAGCTGCTGTTCATTTTGGAAAACGATTATTAGGTGTTTCTTTTTTAGATGTTTCTACAGGTGAATATCTTCTAGCTCAAGGAAACGAAGAATATATTGATAAGTTGTTGCAAAACTTTAGCCCTTCTGAGGTATTGGTGCAAAAACAATTCAAACAGCGATTTAAAGAACTATTTGACGATCGGTTTTATACTTTTTTTTTAGACGATTGGGTGTTTCAAAAAGAGTATGGTGTTGAAACCTTGCACAATCATTTTGGTGTAAATTCTTTACAGGGTTTTGGAGTTCAAGAAATGCCTGAAGGAATTGTTGCCGCAGGCGCAGTCTTATATTATTTATCAGAAACACAGCACAACAAACTACAGCATATTCAAAATATTAGCAGAATTGCAGAAGATAAGTATGTTTGGATGGATCGTTTTACGGTTCGTAACCTAGAGTTATATCATTCTACATCTCATAATGCAGTTACCCTATTAAACGTTATCGATAAAACAATTTCTCCTATGGGAGGGCGCTTGTTAAAACGGTGGTTGGCACTTCCATTAAAAAGTGCTGAAAAAATTCATTACAGACATGAGTTAGTGAAGTACTGTATTGAAAATGATGATTTCTTAGAAACAATTCAATATCAATTACAACAGATTAGCGACATAGAGCGCTTAATTTCAAAGGTGGCCACCGGAAAAGTTTCTCCTAGAGAAACAGTCTTATTAAAAAACTCTTTACAAGCAATTTTACCAATTAAAGAAAAGGCATTAGATAGTAAAAACAGCTCCATTAATGCCTTAGGAAATAACATCTTAGACTGTTCTGAAGTTATTTTAAAAATTGAAACTATTTTATTTAATGATGCTCCTGTTAACATTAACAAAGGAGGCGCTATCGCACATGGTGTTTCTAAAGAATTAGATGATTTAAGAGCTATTTCTAATTCTGGAAAAGAGTACTTAGATATCATGCTTGCTAGAGAAAGTGAACGAACAGCAATTCCTAGCTTAAAAATATCTTTTAACAATGTTTTTGGCTATTATATTGAGGTTAGAAACACGCATAAAGATAAGGTTCCTGAAGAGTGGATTAGAAAACAAACTCTGGTAAATGCCGAAAGATACATTACAGAAGAACTCAAAGAATATGAGACAAAAATTCTAGGTGCCGAGGAAAAAATTCAAGAACTAGAGCAGTGCTTATTTGCAGAGTTAGTTCAACATATTATTCAATTTGTACAACCTGTTCAGCAAAACGCACAAACAGTTGCACAGATAGATTGTTTGTTGTCTTTTGCTATATTGGCTATTTCTAACAATTATGTTCGTCCTGTTGTAGATGAAAGCACCGAAATAGAAATTAAAAACGGTCGTCATCCTGTTATAGAAAAGCAATTGCCCATTGGTGAAGAATATATTGCAAATGACCTTGTGCTAAATAGAAATCAGCAACAAATTATTATGATTACTGGGCCAAATATGTCTGGTAAATCTGCCATTCTTAGACAAACAGCGCTCATTGTTTTGTTAGCGCAAATGGGTAGTTATGTTCCTGCACAGAACGCAAGAATTGGTGTGGTTGATAAAATATTTACCAGAGTAGGAGCAAGCGATAATATTTCTATGGGCGAATCTACTTTTATGGTAGAAATGAATGAAACGGCCTCAATTCTTAACAATATTTCTGAAAGAAGTTTGGTTTTGTTAGATGAAATTGGAAGAGGAACCTCTACGTATGATGGCATTTCTATTGCTTGGGCCATTGCAGAATATTTACACGAACATCCTTCTAAAGCAAAAACATTATTTGCAACGCATTATCATGAATTAAACGAAATGACCACCACTTTTGAGCGCATCAAAAATTTTAATGTTTCTGTAAAAGAGCTCAAAGACACCATTATTTTCTTGCGTAAATTGGTTGCTGGAGGAAGCAATCACAGTTTTGGAATTCATGTAGCAAAGTTAGCTGGAATGCCTAATCAAGTAATTCATAGAGCTTCAAAAATACTAAAGCAGTTAGAGAAAAACCAAACAGGTGAAGGGGTAAAAGAAACATTAAAAGAGGCGCAGCAAGACGATATGCAACTGAGCTTTTTTCAATTAGATGATCCTTTGCTAGAAAACTTGCGAGATGAAATTTTGTCAACCAATTTAGACACCTTAACACCTATTGAAGCCCTGATGAAATTGAATGAAATAAAGCGCATGTTGATAAAAAAATAATTGCAATAACAGTTCTATAATTATTCTGTTTTTTATATTCAATCTTTGTTATCTTTGTTGTCTTATGTTAGGAACTTTTTTATTTATTGGTGGTCCAGAAATTTTTATTATCATTCTTATTGTGGTAATGGTTTTTGGCGCTGACAAAATTCCTGAGATTGCACGAGGTCTCGGCAAAGGTATACGTCAAGTAAAAGATGCTACCAATGATATTAAAAAAGAAATTAATGACAGTGCAAAAGGCCAAGGAATAGACACCGATTTAACAAAAGATATCAAAAAAGAAATTAGTGATGTAAAAGAAAGCCTGGACAAAATGACGGGGCCAATTAAAAGAAGTCTTTAGACTTACGCAAAAGTTTTTTAGTTTTACCTAGAAATGTTTCGCTTAGAATAAAGAAGTACAACAATCATAACCTTTTACTTAACTCTACTGATGGTAAGGCCGTCTCTAATTGGCAACAAGACCGTTTCTATTCTTTTGTCTGTATTCAATAATTTGTTGTATTCTAAAAGAGCTTTCGTATCTTGATCTTTAGGGTCTAATTTCTCTACAACCTTACCACTCCATAAAACATTATCAGATAAAATAACTCCTCCTTTGTTCATTTTATCAATAATTAAATGAAAATAATTACTATAATTAGATTTATCTGCATCAATAAAAACTAGGTCAAACTTCTTGTGTATGGTAGGAATAATTTCTAATGCTAGCCCTACGTGTTGAATGATTTTATTTCGGAATCCTGATTTTTCAAAATATTTGTTTTGTAAATCTGCTAGCTCTTCATTTTTATCGATGGTATCTATACTTACATGTTCTTGCAAGCCTTCTGCAATACAAATAGCAGAATACCCGGTATACGTGCCTATTTCTAAAATGTTTTTTGGTTGAATTAGTTTGGAAATCATAGAGAGCACTCGTCCTTGGAAAGCACCACTTAACATTCTAGGATTTACTACTTTTTGCCAAGTTTCTTTGGTAAGTTCTTGTAAGATTTGTGGCTCTTTTTGAGAATGAGATACTGAATAATCATCTATTTTTTCAGGCAGAAAGTTCATACTATGTTATACATTTTGTTTTTCAAGCTCTTTTCTTAAAACTTTTTTTTCTTGATGAGTCATACATAAAGAGTCTTGTTTTCTTTTAGTGTTTGTTGCTTTGCTCTTGTACAGCTTTGTTAATAGTACATTCTGTTTTGTATACATTACACAGATTTTACAACCAATAAAATGAATTTGTAATTTTATTTTATCGAAAAAAGACGCTTCTCCATACTGACTTTTATCACAGATAGTCGTTGCTTGATTACACGTTATGTTTAGTTTTTTAAACATTCTCTAATTATTAAACCAATTATCTTCTAAACATTTTCTCAGCTGCATTCTTGCTCGGTGTATAATTACCCAAAGGTTTGACGAGCTAATGCCCAGTTCCTTACAAATTACCTCTGTGTCTATTTCTTGAATCGTTTTCATTCTAAAAACCATTGCATATTTTTTAGGTAATTTATCTACACACAAATCTATCTGATGTTGTAGCTCTTTATTTTCTATTTTTTTTTCTACTTCATTATCCCAAGATTGAGGAACTCTTTCTTCTATCCAATCACCTTCATTTTCACCATCATTGTAGAAATTCATTCGAACCTCTGCTTGTCCTTTTTTAGAGTTCTTTTTTCTGTAATGATCTATGATTTTTCTTTTTAGAATAGAAATTAACCAGGTTCTTTCGGTTGCTTTTCCTTCAAAATTTTTTGCTGATTTTAGCCCCGAAAAAAAGGTTTCTTGAACCAAGTCTTTTGAAATCTCATGATTATTAATCCTCACAGTAGTATATCTAAATAGATAATCAGAGTAATTATCTATCCATTTCGCTGGGTCTAATGTATGTGTTATAGGTGTAGGACTGCTCATTGTTTCTAAATCTCAAATATACATTATTTTTTAACTGCTATATTCGGCTGTAAGCCTCACCAATTAAAAATGAGGGGGCCAAAAACTCTTAATTTTTTACCTCAAAACCTACCGTCTTTTTATCTACTAATTAAACTAGATTCATATCTATTGATATTTAGTACTTTTACAAAACCTTAATTAATATCATTATGTCTGTAGCTAAAAAGCAATACAAAAGAATTACTACCAAGTCTCTGGTAGAAATGAAAGCAAATGGAGAAAAAATATCTATGTTAACGGCATATGACTTTACCATGGCTAAGATTGTTGATGGCGCTGGAATTGATGTCATCCTTGTTGGAGATTCGGCATCTAATGTAATGGCTGGTCACGAAACAACGTTACCTATTACTTTAAATGAAATGATTTATCACGCTAGCTCTGTTGTAAGAGCAGTAGAGCGTTCTTTGGTTGTCGTAGATTTACCTTTTGGAAGCTATCAATCAGACCCCAAGGAAGCCCTTCGCTCTGCTATTAGAATTATGAAAGAAAGCGGTGGTCACTCTATTAAAGTTGAAGGAGGGAAAGAAATTAAAGAATCTATTAAACGCATTTTAAATGCAGGTATACCTGTTATGGGTCATTTAGGCTTAACTCCTCAATCTATCTACAAGTTTGGCACCTACACCGTGAGGGCTAAAGAAGAAGAAGAGGCCGAAAAATTACTAGAAGACGCCTTAATGCTTGAAAGGCTGGGTTGTTTTGCTTTAGTTTTAGAAAAAGTTCCAGCTGCTTTAGCTGAAAAAGTAGCAAAATCAATTTCTATTCCTGTCATAGGAATTGGGGCTGGTAGTAGTGTAGATGGGCAAGTGCTAGTAACACACGATATGTTAGGAATGACTCATGAATTTCACCCTAGATTTCTAAGAAGGTACTTAGATTTGTACTCAGAAATGACCACTGCTTTTGAAAGCTATATTTCTGATGTAAAAAGCAAAGATTTTCCAAGCGAACAAGAACAATATTAAGGTTTTGAAAATCATTCATTTAGATACAAATCATTCTATTTTACTTAAACAGCTTTCTGCTGCTGGTTTTGAAAACCACCAAGACTACACCTCTTCAAAAGCTGAGATTGAAAAGAAGATTCACAACTATGACGGCATCATTATTAGAAGTCGGTTTTCTATTGATCAATCTTTTTTAGATAAAGCAACTAACCTTAAATTTATTGGTAGAGTTGGAGCTGGGCTAGAAAATATAGATTGTGATTATGCATACTCTAAAGGTGTTGAGCTTATTGCAGCTCCTGAGGGAAATAGAAATGCAGTTAGTGAGCATGCCTTAGGAATGTTACTATCTCTTTTTAACAAACTTAATAAAGCAGACAAAGAGGTTAGAAAAGGTTTGTGGTTGAGAGAAGAAAATAGGGGCATAGAAGTAGATGGAAAAACCATTGGTTTAATTGGTTATGGAAATATGGGAAAGGCTTTTGCAAAAAAACTTCGTGGTTTTGATGTAACTGTTTTGTGTTGTGATATTAGACCTAATGTAGGAGATGAAAATGCAATACAAGTTAGCTTAGGGGAGCTTCAAAAAAAATCAGATATCTTAAGTTTACATGTTCCTGAAACGACACTTACCCACGGCATGATTGATGGTGCTTTTATCAACAATTTTAATAGACCGTTTTGGTTAATTAATACTGCTAGAGGAAAAAATATTGTCACAAAAGACCTCGTTGTAGCTTTAAAATCTGGAAAAATTTTAGGAGCCGCATTAGATGTTTTAGAATATGAAAAATCATCTTTCGAAAACCTATTTACTAACCTTCATTTTCCGGCAGAGTTTGACTATTTAATTACATCAGAAAACACCATACTATCGCCACACGTTGCAGGTTGGACTTTTGAAAGTAATATGAAATTAGCACAAACAATTGTTGATAAGGTCTTAGAGAAATTTAGCTAACGTATCTTTTTATAAACAATCATCAAAGAAAACAATACAAGTAGACTCTCCTAAAGGTTACAATAACCTGCTTACCAAGGAACAAATTTAGATCTTTAAAAAATTTGATTTTATGCTGTATAGGAGCTGGCAATAAAAACACTATTTGTTTGATTTTCAGAACATTATAAAAATATTTAGAATAAAATAAAATAATAGCAGACGGAAGATGATCCTTTTTTATAAATTTGCATCCTAATTACAAAACAGATGAAGGTACTATCAGAAAACTCAGCAGAACTTTTAATTTTAGTTTTTTTAATTGTTACTTTTTTACAATCTGGAATTGATAAAATCACAGATTGGAAAGGAAATATTTCTTTTATTAAAGGTCATTTTAAAAACTCTCCATTAAAAAAATTTGTTCCTTTTCTGTTAGGAGTTATTGTGATCACAGAACTTACTGCAAGTTTGTTTATGATAATTGGTACTTATGAAATTGTCTTGAAAGGAGTTTCTTATTTTGCTTTTCTTGGCCTTCAGCTATCTGCTGTTACTTTAATTTTTCTTTTAATTGGTCAGCGCCTAGCTAAAGATTACCAAGGTGCTATGACTTTAGCTGTCTACTTCATTATTACCATCTTAGGAATTATGACTCTTCACCAATAATAGTTATTTCTTATATAATAAAACAATATTATAATTGTTTCTTATAATCTTATGGCCCTTAAAGAATGCTTTTAAGCTAGTTCTTTGTTTTTTTATACCTACGCGCTTATTGTCAAAAAAAAGATGGTTGGCTGTGCTTAAAAAGCTTTTTGTGTGTGTTTTAGCTCATAAATAAGAGAAGAGTACTCTTTTGATTTTAAAGCTTTCATATTTGACGTTAATCCGACAAGAAAGGCCTTTACGTAATTATATGTTCCTTTTTTATTCTTTTCACTTAAAAGTGACACATAAAAAGAATCATATTTCATTGGATGCGTTTTTACTACTTTTAGGTTAACCGTCTCAAATAGTGTTTGAATTGTTTTTTGAGAGAAGTGCCAAAGATGTCTTGGAACATCATAAGCGGCCCAAAACTCTTTATAATAATCGGCGTCATAACTTTTAAAATTTGGAACAGCAACAAACAACTGTCCGTTTTCACTAAGCAAGCTTTTTAAATGATCTATGTTCTCATAGAGATTTGGAACATGCTCTAATACGTGCCACAATGTTATGATATCAAACTTTTTGCCCGCAAAACTATTTATATCCTGTAATAGTTCTAGCCCTTTTTCTTGGGCTTTTTTTCTTGCTTTTAACGTTGGCTCGGTACCAGAAATATTATAACCTAGATTTTTACAATATAAAAGAAAGTCACCTGTGCCGGCCCCAACATCTAAAATAGTTTGAGTAGCCTTTTCTTTATGAAACAATGATGCTTTTCTTTTAAAAGATCTTTTCTTAACACTATTGTATAATTTATCTAATAGTGCATTTTTTAATTTGTTATGAGATTGATATTCGTTAGAATCATAATATTCATCCAAACTTGGAGGAATTGGCGATGTAACCAACATGTCTAACTTATCGTTTATCATAACCTCATACGTTTCCCCTGAAACTAAGTGATCTTTACAGTTTAAAAAAGGAACGGACCCGTTATGAAGTTCTTTTTCTTTCATTCTTTCTTAAGTGATGTTCCATGTGGAACATTAATAATCTCTTCTGTTAACGACCCATATAAACCAATAATACAGAAATGTCACTTGGTGATACACCACTTATTCTGCTGGCTTGAGATATGGTTACTGGTTGTATTTTACTTAATTTTTCTTTAGCCTCATGAGATAAAGAGTTTACTTTATTATAATTAAAGGTTTGTGGTATAACAACATTCTCTAACCTATTTAACTTATCTGCGTTAGCGCGTTCTTTATCAATATATCCAGAATACTTAAGGTGTATTTCAACTTGTTCTAAAATTGTTTTGTCTATTTCCTCTAAAACAAAAAAAGCTTGAAGCGGTTCTAGCTCTTTAAAGTCTGATAAAGAAAGTTGAGGTCTTGCCGCAATCTTATAGAGTTTAACAGATTGATGAATTAGTGACAGGTCTTTACGTGCTAAAATTGGATTAATCTGTTCTTTGGTGACACTGGTTTCCTCTAAAAACTTAATCAACTTAGCGGTTTTTAGTCTTTTTAAATTCACTTTTTTTAAGCGATCTTCAGAAGCTAAACCAATTTTATGTCCTAACGGAGTCAGTCTTAGGTCTGCATTATCTTGTCTTAAAAGCGTTCGGTACTCTGCCCTAGAGGTAAACATCCTGTATGGTTCATCTGTACCCTTAGTGATCAAGTCATCAATTAAAACACCTATATATGCCTCACTTCTTTTAAGAATAAAAGGGTCTTTGCATTGTATTTTGTGTGCGGCATTTACACCAGCCATTAAGCCTTGTGCAGCTGCTTCTTCATAACCCGTGGTACCGTTAATCTGACCAGCAAAGAAAAGGTTTTCAACTAATTTTGTTTCTAATGAATGTTTTAATTGTGTAGGTGGAAAATAGTCATACTCTATAGCATAACCATATCTAAAAAACTTAACATTTTCAAACCCAGGTATATGTCTTATGGCTTTGTCTTGTATGTCTTCTGGCATAGAGGTAGAAAAACCATTAACATAAATTTCAACAGTGGTCCAGCCCTCGG
>MDTF01003631.1_pt1 | contig 15382 bp, 12 predicted proteins | sample 811191 | NCBI WGS metagenome assembly MDTF01 (sample SAMN05326649, study PRJNA326480) | marine metagenome | isolation source: seawater | place: Southern Ocean | collected 2011
TACTTTCATTAATTCTTTGATTTTTTTATCCTTGTGGTAATTTCCTATACAAATAATGGGTATCATTGTAATATTTTCTTTTTTTTGTTTCTTTGTTTTTTTAGGTCTAATTAATTTAATCAATGTATTAATACCACCTTTATCACCACTGTTCATACCATCAATCTCGTCCATGATAATTGCTATCTTTTTCTTCTTTCCACTAAACATTGCTAAAACATTTGTATCAGATATCTTATGTTTAGTAATATTATCGATGACCGATTTATTTCTTATATCTCCCGCATCATAACTAATAATATCATAATTTAACTTTTTCAAAATGTTTTTAACAAATGTAGTTTTACCTGATCCGGGAGAACCATATACATAAACACCTCTTGAATATGTTAATATTTTTTTGTTTTCTTCAAAAGTATTTAAAACATCTATCAATGCTTTTTCGTTTTCTTCTCTATTTAATAATTTTATTAAGTTTAATTGCTCCATTTACTATTTTTTATCCTTATTCTTTTATATTTTTTTTTTTCGAAACCATTTTTTATTTTATGATCACTAATAACTTTTCTACAATTTCTTGATTTATATTTTAAACATAAATAATTAAGAAACTCAATAAAGCACGGGAAGGTTATTTCCTCATATCTAAATTTCCATGCCTTAAACCAATCAATAAATTTTTTATGTAGAACAATATTAAATATATAATGAAAATCATTTCTAATAATTTTTACTAAATAAGATCTTGTTAAATATTTGCTTTTTGTATTGATTTTAAAGTCATTATAATCTTTCCAAGATTTTTTACAAGTTAAATACAATTCTTCAATTGGAACAAAACCTTCAATAATATTAACAGTATCCATCGGTAAAATTTCTAAAGAAGTTAAAAGTAATTGTTCCATTTTTTAATTTAAATAGATAAATATTTAAATTAAATTCAATTTAAGCACAAGAACACCCGCTTATTTTATCACAATTGCCCGAAACACCATCCCATTGAATACCACAATTTTTTGCCCAACAACATTTTTTACAAGGCGTACCTTTAGTTTCAGATCCTATTGGGAAAGACTTACAAATTGAATTTACATTAATAGACGCAGGTCCATTTCTAATATAATCACATATTAAGTCACCAGTCTCATCAACTTTTGCCTCATAATAAGGAGGACAGGTACCAACCTCAGGTGGCCATTTTTTATTTGCTTCATTTGAAGAAATCATTGAAGCGATGAAAATAATACAACCAGTTAAAATTACTAAAGCTATGATTAATACAATTTTTTGGAATCCCATTATATATATAAATTTAATATATTATTTTATTATAGTAAATATATATAATGAATTTCACAGATAAATTCAAAAACAAAAATCATGGTTTAGTAGATTTAATGGATAAGGTGATGGATAAATTTAATTTACAAGACAAAATACAAGTTGGTGATAATACGACTGATTATAGAGAAGCGCTAAACGGTGGTTGGGAAACTACATTACTTTCCAGAGTATATTTTTGTAAGGAGAATATTAAAATTATACAGAACGGTATTAGGAGCGAAACATATAATTGCACCAAAAAAATAATAGACCATCAACCAATTGATGCAATAAAAATAATAATGAGAAGTATATATTTACAAAACGCAAAAAATATCAACAATGACATAACACATCAAGTAAGTGAACTAAACAAACAAGTAATAAGGGAATGTGTCAAAAAAATAGTTGTAGAATTAGATAGTTATTTGAAATATAAAAGAGATATATCAACACTGGCTGTACCTATTAATTTACCTAAATCAACATATAAAAACCAAGTATTGGAATTTAAAGGTCATTTCGAAAAGGAAGAACCCGACATAATAATAGAAAAAAATAAAATCTCAAAATTTTTCGAAAACAATGTTGAAATCGCCAAAAATTTTAAACAGATCAAATAATTATTTTTTTTAAACAGATCAAATAATTATTTTTTTTTAAACTTCATTTTTTTTTTCTTCTTTTTCTTTTTACCAAAAACACGGTCTTCTCTGTTTAATAAATAAATTTTATATGCTTTTTCAAAATTAACCAAATCAGTGTACCACATTTTTTTCTCTGTTATTTTTCCCAATACTTCTAATTCCGTCATTTTACAATCCCTATCACTTCTTAATTTGATGATATTTTCCTCTTCCACCATTGATAACTTCATTTCTCTTAAATATTTATATTCATTGTCACCATCCATCGTATCATAATTTCTACTTTTCAATAATTCAATCACAACATCTTTCTTCTTTTTTCTTAAATCTATAACATTTTGACATTGTTCTTCAATAAATCGTGCCTTATTACTCAACAATTTAACTGTTCTTTTCAATTGATCAATTAAATATTGTTTTCTCTTTTTATATCCTTCAAATCTTTCAATAAAATACTCATTGATAATAGTACGAACATTGTCATACTTTTTTAACCTTTGGTTTTTATCAAACAAATACATATTTGTTTCTGATTTCGTTGTATACAATTTCAACTTCTTTTCCAACATATTACAACCATTGTCAATGTTTTTTGTAATTAATTTTTGCATTTCACTACTATTAAATCGAATAATAATATCAACTGTCGAGTCTGTTGATAAATCCGTAAGTTCCTTAATTAAAGGTGTGATTTTACCACCGTTTTTATCTTTATCTTCCATCAATGATTCTAAAAAGTTTTTATAATCAACTGTCCAAGTACCTATTGGTAATTCTGTAATTCGAATTGTTCTCCAATCTACCTTTTTATAAACCCCTTTGATCAAATATTTTTTATTTTCAATCCTTGTAACAGTTCCATTAAATCCTTGGTAATACGGGATGAAATCGATTTTTGGCGTCCCTCCATTTAAGATTGTCTTTAAATAATTCAAAACATCAATAGGGTTATAACTTAATCCCTCATAACTAAAACCTGTACCAATACCTTTACCTCCATTAATCACACACATTGGTATAATTGGTAAATAAAACTCAGGTTCAACCGAAATACCATCGTCATCTAAATAATTCAAAATTGGATTATCATCTGGATGAAATATGAATTTCGTTAATGGATTTAAATTTGTAAAAATGTATCTTTCACTCGCCGAATCCTTACCACCCATTAATCTTGAACCAAACTGACCTTTAGGTATCAAATGATTAATATTATTAGATCCTACAAATTCCTGCGCCATACCAACAATACCTTTGTTTAAACTCATCTCGCCATGGTGATAACAACTATGTTCCGAAATATAACCAGCAAATTGCGCAACTTTAATTTCATTAACAAGATTTCTTTTAAACGCCGAAAATAAGATTTTTCTTAAACTTGTTTTTAACCCATCCATCATATTGGGGATAGATCTTTCATTATCATATTTTGAAAAATGTATCATTTCCCTATCAATAAATTCTGTGTATGTAATTTTATCCTTGCTTGTATCCAATACTAGTTTTTTATCATAACCTTCTAACCATTTTTTTCTATCATCAGCTCTTTTTTTATTAAATACTTTATCAATATTATCATCACATTCTTCACTAGCACTAAATGTTATCACCTTTTTATCAGCAAAATACTCCTTAAATTCTTTAGATGTACTTGTACCCAATCCTTTATAATATTTAATCTTCCACCCTTTTCCACCACCGTTTTTTTTCTTCCAAATCTCATATTCAGCCTCATTGTAAAATTGTTTCTCCTTCTTACCTTTTCGTGCTTTCATAATTGGTGTATTCATAAATCCCAAAAAGGAATCTATTTTAATTAAATCATTCCATTGATCCTGAAATAGATTTATACACAACCCTTTAATATGTGATCCATCCAAATCCTGATCCGTCATAATCATAATTGATCCATACCTTAATTTTTTCTTAACATCCTCGCTTGTATAATGTTTATTAGCCTCCAATCCCATGATTTTTTTAATATTTGTAATCTCAGCATTATCATTGATTTTCTTAATAAGCGTATCCTTTGTATTTAATAATTTACCCTTCAATGGAAACACACCATAAATATTTCTATCATCCTTAGATAAACCAGATACAATACCAGCTTTTGCCGAATCCCCTTCACATAATATCAATACACAATCATTGGATTTTGTTCCACCAGCCCAATTGGCATCAATCAACTTTGGAACACCTCTTACACTTTTGGTTTTTCTTCCATCTGTTTTCCTAGCTCCATGTATTTCCTTTAACTGTGTAGAACTCAACGCAGCGTCCATTACTCCCATTTTTGCCAATTTATCAATGAAATCATCCGTAATCTCACATTTACTTCCAAATTTAGAAATAGGGATGTTCATATAATCCTTGGTTTGACTATCAAATGATGGGTTTTCAATTACACAATTAACAAACAACATCAATTGTTCTTTTATTGATGCCGCTTTTACCTTAATCTTCTTCTTCTTTTCAATATAAACCGTCAGCTTTCTAATGACTTGATTCAATATAAAATCGACGTGTTTACCTCCCTTACCTGTTGCGATACCATTTACATAACTTACTTGTCTAAATTCATCAAAAGGGGATAAACAAACCGCATACTCCCATCTTTTATCCGTTTTTTCATAAATTCTCTTTGTTTCTACCTTTTTTCCAATAAAACTATCAATATAATTTTCAAAACAAGACATGTTTAGAAGCTCTCCGTTGAATTTCACTTTTACACCTGTAACTGCCGCAATATCATACGTTCTTTTCTTTATCAAATTAAACATATCGTCCGTCAAACAATCCAAACCAAACCTTTTGTAATCTGGTTTAAATTTAACTTGCGTGTAAGGTTTCTTTTTACATTTTGTAATAACAGGACCATTAATCACCGATAAATTACTTTCATATCTCTGTGTATATTTTAAACCCCTAATATGATCAATTGTTTCTATTTCACCCCAATCTGAATAAATCAAAACAAGTTTAAACCCAAATCCGTTTTTACCACCAACAATCTTCTTTTCACCTTTTTTATAATTTGTTGAAGTCCTCAAATGTGCAAATATCATTTCAGGTATCCATGTGTTATGTTCGGGATGTTTCACACAATCAATACCATTACCATCATTCCACATGGTAATAACACCCGTTGCTTTATCAACATTGATTTCAATGTTTTTAACAGGAATAATTTTCTTTCCACCATTCTTTTTTTTTTCATTTAATCTAATATAATGATCTCGACAATTCACAATTCCTTCATCAAATAACTTGTACAAACCTGGTACCCATTTGAAAGATTTCCATGTTAATGAATCACCATCAGCTGTATAACCTTCTGTTACATCTTCTTCAACTAAACCAATGTATGTATCGGGTGCATCCAAAATATGTTCGCGGTCAGTTTTCTTTTGATAATTTTCTGCGAGTTCTTCCTTTGAAGATATCATAATTTTTATATATTTTATCTGTTATTATTTAAGTTCTTTTCAATTTTATAATTTTTAAGGCTAACCCCTGTAGTTTTATCGAATTATCAAAAAAAAATTAGATTATTTAGAATAATTAAATATTATTATAGTATATAATGACTGGTTTTCAAATGAAAATAGGATCTAGAAGACAAGTTTGGAATGGCACTGCTGAAAGAACTGGTTACGGTTCTAAAGGTTTAAAAAAAAGTGATTTACTCGTAAAAAAAGGAAGAATTAAATCAAGAAGAGCGTGTAAATCCGCAAAAAAAAACAAAAATTTAGGAAAATACATTGATATGGCTAGAAAAAACAAAGGTAAGGGTTTTTTGGCGATGAGAAAAAATATGACCAGTAAAAACTCAAAAGGTTCTAAAAGTTCTAAACACAGAAAAAAAAGAACCTCAAAACGAAGAAAAACGTCTAAAAAAGGTTGTCGCAATAATAAAGGTCGTTACAAAACCTGTTAATAAACAGTTAATAAACTGTTAATAAACCTGTTAATAAACAATATATAAAATATATGCTATATTTTATATATCCAAATGGACATAATATTTATTATTGTTCTAGCTTCGGCTACATTCATATCATCCGTATATTTTTATTATACATACAGACATTTAAATTACTGTTGTTGTAATTAAAAATGGGTGTTCTAATAATTGTTTTATAGTTGATCTTTTAGTTGGGTCCTTTACTAACATTTCATGCATTAAATTAATAAAACAATTATCAAATTTTATTATTTCGTAACAAAAATTATCTTTAATTGATACCATAACATCTTCAAAAGGTATATATCCTGATTTCATTATCCATAAAATAACACCAACAGACCAAACATCGCTTGTTTTCGTATAGTATTTTTCCTTAAATTCAGGTGGACTATATTCTTTAGTCCCACACATATATAACAATGTATTTTTTTCATTCGTTAAATATTTAGATGTATCAAAATCAATGATATGTATATTTTCATTTTTATCTATTATAATGTTTTCAGGTTTAATATCCAAATGGACCAATCCATGTTTTTCTAATTCTACCAGTCCCAATAATATTCCATTTCCTACTTTTTGAATGAATTCGTTTCCATAGTTACGATCCTCTAAATGAATAAACAAATCAGTCCCTTCAATATACTTAGTATATATACATTTTTTTTTTATATTATGGTACAAATACTGTTGCAATCTTTCGGACCCCTTAATCTTTTTTAATATTGATAATTCCTTTTCAAGTATTTCTATATTAGTAAATTTCTTTCGAGCAATAGTTTTACCCCTTCTTACTATTTTACAAACAACCCCTGTCGCACCTTCTTCGATATATTCGATACGTTCTTTTTGAAAACAACATTTAAAAATAGCAGTCATAATATTATTATATATTTTTTTATTCGTTCAAATTACTAATAAAAAATATAAGTATTTAAAGATTTTAAACGAATATTGATATAATATGAGTAATAATAAATATGTTTTAGAAATAAAAACTGTACAAATCGCTCCGTTTAGAACTTTAATGACCGCGTTAAAAGATATTTTATTAGAAACAAATATTACCTTCGATCCAGATGGAATTAAAATTATTAACATGGATAAATCACATACTATTTTAGCACATTTGCAATTAGACGCTTGTAAATTTGAACATTATTATTGTAAATATCCTAAAATTATAATTGGGGTTAATATGTTTCATTTATTTAAACTTATTAATTCCATTGATAATGATGATACATTAACTATATACATTGAAGAAGATCATTATAGTGATGGTGTTGTAGACTATCTTGGTTTAAAATTTGAAAATGGTGACATTAAACAATGTAAAAATCAAAAACTTAAATTAATTGAACCAGACGAAGAAGAATTAATCTTACCTGAGGTTAAATTTTCATCTGTTATTAATTTACCCTCTTCTGATTTTCAAAAAATCATTAGAGATCTTTCGAATATATCAGAAAGACTCGAAATCAAATCTGTTGGTAACGAATTAATATTTAAATGCCAAGGACCTTTCGCTATGTGTGAAATTAGACGATCGGAGTCCGACGGTATTATGGAGTTTATAACAAAGAACGACGATAATAAGGTTATACAGGGTGAATTTTCTCTCAAAAATTTAGGGTATTTTATTAAATGTACCAATCTTTGTAATTCCATTGAAATGTTTCTTGAAAATGATTTACCATTGGTTGTTAAATATTCAGTGGCTTCCCTTGGTGCTATCAAACTTTGTTTAGCCGCGTTACCTTCATCATAAAATTGAAAATTTTATTTATTTTGGTTAATATATAAAAAAACATGAACGATGTTCGTAAAATAATAGTTTTAAATATAACATTTGATGCTTGGATTATTCCAAGCATTAAAAAACGATTAAAAGCATTAATAAAATTACAACGATTTTGTCGCAAAGGATCTGGTAACCACGCTTTCTCATATATGCAACGTCAAATTAAATATTTTAATACGTCTGCACCACCAGTCCTTTATCGACAAGTAGCTAGTTGTAGCGTGTGTAATCGACTACCCATTAGAATTTATAATAAAGCGAAAAGAATGCATTATTGTATTGATATTCTAAGAAAAGATAATATGTCAACAATGATTGACATTTCGATACCTGCTATACATCGCCCAATATTATATAATAATTGTTACTGTAATAATAAACCTTTTAAAGTGTATAAAAAAATGGTGGATATGCCTAGAGGAAATTATACAAAAATGGATAGCATTAGATATATAATGTGTGAACTCAGTAATGACCAACTCACATTTTATACGAGAATTAAATTGTCAAATTATATGACCAACAGACTTAATTGATTCTTCTCTTTTTCCTCCGTTTATTTTTTTTTGTTCGTTTTGTTCGTTTTGTTCGTTTCTTTGTGCGTTTCTTTATGCGTTTCTTTGTGCGTTTCTTTTTGCGTTTCTTTTTGCGTTTCTTTCCAAGTGATCCTCCTATAAAGATATCTTCATTTGGTTTAATTTCAAGTTCTTCATATGGGCGAAGTATACTATTCATGTATATATCAAATCGTTTCTTATATGATTTGCTATTTATAGCTGATACTTCTGATTTATGACGCGAATTTGCATGTTGTTTGGTTCTAAAAAAACTTTCCAATGCTTTTTTCATATTATAGTTTTGTAAAATATCTATTATTCCAATATTTAAATTAACATCTGTTATTGGTAAAGGTCCCGGACCTTGGAATTTACAACAATATTTCCTGTTACTCTTTATCCAGTTTTTTTCCTTACCTTCTTTCCCTTCTTCATTTCTTATACATGTTAATAACGAATAATCCATTAAATTATTTTCTTGTAAAAAATTGGTATCTTTTCGCATTTGTTCTTTAACTTCCTCTGCTTTTTCCATATATATTTTTGAAGAGCCGAAATTATTGTCTTTTCCTATTTTTTCAATAGAAAATTCATCAGTTGTGCGATGTCTTCTTGAACCTTTTAAATCATATACCCACGTACCTTTATCATATTGATTTAAATTTTCTTGAACTATAAATACAGTATTTCCATTTTTGTATACACCATGGAATTTTGGCAATAAAGAATCCTTGTTTTCCAACATATATATTGTATATTTTTTCATTATATTTTTTAATGATTCACGATCACCACTACTTAATTCCTTTATAAATAGAATCTTATTTTTTGAGAACCACATTTTCATACCACTTTTACCAGCACCTTTAACAAAGGTTGTTTCAAACATTTCATCATTGTATCGTTCTTCATCCATTGACCAGAATGTTCTTAATTGCATAAAATCACCCCTATGTTGTTTATAAAAATCTTTTTCCGGTGATATATCAATATCTCTCATATAATATAAGTTTTTATTTTAATTTATGAACTTAAAAAAAAAGTTCATAAATTATTGTTAAACGCGACACAATTTACGTTTTATAATTATGTCTTTTAAATAAACACCCATGAATGCTTAAATAACTTATATTATTGAATAAATGTACACTTTGAAATTCAACAGTTTCCATCCAAATTTTGATTATACAAAATGTCTTCTTTGGTGATATAGTAATACCAGTTACTTGACTAAGTAATTTTTCATTATTGCTAATATTATTCGCAGCTAAATTTATAAATAGCTGGTTCCATCCTTGACAAACATTTTTATTTGATATTTTAAAAGAGAAGCAACCGCCATCTTTATTTCTTGGATCTTCCCATGTAGGATTAACATCTTTTTTCATTAAGAAGAGCATACAGTTTTTAATCATTTTTTCAGGAATAACTCCCTGTAACAATACTATTTCTTCTAACGAATTAATTTCTCTTATTTTGATGTAACTTTTCAAAGACCAATCTGTGTCATGTGGTAAATGAGCCCATAGAACCCATTTATCAGATAGTACATGTTTTGAAACATTAGATTTTGTTCCTAACATAGAAGATTCCATTATATTAAATCAATATGTTTAATATTTATATCAATTTTTTATATCAATTTTAAATTTTTATTTTTTTTTAAATAAGAATCATTTGTAAAAAATATAGAATCGTCTTTCGTTAAATTTATTAACGTGATATTTTTATCAATGATATTTAGTCTATAACCGTCGATTTCATCATTATTATACCATTTTTTCATATAATATTTCACAAAAAGATCATCGAAAATTGTATTATCGTCCACATAATATTTTGATATATATTCGTGAATATCGGTTTTGTTTCCCTTATTCTCAAACTCAACTTGTAGAAATTGTCTTGGTAATAATTTTAGTTCATAATCAAATAATTCATCACCTACATTAATTCTTTTATAATACGTTTTTCCATCATGTTCTATTTTTAAAAACAAAATCTCAAATTCCATCTCTTGTAATTCATTTTCCTCGAATACCTTTAATTCTAATATATTACCTTCTTTATCCATTGCTTCCATCCTTAAAAATATTTCTTCCTCTTCCTCCTCTTCTTTATCTTCCTTCAATAATTCCACTTTTTCTGTAAACCAATAAGTATTCGCAAAAATATTTATTCTATGCCAAAACCCAACCGTTTTCCATGATAATTTTTTACAAAAATTTTGCGTTCTTATAGGAAAAAAAAACATATATCCCAATAAAATTGCTCCTGTGCCAAAAACAGTAGAATACAAACTCATTTAATATATACATGAATTATTATATTTCTAAACCTTTTTAAAAATAATATTTAAAATTCACAACCCTTCCCATTTATACAATCATAAGCCGTTTCACAAGCTTTTTTTGTCAAATCATCCCAGCTAGCTACTTTACACAAAGTTTCACCACCTTTTTTGTAACCAGCATGTACTACCCCACGAGAACATGCCGCTTTAGCATCTGTACCAGCTGGCCATGTTTTTGACCAATCGTCACAATTATATATAGTTTTATCACCTCCTGACTGAAAATTTTTATATGTTAATCCCCCTGGGAAAGTACCTGGTTTTCCTTTTAAGGTACTTACATCTTCTTTTAATGTAAAATTAACACTTTTTACTTTAGTAGACCACCCACCGTACCAAATACTAAATATCCCTGCTTGAACTTTCGATACTAATCCACCACCTGGTCCATAAGTTGGCCATTTATATTCCCCTCTTTCAATTTTCATACTATGGTGTTTCATTGAATGGTTAAATGGTACTGTACGTATATCTGCTAATTTTTTACCATCTTTATCCAATAATCTTATAAATGCATAATTTATTCCTGTACCACCCCAACCTTGGTCACTACCCAACCAATCATATTCAACTGATTTTATCCTTCGTGGTTTATCTAATGGCCATTCTTGTATAATCCTCACACCCCCTCCTATTCTACCACCAGTCTTAGAATGATATTGACCTGCTGATTGTGTTTCATACCCAGACCAGTTAAATGTTTTAGACCAAGATGGTTCGTGGACTAAGCATTTTTTACATATACATTTATTACCCACTGTATAAGCCGATCCACCTAATTTATTACACCCGGTTTCACAATTTAATGGATTTTGAAATTCATTTTCCGTTGGAACTTGTTCATCTCCTTTTCCAGTATCTAAATAAAAATATTTGTCGCATTTATAAGTTTTCTCATTTGCGATAATTGGACCACAATATTTTTCACCATCTTTATCAAAAGGCAACCCATTACAACACATTTTGTCTTTCTCTCCCATATAAAGCGTATCCTTTCCTATTTGTCCTATACAACCATATCTATTGGATTTAATAGGTCTCTCTATATTTGGAATGGATTCTTCCCACGCAAGGGGTTCATTTGTTATTGGGTTTTGACATTGACATTCTATTTTATTACCTAATTCACCGCTATCTAAGTCAGTAGTTTCGCCCTTAGATGTTAACGCATTAAGACCATATACTTGAGAACAATATGTTTGACAACCGGACCATTTTTTATCCGATAACCATTTGGCCTTTTCACCAGCTTCTTTTTTATCCATTGAAGATTTGTACTTATTTGTATGTTTAAAAATGTTATTATATTTACTTTTTTCTACATTTGATTTTTTTTCATAACCCAAAAAGTTATAATTAAAAGAATTTTTATCTTTATAAATACCCAAGCAGTCAACACTATCTTCCACATTAGCACCCTTTGGATATTTATTTTCATTACATTGTTTTAAACTTGTTAAAAACCCAGTATCATCCTTATTATTCACTGTACCTAATATTTTTACATGATCGAATTTATCAGGATCCTTATTATAAAATTTCATAACACCGTCTAACTCAGTTTGGTATTTTACAAGACCATCGACTCTCTCTTTTTCTTTGTTTAAGTTATCCAACCATTTTTTATCCATTTTTTTATTTCTAACAGTATCTATCCAAACACCTTCAACATCCTTTAACGGTCCACTTTTATTAAATGTATATCCCGCTTTTTTTAAAAAATTAAATGAACTCTTCCCTTTCTCACTATAAATACCAACACAACCTGTTAAAGAATTACATGTTTTTTTTTCATCTCCAATATTTTCAGCAGACTTAACTTTCCCTGTATCAAATATATTTCTATATCCTTCTGTAACAGTAGTAGAATCAGTAGCATCACCAGTAGTACCAGTATCATCGGTAGTAGCATCGGTAGCAGCAGCAGCACCCGTATCAACAACATCGGTAGCACCAATTGTAGCAACAGCACCAGAAGCACCACCCCTATTTAAAATAGATCTTACGTTTTTTATAGATTTATCTTTCGAAACAATAGAATAATTGTCATTACCAAATTTTCTATAAATATCGTCCACTTTTGTATCAGGTTTATATTCACCAATAGCTTTATACAAGAAATAATAAAAATCCTTTCCTTTTTCTTTCATTATACCAAGACAAGGGTTTAAACCTATATTTGATTTTTCTTGTTTACATTCATTGAATGCCTGAACTTTTGTTACACCATTTTTGGATTTTCTTCCAATTTCTAAATGTTTACCTTTCGAACCCATTTCTTTAAATTTATCATCAGCGGTAATACTACTATGGTTTAAAGGTTTTCCAGTTGAATCCACTTTTTTTTGTCTCCAAACATTTCCAACACTTTTATCTGGTTTACCAGGCCAAAAAGTTTCTCCTTTTGGTATCATTTTTTTTAATGATTTACTAATGGGTTCTGTTTCTAGTGTGTCGCAATCATCTTTACAAGCCACCAGAATATTAAATTGTTTATCGTTACCATCTGTACTATAAAAACCTACACACGGGTTGTTTTCTAAAGATTTCTTTGACCAACCACCCTTTTGATCTTTTGGATCCGTGATATAATTATTATTTGTGCAAACATATGCTGCATCTGTATACGATGTATCAGTGTTCGTACTATACGATATAACTTCGTATAGTGCATTATTTTCTGTGACTTTCGTAAAGTTGTTCTTGCTTTTTGCCTCTCTTGGTTTTATATAACGATGACTTTCTTTACTGGAATCGCCACCAGTACCAGCTTTCCCAGCAGATGGATCCACAATTTTATATGACATAAATGATAACGGAATGATTTTAGGTTTATCCAGATAAGGTGTTACACCCATTAGAGTTCCTCTTAAATTATTTGACCGTTGTATTGTTAAAGCGTCATTGGATGTTCCAGGTTCAAAAAGATTAGATGAATATGTCGAATTTGAAGGTTTAACTTCTGTTAAACCTTCCCTATAACAATTACATATTTCAAATAATAATATTATTATTATTATTATTAATGCTAAATTAATTAATTTCATATATAAACCATATATAAAATTAATTTTTTATTTCTTTAACAGAGAATCTTATAATGGTAACCAATTCTTAGATTTATCACATTTATAACTACTTGTTTTTGCTCCTGGAACTCCTTTTGGACAGATTTGTCCAACGACATTACATGATGATAACAGATCACACCTAGTCGCATCAGGTATACTAGCTGGACTAACTGGACTAGCGGAGGTTGTTACATCCAAATTAGAAAAATCACATGATCCACCATTTACACTACATACCACACCCCCCTTATCTGTACACTTACGAGAACTACCATCCAACCAACAAGAACCATCTAAAAAGTTACATGATGTAGAACCAGGTACAGTGTCTTTGTTGATTTTACCATAAAGGGTTTTACAACCACCTGGACCTATTGGTCTGTTAGCGGTTGGGTTACCTGAAGGTGCTGCACTTGTGGATCCACTTCTTCCATGAGTCAACGCCGATCCGCTAGTTATAGGTCGAGGATCCCCTTGACAACTTCTAACATTGACGTTTTTTGATGGATCCGCATTGGGAGGGAATAAATATTTCCACCAGTCAACATTCCCTATACCTTTCTTCGAACCATCATCTTCAAATTTGGTTGGATAAGATGTTATTGTAGGTGAATTTACACCAGGTGTTAATTCATTTACGTTAACCCAAGATTTACCAGCTGGAGGACTCTTACCGTCGACAGGGTCTCCCGTACATAAATCGCAATATTGACAATATTTGGCACTGTTTGGATCACCCGATAAATTATCACACAACCGTGGACATGCTACTTTAGCTGAAGAAGAATCTGTACCTTCGATAAAATCCTTGTCCTTATCACATGGTCTACATTCTCCTTGTGTTTTTGTTTTACACATTTCCTTCATTTCGGGTGTACAAGTTTCTGGTGGGATAAAATTTGAATCTGTTGCACTTTCAAAAAAAGAATCCAATTGATCATTGTATTTGCTATCACCACTGTTTTTAAAAACGTCAGCAAAATCAATATTATTTTCCTTTTGATAATTATTTACTTTTATTTGTATTTTTTCACAATTTGATTCATATTTAGCTTTAACTCTTGTTTTCCATTTTTCAACAACAGATTTATACCATATTGGATCAACCTCATTTAATTTATCAAAATATGTTTTAATATCGTCAACATCCAAATCTTTCATTTTTACAACGCTACCATCTAGGTTTCTCAATACCCCCCATGTATTAACGTTTTTCAATGCATCCATGATTTTTTCATGTTGTTCTTCCTCTGGTAAATCAAATACACCATATACTTTATTTAGTCTGTAATGTAAATCTTCATAAAATAAAGAAATCATTACGTCACAGTTTTCTATGAAAACTTTTCTAACTCTACCTGCGACATCTCTTTCTATTTTTATTGTTCGAGTATGCACTTTTTCTTTAATTGTTTCATAAATTTCCTCAGCTAAAATTCTTACTTTTAAACGGTTCCTAACTGCTCCACTTTTTCCAAGAACAACTTCGCTATTACCTATATTTTCATTATATACATCTTTATATGCTGGGTTAATAAGATTTTGTCCGTTTTTTCCATTTAAATTTAAATAATCCATTTCTTTCTTTGTGAGACCCAATGATTGTAATCTTTTCAAATAATCGTCCTTTGATCGATTCATTGTATAATTCATTATA
>MDTF01013598.1_pt1 | contig 15366 bp, 15 predicted proteins | sample 811191 | NCBI WGS metagenome assembly MDTF01 (sample SAMN05326649, study PRJNA326480) | marine metagenome | isolation source: seawater | place: Southern Ocean | collected 2011
GCTAGTCGCTGAGGATTGACTTCACAGTACGCCGGGTTGCGTACTCTGCAAGAGCAATTTGCCGATCAGCCTTTTGAGGTTTTAGCCTTTCCGTGCAATCAATTTGGCGCGCAGGAACCGGGCAGCAACGAAGAAGTGTTTGAGTTTGCGCAAACGAAGTACAACGTTAACTTTCAAATGTTCAGCAAAATCGAAGTTAACGGGACCAATGCATGCGATCTTTATCAGTTTCTCAAGAGTGAGAAAGCAGACGAAGGCGGCAATGCCGACATAACCTGGAACTTTGAAAAGTTTCTAGTCGACAAAGACGGTAGAGCTGTTGGGCGCTTTAGTCCGAAAACAGCACCGGAAGAACTGACTGAGACTATTTTAGGCGCTTTGTAGTATTTCTATTCAGCGGCCTTTGCCGGCAGTGCGTAGTTCCTGGATCTCTTGGGACTACGCCTAATCTCGGCCGGGCGAGGCTAAAGAGAACTATCCATTCTTCACAAAGCTAATTGCTCCTCCACTGCTTTGAAACTCTTAAGTCTCCAGGAACTATTTTTGTGTCAAGAACCCAACCAATAACTGAATATCCCGGTTAACATTCCCACCTCCATTTAAAATTTGAGCGCGGTTGTTAATGTTCCACATAGCCTTGCACTTTGCTGTTCCTGCCATTATCGCTCTGCAATTTTTTCGCCAGCGCTGGCAGATGGCTTATCTGTTGATGATGGCCACTATGTTAGTGGATATTGACCATCTAATAGCCGACCCCATTTATGACGCTGGCCGTTGCAGCATTGGTTTTCACCCGCTGCACCAACCGTGGTTTTTTGCACTTTACCTTGTTATGTGTTTTCTACCCAAAACTCGCCTTATCGGGCTGGGGCTGATGATCCATATGATCCTCGATTCTATCGATTGCCAAATCACCAACGGCCTTTGGATTAACTGACACCGTTCAAGTTTTCTCATCCGCACCACGAAAGGCCACCAGTCAATGTATCAATTCTGCCATTGCACGTTGCCTCGCTAACGGCTCATGCGATCCCACTGCTGAAGTGGCGCCACGTTAAACCTGTAAATTTGCACAGAATACCGGGACCAATCACTGCGATAGCGGACAAACATGTAAAGCCCATGAGAAGAATTCTCGGGAAAAAACTTTTACACTTGATGCCTTGCTTATTAGGGAAAACCACGATGACAATTTTGATCGACAAACTATTTTTCGCTGAGGGTCCACGCTGGCACCAGGGCAAACTATGGTTCTCGGATATGCACGCGCAAAAAGTGCTCAAAGTAGACCCTAACGGCAATGTAGAAACGGTTATCGAATTGGAAGACGACCAACCTTCAGGTCTTGGATGGCTGCCCAATGGCGACCTGCTGATCGTTGCTATGACTAAAAAAGAGGTACTGCGCTTCGACGGCCATGTATTAACCGTGCACGCTGATCTATCGTCTCTAGCTAGTCACTACTGCAACGATATGGTGGTAGATCACGTTGGCCGCGCCTATGTCGGTAACTTCGGTTTCGATCTTCACAATGGGGCAGAGCAAACAGCCGCCGAACTTATCTGCGTGGAAATTGATGGCAGCGCCCGCTGTGTCAACAATGATCTGATATTCCCAAATGGCGCAGTGATTACCCCTGATAATAAAACGCTCATAGTTGCTGAAACCTTTGCCGGCAGGCTCACTGCCTTTGATATTTTGGACACTGGTGACTTAACCAACAAAAGAACTTGGGCAGAATTACCACACGGCGCTTTACCAGACGGCATTTGTCTTGACGCCGGTGGTGGCATATGGAGCGCCTCACCCACTTCAAATAATTGCATCAGACAAGTTGAAGGCGGCGAAGTGACCCACAACATACAACTTGAACGAGGGGCATTTGCCTGCATGATTGGCGGCAAAAACCTCTATATACTGACTTCTACAGTTTCTACGCCAGCAGAGTGCAGAGCCACCCAAGATGCGCGAATAGAAGTTTATCCTGCGCCCTTCCCTGCAGCTGGATTACCTTAAAACTTATCGCTTTTGGCGTTATAAATCACCGAGACATAAAATTATAAATCGAGAAAAACATGACTGATATTTTTGAAAACTATTCCTCTCCGTGGTTAAACGAAGAGCTATTGGTGTTGCGCGACGCAGCAAGAAAATTCTTTACTACTGAACTTGGGCCCCACCAAGCACGCTGGGAAGAACAAGGAATGGTCGACCGAGATGCTTGGACTAAAACTGGCGCAGCCGGATTTTTGCTCGCAGAAATGCCAGTGGAATATGGCGGCAGCGGCGGCGACTATCGCCACGAAACCGTAATTATGGAAGAGCAACTCCGCGCTGGAGCATCCGGTTTAGGTAGCCAAGTCCATAGCCAAATTGTGGCCCCTTACTTTTTGAACTACGGCACCGAAGCGCAAAAGCAAAAATGGCTGCCAAAAATGGCAACAGGCGAGTGCGTAGGCGCCATTGCCATGACTGAACCTAATACTGGCTCAGATTTACAAGGCGTGCGCACCACTGCCATCCGCGACGGGGACGATTACGTTATAAATGGCTCAAAAACCTATATCAGCAATGGCCAGCATTGCGACTTGGTTATTGTGGTGGCAAAAACCGATCCCACACAGGGAGCAAAGGGCATTAGCCTAATTGTTATTGAGGCGAACACTCCTGGCTTCCAGCGCGGCAGAAACCTAAAGAAAATGGGCCAAGCTGCGGCAGATACATCAGAACTGTTTTTTGCAGACTGCCGTGTGCCAGTCGGTAATTGCCTTGGCGACGAGGGCAAAGGCTTTGTGCAACTTATGCAGCAATTACCCCAAGAGCGTCTCAACATTGCGCAAGCGGCTGTGGTTGAAATGGAACGCGCAATTGCTATGACCATAGCCTTTGTCAAAGAGCGTAAAGCATTTGGTCAGCGAGTACTCGACTTCCAGAACACTAAATTTAAATTGGCTGAGTGCAAGACCGAAGCCTTCATCGCTAGAACCTTTGTAGACCAATGCCTAGTTAGACACATGGCCGGCGAGCTAGATGCCTCCACCGCATCAATGGCTAAGTACTGGTGTACTGATAAGCAAAATCAAATTATCGACACTTGCCTGCAATTACACGGTGGCGCTGGCTATATGGAAGAGTATCCTATCTCCGGCATGTATAAAGATGCACGGGTGCAGTCCATTTACGGTGGCACCAACGAGATCATGAAAGAGCTGATCAGTCGAACGCTAGATGCTTAGACAATCAGACCGATAGAAGATCTAACTAACAGACAAGGTGCCCTGCCATTAGGGCACCCAAAGCCCCTTTGTCATCAGTTAACCCACAATACATAAGCGAAAAAGCCAATGACCCTTTTTAACAGACTCGACAGATTCAATCAGCTTCATTTATACGCAATGACCGGTTTACTGATCAGCGGCCTAGGCTTTACGGCTAACGCTCAAGCCCAATGGCACCTAGTCAATGAGGCCTCACAATTCAACTTCATTTCCACCAAGGCCACGCATATTGCGGAATCACACACGTTCGCTAAACTCCAAGGCAGTGTTAACGAAGCCGGGCAAGCAAACCTGACCATAGATCTAGCCAGCGTTGAAACAATGATCCCTATTCGCAATGAGCGCATGGCGACAATGTTGTTTGAAATCGCTTCGTTCCCTACAGCAGAGTTCACCGCCCAAGTTGACCTTCAAGCAGTAAATCAACTTAATGTCGGGGGCGTTATGGATATGGCGCTAAGCGGCGTACTCGACTTGCGGGCCAAGACCTTACCACTAACGGCTAGCGTTAGAGTCGTTAAGCTAGCCAACAGCAGAGTGCAAATCCAAACGCTTAAGCCCATCATAATCAACGCCAATCTGAGCGCCAGTGAGGGTTTAGAGAAGCTTCGTGTTATAGCCGGTCTGCCCTCTATCAGCCATAGCGTGCCAGTAACCTTTAACCTGGTATTCCAGCAATAACCAACCGCTCCTCTATTCGCTCTACCCCAGTCTGAAAATAGCCTGTTCAATGGAACAGGCCAAGCATAAGCATTCAATTCACCTGATACTGCACGCCGGCCTAATCCGCTTATAATACTGGTCCTCTTTCACGGCTTTTATATGTACACCTACTGGAAATTCTATTGGCCGCTGGCGTTAACCGGCGTGGGCATGGTGCTGTCGCTACAATTCCAAAATGCAACGTTAGCTCGGTACCCGGAAGCGGTAACCGAACTAGCGGTACTTGCATTAGCTTATGGAGTATTTGGCACATTCAATGCCGGCATGCAATTCATTGCCCAACTCTCTAATGTCTACGCCCGCAGCGTGGTGGCAACCCAGCGTTCATGTCTGTTTGTACTCATTATCAGCTTCTGCATCATGTTGCCGCTTGCGTTTATTGCGTTCTCAGAGGTCGGCGCGCAACTCATCGCCCATATATTCAGTATCGAAGCACCCATGGTCGCGCGGGTAACCCATTACCTTGCGCTGTTGTGTCCGCTGATAGTACTTAACGGCCAACGCCACTATTACTCGGGGTTATTAGTACAGTCGCGCCTCACCGGGTGGATGACTATGTTTAATTTCATCTATTTGGGCGTTGTGGTCACTGCGCTGTTACTGGGCTTTTCTGCAGGCGCTGAACCGGTGTATGTGGTCGTTGGCGCAGAAACCGTAGGCGTTATTTTATTTATTGGTCTTTTGTTATACGCACGCTACCACTTGTATGTACCGCCAGAAAAACCCGAACATGAGGATGTCACTTATGAAGAATTGCTGTACTTTTTTATTCCCGTATCTACAACCGGCGTCATGTTTGCGCTAAGCCGGCCTATCCTCTTTGCTTTCGTCGCGCGCGCGCCCGACGGTATATTGGCAATTGCGGCCTTGCGCGTCGCTTTTGATTTCAGCATGATTTTCCAACAAGCAGCTAATCAATTCCGTCATTTTTTCATCACTTTCGGTTTTGACGATATTGAACAAAAGAAAAAGTTCCTCACCCTAGTGACACTTGGCATAACCGCTATGATGCTTATATTTGCACTTACGCCGTTATCAACTATTCTCTGGGCAGACTTGATGGGTCTCCCTAGAGATTTGGTCAAGATTGCCAGAGACACATCTCTAATCATGTGCCTCATGCCAGCTATCATTATCTATCGCAACTTCTTTCATGGCCGCCTCATGATGAGCCGAAAAACCGGCGGCATGGCCTACGGCAGCATTATCCGCGTCATTGGCATTTACTTATCTGCGCAAATTTTCTTTAGCTTGGGTTTGCTCAATCACATCACCGCTACCTTTATCCTGATCTTAGGATTTATAATTGAAGCTGTCATAGCGCGACAATCAAGCGTAAGAGTACTTGCCAAAGAACAGACACTAAATGAATAGAAACGATTAGGTTAGTTAAAGCGTAAGGCAGATCAAGCCAACGTGTTTTATACTAGCGCCATGAATAGTTAGGAAAACGGAATTCAAATGACCTCCATGCTTGGGCCAACCTCACATACTTACTTCTCACAAAGACTACGCCTGCATTATGTAGATTGGGGTAATCGCGACGCACCGCCGATGATTTTAATTCACGGTGGCCGGGACCATTGCCGCAATTGGGACTGGGTGGCCGAGCACTTTAGGCACGATTACCACATTATTGCACCAGACCTGCGCGGTCACGGTGACAGCCAATGGATGGAAGGCGGTTCTTATAACCAAATTGACTACGTTTATGACATCGCCCAATTGCTGCAACAAAAACAAATGTCGCCGGTGACCGTTATTGGCCATTCATTGGGTGGATCTATTTCTACGCTATATACTGCCCTGCACCCAGAAAAGGTCAACAAACTAGTGGCCATTGAAGGTATGGGACCACCACCCAAAATGATCGAAGAGCGCATCAATCAACCCATCAGCAAACGCTTACACAACTGGATGAATGACCTGCGTAAATCTTCAGGGCGCCTGCCTCGTCGCTATCAGACTCTGGAAGAAGCATTCCAGCGAATGCAGACAGAAAACCCTCACTTGTCTGAGGATCAAGCAAGGCACCTGACCATTCACGGCAGCAATCAAAACGAAGATGGCACGTTCAGTTGGAAGTTCGACAACTATGTCCGGAACTTCGCGCCCATAGGCGTACCATTCGACGAGATGGCCACACTGTATGGAGACATCACCTGCCCCACGCTATTGGTGCGTGGCTTAGAGTCATGGGCGTCTGATCCAATTGCAGATGGCCGCACCAAGAGTTTTAACTGTAAGCTTGAGGTGGAAGCCTTCGCAGATGCTGGCCACTGGGTTCATCACGATCAGTTAGCCGGCTTCGTGAAACGCATAAAAACTTTTTTAGCTGACTAGCCGTATATGACCGCCTTAGCTATCAAACTACACGCCTCGCCTTGGCAAGGCGTGTTTTACATCACGGGCGGCGGCGCGTCTCTAATCAGTCAGTTGCTAGAAGTGCCCGGCGCGTCGAATACTGTATTGGAAGCCACCGTCCCCTATGCAGAAAAATCATTATCTCAATTGCTAGGCAAGGCACCAGAGCAGGCTGTTGCTACGGCTACGGCTCGGGCACTTGCCATGGCGGGCTACAAGCAGGCCAGCGCCCTTGCAGATGGCAAAATTTTTGGTTTTGGTGCCAGCGCAAGTCTGGTGACCAATAGAGCGAAAAAGGGTCAGACCCGGGCCCACTGGGCCATTCAAGCAGCCGAATTCACCCACTCATTTAGTCTGTTGCTGGACGCCCAGAATTCTAGGCAAGAACAAGAAGCACGACTTACTCTGGCATTTTGGGAGAGTATTGACCGCGCCCTACTTAACTCATCTAAGGCTCCTAGCAGTACCGATGTTTTAGCCGAATTGGGTATAGAAACTCAAAGTCATATTGCAAAAATAAAATGGCAACCGCTGCTTAAGACCTCGCCACATACTTGGTGCACTGGGGATCATGATGGTAAATTATTGCTTCCCGGCTCTTTTAACCCAATACATCAAGGCCACAAGGATATGCTTAACGTCGCCGAGTCTATTACCGGACTGACTGGGGCTTTTGAGTTAACGTTGCGAAATGCCGACAAACCAGACATAGACTTTTTAAGCGCTGGTGAGCGCCTTGAAAAAATCAAAAATCACGACGTTTGGCTGACGAATTTAAGCAATTTTTCGGCAAAAGCAGCTGCATTCCCTGGCACAACATTCGCCTTAGGTACCGATACACTTTCGCGCATTGGCGAAGTGAGATTTTATGCAAATGATGCGAGGTTGCGCGAAAAGGCGCTGCAAGCACTGGCTGATCTCGAGACTCAATTTTTAGTTTTTGGACGCCTTTCAGGCGGGACTTTTATCACCTTACAAGACTTAGACCTACCGCCAACGCTTGCGCAGCTTTGCCAAGGAGTCCCCGTAAGCCAATACCGCAATGACATCACTTCCTCCGCTATTCGCGCCGCTGCCCGAAAAATCCGCTAAGCTTCGTCCACCGTCAATCGCTATTATACGAATTTGGCACAATGGTTTTCCAACGGCCCTGGCGAAAGCGCCAAATCAACATAATACTCTTTAACACGTAGTCACCAATCAGCGCCGCATAAACCCAAATCACCGGCGCGCCTAGATAGGCTGCAATAGCGGCAAGCCCACAGCGCATCACCAGCAATCCAAGTACCGTGGTGATTAACGGAAAGCGGGTGTCCCCGGCGCCGCGCAAAGAGCCACCAATGGCAAATTCCACCGCCAGCAGTGGCATCATTGCGCCAAGAACGTAGATAAATTGTACGGTGTAAGTCACAGTCAGCGCGCCATCGCCAATAAAGTATTCAGCCAATTCTTGCGCAAAGGCAATCACTAATAAGCCCACCGAACCCATAGATACCACCGCCAACCATAGTGAACGCCAGCCACTGCGAGCGGCACCTTCAAAATCTTTTGCACCCAAGTGCTGGCCCACCAACGTAGACCCCGCAATGGAAAAACCAAAGCCAATAGTCATACACACGGCTAAAATATTTACGCCTATGTTGTATGCCGCAAATGCTTCGGTGCCATAGTTTTTACCGATAACAATCAAAAAGATGAAAAAACCCAACTGAAACACGCCTTGCTCAAGGGCGGCAGGATAGCCAATGTCCAGCAACTGACGTAGGCGTGCCTTACGCCACCAGCCATTAACCACATGGCGCACGCGAAACTTTTGTTTTACCCACAGGATAAGCTGCACAAGAGAACCAATGGTAAATGCAATACCCGCAGCGGCCGCCGCACCAGCAACACCCATTTGTGGCATACCCCAATGGCCGAAAATAAAAGCATAAAGCAATGGAAGGTTGATCAGGTTGACGCCACCACTGATCCATAACGGTGTCCAAGCATCTCCCGACGCACGAAGGGCAGCGCCCAAAATAAGCATTCCAGCAAAAGCCACATTAAAAAAGGCCAGCAACCGAATATTCTCGGTGGCCATAGCTAAAGTTTGTTCATCTAGGCCAAAAACACCTGCGAGAGAGCCGGCGAAGAAAAATCCGAGCGTGGCAACCACCAGCGAAAGAGCACAACCTAATACCAGCGACGCCATAGTTACTCGACTAGCTTCCTCGTAATCTCCAGCGCCCCAAGCCCGTGCGACCAATGCCGTGGTACCAGCACTAACAGCCATTAAGATGGCCAACATAGCAAACATCACACGCTGGCCAGCGCCCACAGCCGCCAAAGCCTGAGGGCCCAACTCACCAACAAATTTAGTTTGCACCATGCCGACAACGGTATAACTCAAATTGCCAAGAATACTCGGCAGAGCCAATTGCCAGATTGATGGGCGCTCAAATTCAGAAGGCTTCTCAATAACTGGCGGAGCTGATATTTTTGACCCTCCTAATGCTTTGGAAGAAAAGTCGGAAGCAGGGCCTACTTCAGTCTCACTATTAGTTTTATTCGTCTTAATCGGTATTTCGCCTGTCACAGATGTCGCAAACCTTTGATAGTATCCCCACTCGATTTTTAGAAGAGAGATACCATGTCCAATGGAGAAAGCGGCACAACTGCTCAAAATGAATATGCCGATATAGAGGTCACATTAGACGGCTTTGTCGCCGTCATAGAGATCCAAAGACCTCCATACAATTTTTTCGATCTCAGCCTCATACAACAACTAGCTGATGCTTTCGCCCAAGCGGATAGTAATCCGCAGTGCCGAGTAGTCGTCCTAACTTCTGCCGGCACAGCGTTTTGTGCGGGAGCAAACTTTGGCAACGGACAAACAGATAGCGCCCGTAGTCCGGAGTTTACAGAGGAAGGCTTCCAGAACACCACCGGAAAACTCTATTCTGAAGCAATTCGTCTATTTAAAAACAAAAAGCCTATAATTGGTGCAATTCAAGGACCGGCAATTGGCGGCGGGTTTGGCCTAGCCTGTCTTGCTGACTTTCGTGTGGCGAGTCCCAAAGCACGCTTTGCGGCTAATTTTGTAAAACTGGGTTTGCACCAAGGGTTTGGCATTTCAGTTACGCTACCTCGCTTAATTGGTCATCAAAATGCCGCTAGACTATTGCTTTCTGGGCGACGCATTAATGCTGAAGAAGCATTAGCCGTGGGGCTTGTCGATGAAGTGGTGGCTGAAGGTGAACTGCACAATGCGGCAATAAAACTAGCGTCAGAGTTGGCAGAAAATGCACCGCTTGCAATGCAGTCCGTCAGAGCAACAATGCGTCAGGGTTTGGCTGAAGCGGTAGCAAATGCCACTGTCCACGAACTTGCCGAACAACAATGGCTGCGCGCCACAGAGGATGCTTATGAGGGCATTCGCGCGGTCAACGAACGACGACCCGGCCTCTTTAAAGGTAAATAAATATAGGCCTCTAAGTAAATCGAGCAAGAAGGTGTAAATCTGCACAACCGCATATTAAGAAACGAACTTAAACAAACGAACAATTAATGGAGAGACAGGATATGGATTTAGGCAAACTTGGAGTCTGGTATTTTTTCGACGGTATGTCAGCCGCAGACGGCGCAACCGCTGCAAAGCGCTTGGAGGCGTTGGGTTATGGCACATTATGGCTCCCTGAAACTGTGGGCAAAGACCCGTTAGTTTCCTCTTCATGGTTAATGGCAAACACCGAAAAGCTCAACTTAGCTACGGGTATTGTGAACATCTATAATCGTGAACCCGGCGTTACCGTAGCTGCACAAAAAACATTGGCAGAACAATCTGGTGGCCGCTTTGCCCTAGCAATAGGCGTTTCCCACAAGCCCTTAGTTGAGGGTGTAAGAGGTTTAGAGTACGGCCCACCACTAGCCACCATGCGCACTTATCTCGAGCGTATGGCCACAGCGCCGTACAACGGCTTTGCTCCGGCTGAAAAACCGCCAACACTTATCGCGGCCCTAGGCCCAAAGATGCTTGAATTGGCAAAAACTAATACTGATGGCGCGCACCCCTACTTTACGTCACCCGTTCACACCAAAATGGCTAGGGACATTTTGGGTGAGGGACCGCTGCTATGTGTAGAACAAAAAGTCATTCTAGAAACCGACACAGCGAAGGCACGAGAGCTCGCACGGCCTGTAGCGTCGATTTATAACAAACTACCCAACTACCGAAACAACTGGCTGCGCATGGGTTTGAACGAAAGTGATATCGACAACCTAAGTGACAAGTTTATCGATGCGACTTTTGCCTATGGCGACGTAAACGCAATCAAAGAACGCATTGCAGAGCACATGGACGCTGGTGCAGATCACGTGTGCATACAGCCGGTAAATCCAAATGGCGTATTTGGTGACCTCCACTGGGAGTGCCTAGAAGCACTTGCGCCCTAGATGAAATAAGCGCTAGAGCCCCAGCTAGACAGGAGAAGCGCGGGCGTTTTGGAAAGCGCGACAGCCACAAATGACAAAGCGGTGAAACTTTAGATTTGCCGTTTTGTGCTTGCCGCCTATGTATTTTCAGAAAAAGCCCCGTACCTACTGCGGAAATAAAGCAACGGCTCACCTTGACCGTGGGGAGATTCAAAGTGGCGCACATGGCCAACGGCAATTGTGTGATCCCCAGCATCGTGTTCCGCCTCTAAATCACATTCGATATGCGCTAATACTCCGGCCAATATGGGCGCGCCCGACAAACCTTTACGCCATTCAACTGTGGCAAATTTATCGGCGCTAGGTTGCGCCATAGTGGCGCAAACATCGGCTTGGCCGACTGCCAAAATATTGATACAAAAGCCACCACTGGCGCGGATTTTTGGCCAACTGGAAGAGGTTTTGCCAGGACAAAAAGCAACTAAAGGTGGGTCTAGCGACAGTGAGACAAATGACTGAGCCGCAAAGCCCACTGGCGCGCCTTCAAAATTTGCGGTGACTATGACTATGCCAGAACAGAAATTGCCCATTGTTTGACGAAAAGCTGTACCGTCAAAGTGCTCCCCAGAACTTTTTGCCATGATCGTGCAGCCTTATTGTTTTCTTCCAAACACCATCATAACGTAAAGTATCAGAAAGATTAGAGAGTCCGGCGCTTGGGTTAAGCCATGTCTGGCAGTAGCGCCTTGCAAGAATGCGAGGCCAATAGGATTATTCCCTTGTGGAGAGCCCTTTGCTTCAATGCGGGCCTCTGCTTAAATACCCGCTAGTTAAGAAAAATAAAATTGAGGTATCCACTGTGAGCGATTTATCGAACTTCAGAACAGACACTAGAAACTGGCTAGAGATCAACTGCCCCGCTTCGATGCGCACACCAATGCCCGAGCAAGAAACGGTATGGGGTGGACGCAATCAGCAGTGGGTCAATGACGAATCTAAACTGTGGTTAGAGCGCATGGCCGAGAAAGGATGGACCGTGCCACGTTGGCCCGCAGAATATGGTGGTGGCGGTTTAACGGCAGACGAAGACAAAGTTCTGCAACAAGAATTAGCCCACATCAAAGCGCGCTCGCCGCTCCAGAGCTTTGGTATATGGATGCTGGGACCAGCACTACTGGAGTTCGCAACAGAAGAACAAAAGAACCACTACCTACCGCAAATCGCCAGAGGAGAAATCCGCTGGTGCCAAGGCTATTCAGAACCCAACTTTGGCTCCGACCTTGCGGGCCTACAAACCAAAGCGGAGGACAAAGGTGACCATTACTTAGTCAATGGCGCAAAGATTTGGACCTCATACGCCAATGAAGCGGACTGGATTTTTTGTTTAGTGCGTACCGATCAGCAGGTGTCAAAACACGAAGGCATCAGCTTTTTATTGTTCGATATGGCCAGTGAAGGAGTGAGTACGTCGCCAATTCAGTTAATCAGCGGTGCGTCGCCTTTTTGCCAGACTTTCTTCGACGATGTGCGCGTGCCAAAAGCTCAGTTAGTCGGCAAGTTAAACAAAGGCTGGGGAATCGCCAAGCGTTTGCTGCAACACGAACGCCAAATGATCTCAGGAATTGGTGGCAATAGCGCCTTGGGCGGTTCGTCTAGCAAACTACATGACATAGCAAAAGCCTATGTTGGCGAAGAAGCTGGCCGCATTGCAGACCCTGCGATAAGAGAAAAAGTAGCCGTACAAGAAATCAACGACAAAGCCTTTCAGTTGACTATGGCGCGTGCCGGAGAAGAAGCTAAAGCTGGTAAAGCCGACGCCAACCTAGCGTCTATCTTCAAGTTCTATGGCACAGAACAAAATAAACGCAAATATGAGCGCATGCTAGAAATTATGGGGACCCAGGCTATGGGCTGGAGTGGAGATGCCTTTTCCAACAAGGAAATAGGCACTACGCGGCAGTGGCTAAGATCTAAAGCCAACTCCATTGAGGGTGGCACCAGCGAAGTACAGTTGAATGTGATCGCCAAGCGGGTATTGGGCTTACCTGATTAGCTACTTTGCCTGAAGTCGGCGCGGCTGAAATAATTCGGTCGCGCAATCGATTTCTTTAGGTGCGCTCACCGTCTTTTACCTGCCACGCGTTCCGGTCTCTGCGCCACTCTCGGGAATCTCTTCTCCCCGCGAACGTAGTTCTTCCTCTGAGACGTCGTTTTTCCCTCGCACTTTGCCATAACCTATTAGAACACCGACTTAACCACTGCTAAAAAAATAACCAGCGGAATACTAATGCCCGCCCGAGGTGACACCGTTTCAGAAACCGCTAATGCAATGCCTGGCCCTTGTACTAACTATTCATATCACTCTCACGGTATTTGGGAATCCTGGTTCCCAACACATGAGATATCCAAACGTCCAAAATTTCTAGAAGAATAAAAAAACCGACAACAACACCAATTTAGCCAACCCCAAGCATTATCTGTTGTCTACCTCTCCATCAAAAAAATAGGAAATCCGGTGACTAACACCACGGGGAACGCAATGTGCTCGGGCACCACGGTTGTATCAAACTGCTCATAGGCTCAAATCAAACAGCACTGCAGCTCCATATTTTGCAGATCTTTTTTTACTTTAAATAGTGTGGCGAAAAAGTAATAAACATAAGCACCCACTGCGCTCATACTCCAAATAATTACCGAGAATAGGTGAATGAATTTGATATGGGGTGACACGCCATCAGATTATCCATCACTGGCATTTCCTATTTACGCTCCTCTTATTCAAAGGAAGAAGCGCCTTAAAACCATACGATCCGATTAAAGCTAAAGCAGCCTGCCTAGTTGTGTTACTCAACCCCGACAAACGTATACAGACAGGTGACCGGGCAACCTCCGCTAGGCATCCCATCAATAGTTCTCTTGGACAAATGCTGGTTGCATTTCCCCGAGCTAACTTCATCATACGAACCATAAATGCCAAATAGGATTGTCGTCATGGAAATAATTATATTGCTCGTAGTTGTCGCGGTGGTGGCGTTTTGGTTAGTAGCCATCTACAACCAACTTGTTGCACTGAAAAACCGCCAAGAAAACGGTTTTTCCCAAATAGAAGTTCAACTCAAAAGGCGCTACGACCTGATTCCAAATCTGGTGGAAACAGCTAAGGCTTATATGGCACATGAACGCGAGACCTTAGAAGCCGTAATCAATGCACGCAATGACGCCTCTGCTGGCCTCGCCGCGGCTGCGGGTGATCCCAGCAATGGCGCAGCTATCCAAGAACTTGCTGGCGCAGAGGGCATACTAGGCAGTGCCATGAGCCGACTGAACGTTGTTATGGAAGCCTACCCTGACCTCAAAGCCAATCAAAACATGATGCAACTCACTGAAGAGCTTACTTCTACCGAAAACAAAGTTGCCTTTGCTCGACAAGCATTTAACGACCAAGTCACCGAATACAACACCTACCGCAGTTCGTTTCCATCCGTGCTGGTTGCTGCAACCTTTGGGCACCCTAGCGATGCGCAACTATTAGAATTTGAGGACTCTGCGGCTATTCAAGCAGCACCTAAAATTTCCTTTTAGCGCGATAATTGATAATAACTAGCAAAAATTGAAGGGCAAAACAAATTAATGGTGGCTAATAATCTATGAACTTCTTCAAAGCCCAAGACCAAGCTAAGAGTAAAACTAGGCAGCTGACATTTTTGTTTGTAGCGGCCTTGGTCTCGCTGCTTGTAATGGCTAACGTACTCGTTGCCATTATGTTGAGCTTTCAAAACCCTGAATCCAATTTTGTCCAAACTATTGCACAGACGCCAACTCAGACTTGGCTGTTTATTAGCTTGGGCGTAGGCAGCGTGGTGGCAGTTGCCAGCTTTTTCAAGTACCTAACCCTGCGTGGTGGCGGCAAAGCGGTAGCCGAATCTTTAGGCGGCATATTAATCCATCAAAATACCCGCAACCCTCAACAGAGACAGTTACTCAACGTTGTAGAAGAAATGGCCATTGCCGCTGGTCTTAGCGTACCGCCGGTGTATCTCATTCGCGAGAATAGTATCAATGCGTTTGCTGCGGGATTTTCTCCTAACGATGCCGTTATAGGTATTAACCAAGGCACACTCGACCTGCTCAATCGCGAGGAATTACAAGGCGTTGTCGCCCACGAATTCAGCCATATTTTGAACGGCGATATGCGCATAAACCTGCGCCTGATGGCCCTGCTACACGGTATTTTATTTTTGGGCATTATTGGCGGCGGGTTTCTGAGAGGTTCAATGTTTAGTCGCAGCAAAGAGCGCGGCGGCATAATCGCCTTGGGTATCGGCTTACTCATCATCGGTTATGGCGGCACTTTTTTCGGTAACATAATTAAAGCTGCTGTCAGCCGTCAGCGTGAATTCTTAGCGGACGCAGCGGCTGTACAATTCACTCGCTCTAACAAAGGCATTGCCAACGCTCTGAAGAAAATTGGTGGGCACAGTGTTGGATCAAAAATTGAAAACACTAACGCTGAACAAAGTAGTCATATGTTCTTTGGCGCTATTAAACCATTCGCTGCCAATCTGATGTCCCCTCCCCCGCCGTTAGA
>MDTF01005579.1_pt1 | contig 15359 bp, 8 predicted proteins | sample 811191 | NCBI WGS metagenome assembly MDTF01 (sample SAMN05326649, study PRJNA326480) | marine metagenome | isolation source: seawater | place: Southern Ocean | collected 2011
CAGGCTACAGTTCTCAATCTCAACTTTCGACTTGACACTTGAATCGATTAAGAAGGATAAGCAAAAACCTGCAAAAATGTTGAAAAAATTCATTACCACTCTGCCTATCATCTCTGCAAGAAGATCATCAAAACTGTTTCATACAACTGGTTTAACAGATGATCTTCTTGCAGCGGTAAAAGATCTTGATATCAGACAAAGTGCTTCCTCTGAACAAAAGCGTGCAATCGAAGCGTCTTTAGATGGGAGACATGTCGGCTTGTTTACTGGTACTGGTTCTGGAAAAACTTTAGCATACCTATTACCAATTGCATGTCGTTTGAAAGCCGACGAGGAGTATCAAATTTCACTTCGTCAAATGGCCAACGAAACAGAGATCGAAACAGAAAAAATCGAAACAACAGAAATCGAAACAACAGAAATTGAAACAACAGAAATCGAAACAACAACAGAGACACCTGTTGTTTCTTTGACACATTATCCAAATGGCCACAAAATTCCTCGATTTCAACCAGAACCGAATCGTCCACGTGCTATTGTTCTTGCACCGAGTCGTGAATTGTGTGTACAAATATCTGGTGTTGCGAAAAAATTAGCTCATAATTGTAAATTAAGAGTAGTATCATTAGACGGTAGCGGAACAATGAGATCGCAAAAAGCTGCTTTGAGTAGAGGTGCTGATATTGTAGTAGCAACACCAGGAAGATTACAAAAACATAGAACGAATGGAAATTTATTTTTATCCAAAGTATTATGTTGCGTCTTGGACGAAGCCGATGCTTTGGTGAAAACAGATTTTGGTTTAGATGCACAAGAAATTGTAGAAGGATTAACAGCACGTGATAATTCTGAAAAACGTTCCATACGTCGTGGACCAAATCCAGAGAAATGTTTATTTACTGTAGCGTCTGCTACGGGTTCATCCGATCATCGTTTACAAAAATTAATGAAATCAAACATGCCTGGTATTATTATGGTCAAAGAAGATCTTCAAAACAGACGTGCGCAAAGAAATGAAACGTTCATACATAGTCCTGTCCGTGATAAATACGAAACATTGTTACCGATTGTAAAATCAAAAGAATCGACTTTAATATTTTGTAATAGTGTTGCTAGTTGTCGTTCAGCAGAACACTATTTGCGTGAACATGAACACACTGCTGTTTCCTACCATTCAGACATGCCTTCAACTATTCGAAATGAAAATTTTAATCGCTTCAAATTACAAAAAGTACATATTATGGTCTGTACTGATATTGCAGCAAGAGGATTAGATTTAAGACATGTCAAACATGTGATTAATTTAGATTTTCCAAAAAGTAAAGAATGGTATTTACATCGTGCAGGAAGAACAGCAAGAGCAGGTGATACAGGCCGAGTCTCTTCCATCTATACCAAACATGAAAAGGAACGGGTGGAAGAAATGGAAGAATATGTCTCAGACATGAAACGTGCTGTAAATAAACTTGGTGAAGACAAACAAAGAAAAAATAATAGGTTGAACGCCGTAAAAGCAAGAAGAAAACCAAAAAGATATTTGAATAAAAAAGGCAAACATGGAGGAAGAAATATACCGCGTCCGATATATTCGAATGTCAAAGGACGCAAAACGCAACCTTTTAAAAAAACAAGTGAACGAGCCTAGGTACAAATTACATATTTATAGAATACCTAAGGTAGAATTTAATTATTTCTTTATTATTTTTTTTGTATTTAATTATTTTGACTCTCTTTTGAAAATTCAAGAGTTTGTTTTATTTTTTTATTTTTTTTATTTTTTTTATTTCTTCCTTCTCTTTTCTCCTTATTTATACCTATACATGAACAAAATATCTCCTTTTATTTATTGCACTACTTCTTTGGCGGCTGCTTGTTCGGCAACACCTGCTTTAATTCCTTCTACACATTCACTTGCTGCACTTGTGGCTGGAATGTTGGCTTCTAATTTTGCTAAACAACAATCGTGACATTTTGTATGACTGTTAAAAATGAAAAAATAAATAGGAGTAAAAAATATGTATAACGTTAAAAGAGGAAGAACAAGGAAACGACTGGTACGACTAGTTGAAAAAAAAGGGGAAGGAGGAATAAAAATATGACAATTGAAACAGAAACTGCAACTATTCGCATCTTCACTCTTCATGCGTGCTGCTGCTCCTTCTGTCGCTTTATCTATAATTTTACTTACCATTTATCAATATCACTGGACGTAGCATGATCGATACAGACTTCAGCACATGAATTGCTACAGACCGCAGCACTTTCTGCAGCTGGTTTAGCAGCGGGTGCGGCTATTCTTTTAGAACAGTCGTCTCCTTGAAATCCAGCGAAACACACGCATGACGAATCTATAGCGGTGCAGAATCCATTTCCACTGCAATCGTTTGGACATTGTTTTACATGACAAGTATCTCCTGTAAATCCTTTTTCACATTTACAAATCCCGTTATCACATTTACCATGTTTATTACAATCATCTTTGCAAGTCTTGACGGAACAATCTTTGCCTGTAAAGGTAAATTCGCAATCCGTACAGGCTTTGCAATCACACACCCCCGTAGAAGTATCACATGTACCATGCGATGAGCAATCATTAGGACATTTAGTATGTTCACAACCATCACCGAAATGTTTGTCGGTATCGTGACAAACACATTTACCAATTTTACCGTTACAGACACCACTGTTTGAACAAGTCGTTAATACGTCATTGGTGGGACATGCTAATTCGTCGCAGGCTTTACCACTAAATTTAGGTTCACAGACGCAATTTCCCGTCGTGTCACAGACACCTTGGCCATTGCATTCTTTGCCATTCTTTTGACCAATCGGACATTTTCTTTCATCGCATTTCGGTCCTTTGAATCCTTCGTTACAACGACATATGTTCGATCCTTTTTCACAAGCACCATTTTCACTGTCACCACACATGCATGTTTTGGAACAAGGCATACCGGCATATCCAGGCATACATTTACAAACACCATCGGAACATTCGCCGAAATCACCGCAATCTTCTTTGCAGGCACGATTTTCACAATTTGTACCTGTAAATCCATCTTTGCAGACGCAGGAACCGGTTGTAGAAGGAGCTTCTTTTCCGATCGGTTTAGTTGGTGCTACACATTCACCATGTGTGGAACATTGACTATCACATTTAAAGGAACAATCATCACCCAACCAAGTATCTGTACCTTTGTCACACGTGCACTGGTACGTCTTTTCGTCACAGGTACCGTGTCCAGTACAAGCATTTGGGCATTGTCTTTTGGAACAATCTTCACCTTTAAATCCAGAATCACATTCGCAAACAGCGGCAGCGGTACAAGAACCACGTCCACTACACATATTAGGACACGTTGGCATACCACAATTGGGTGAAGTCCATCGATCTTGACACATGCATTTGCCCGATTCATCGCAATTACCATGTCCACTACAGGCCATGCCTTCTTTATTAGCGGGGCAAGCTTTTTCGTTACAATCAATACCATCAAATCCTGCGTCACATTTGCATTCGTAAGTTTCTTCGTTGCATTTGCCGTGCGCGCTACATGGTTCATTCTCTACCATAGTTGGACATCCACGTTCTTCACAGGAATTACCTTTGTAGCCTGGATTACATTTACAGGTGTCTTGACCTTCGGCATCTTTCACGCACGTGCCATGTTCCATACAAACACTTTTGCAGGTCAATCTTTCACATGCATCACCACCAAATCCTTCGTCGCAGGAACATAATCCAGTTGAGACGTCGCATTTACCTTTGCCGTTACATGTATCTGATTTACATTTGAGATCTTCGCAACCAACCCCACCGTAACCACCTTCACAAATACATTTGCTGTTATCAACACACGTACCGTGGCCATTGCACAAATCACCAGAACCATTTTCTGGACAATATTGCAAGGAACAATCTTTGTCTTTGTAACCTGGATCACATTTACAAGAGACTACGCCTAATGTAAAAAGAAAAAAAAGAAAAACAAAAAAGATTAGTAAATATGATTTTCAAGTTTATTTTTCAAAGAACGACAAAGATAAAAAAGAAAAAAGAAAAAGACCAACAATGGTAACGACAAAGATATCATCTGGCAAAACGTAAATGAAATGTAAAACAAAAAAAAAAGTAAAAGTGTTACTTTACCTTCTGTTTCTTCGACACATTTTCCATGATAAGAACATTCGTTAGGACATACAGCTACTTCACAACCCATACCGGCATAGCCTTGATTACAAAAACAGGTGCCGTTGTTACACATGCCACGTCCGGTACAATTGCCAGGACAGGCAGTAGCACCACAGGCGGGTCCAGAGAAACCTTCGGCACAATGACAAACGAAATCAACACTACATAAACCATGTTCGTTACAACTTAATGGACAACGTTTATTGGAACAAGAAGCACCGGTATAATCATCGTCACAGGTACATTTACCACCATCGCATCTTCCATGATTGGAACATTCATCGGGGCAGGCTTTGCGAGTACAGCTTCTGCCAGTAAATCCTGGATTACAATGACATTTGCCACCCATACATTTACCTTGACCATCACATCCTTTTGGACAACATGACAATTCATTTTCAACATCGTCACCAATTGGACAAGTAGAGTTTTGACATCCTTTTCCTTGAAAACCAGCATCACATTGACAATAACGATGTACAATGCCGTGGTCCATTTGTTCTTCTTTGCATTCACCGTGTCCAGTGCATGGCACGTCGTTTCCAGTTGGGCAAATGGAGACATCACACGATTCACCCGCCCAACCCAATGGACATTCACATTTTCCATTACGATCGCAATGTCCACGATGATTACAAGCTTCTGGACATGCATTAATTTCACATCCGATACCAGTACGACTACCATCACAATGACACGTACCGTCATCCATACATTCACCGTGTTGGCCACATTCTTTTAAACAGGTACGTTTGGCACATCCAGGACCAGTCCATTTTTGTCCTTGAAACAAAGCATCTTTTTCAACGGTATCACAAGTACAAGTAGCGTTGGAACAAGTACCGTGTTGATTACAATCTTTTGGACAAAATTGTTCGGAACAATCGTTTCCTTTAAATCCACCATCACATTTACAAGTTGGTTTACCTGTTTTCAAATGTTTGTGACACGTACCGTGGAACGAACATTCGGAAGGACACGCAGGTGTAGCACAATCTGGGCCACTCCAAAATTGGTTACAGGAACAAGCACCATCATCTTCGCATCTTCCATGTTTGGAACATCCATTCGGACAGGTTTTTTCAGCGCAGTCGTTGCCGGTCCAAGTTTGTCCTTCAAAAGCAGCAAGTTTAGCATCGATCACGTTACAGACACATTTACCGGTGCGAGCATCACAGGTACCGTGCTCTACGATACGTGTATCACACAATTCACCTTTAAATCCAATGTCACAGACACATTTGCCGTCTTTACAAGCACCATTGTCGAAACAATTGTTACGGCAATCTTTCATTTGACATCCGTCGCCGGTCCAATCACCTGTACAGGCACACGTACCATTCACACAACTACCATGACCATCTTTTTCATGGCAATTGCCAGGACATTCAGGTTTGCAGCAATCAACACCGGTCCATGTCGTAAAACATTTCACTGTGTTGTCGTCATTCAACATGCCATGTCCTGGACAAACATATTTTGTATCACACGAAGGTCCAGTCCATCCTTCGGAACATTTGCATTTTGGTTTTTTTTCACCGGGTGCTAATAAACATTGTCCATTTTCATTACAAGTTGGATGAGGTAAACAAATTAAAGTACCGCAATCCCCCCCACCAAAGCCAGCCATACACGTACAGGTACCATTTTTACAACTGCCTGAACCTAAATTGGAATAGCAATCATGCAAACAACTTTTTAAGGAACAATCATTACTTTCGTAACCGGTATCGCAAATGCAAGTACCATTTCCATCGCACGTACCATGGGTTGAACAATCATTTGGACATAATTGAAAACCACAATCAGCTTGTGCATATCCATCGTTGCAAGTACATTCACCCGTTTCACCACATTCACCTTGGTTGTTGCAATCTTTTGGACAAGTCAAAAATTGACATCCAAGACCACGAAATCCTTCAGCACATGCGCATGAACCATCGTTACACGCACCATGACCGGAACAATCGTCGGGACACGCTTTAATACCACAATCTGAACCAACGAATGGATTTTCACAGACACAAGTAAAATTCACACAGAGACCATGCGCATTGCAATCGTTTTCACATTTCATTTGTGCACATGCTTCACCTTTCCATCCTTCGTTACAAATAGCAGTACCATTTGAACAATACCCATGTTCGGAAGTTTGTTCGGCACATTTCATTTCGTTACAAGAAATACCTTCCCAATTTGGATTACAAACACAATGGGTACCACCGGTCGTATGGTCTTGTTCACACATACCATGCACACAGGCATCGCATCTGGGTTCTGCGCAATCTTCACCTTCCCAAAAGGTTCCACAGACGCAGGTAGCATTAAGACAGGCACCGTTGCCAGAACAAGTGGAAGATGTTTGCGATGGACAAGTCATAATATCACATCCATCACCCATCCAATCGGAATTACATTCACATTTTCCATCATCATTACAATGTCCATGATCGGAACAATCTTTAGGGCAACGCAACAAGCCACAGGAATTGCCGCGGTACTGTGGAAAACAAGTGCAGTTGCCTTTGGAACAGGTGCCATGATCGTTGTTGCAATCTTCTGGACATGCAATTTCTGAACAATCTTGACCAGCCGATCCAGGATAACAATAACAAGTTCCGTTAAAACATTCACCGCGATCTGAACAACCATTCAAACATCCACGAATGTCACAGGCAGGTCCAGTCCAGGGTGCGTTGCAGGAACACTGCCCATCGATGCATTCGCCGTTGCCGTTGCAATCGGTTGGATTACATAAAGCTACGATCGGGGCAGCTTCTTCTTTTTCTTTTTCTTCTTTTTCTTCTTCAATTTTTGGATCGGCGGCGGCGTCGGCACGCGTTGCAGTCTGTTGAACAGCAGCTGCGTCTTGCGATTGTTCCGACATTTGTTGCACCACGTCAGTTGCCGGTTGCGTGTCGGGTGAAGTAGGGGCTGGATCACTGCGAGTACGTAACATGGTATGTTGTTGTTGTTCCAATAATACAGAAGCTAAATCGCTAGTTTTACCTAATAATAAGTCGTCTACGTTGGTAGCAGAAGCAAGACCTAAATCAGCTAAGGAAAGAGGTTTGGTAGGAGAACGTACGGTCAACGCGGAAGCCGATGCGAGGAGTAGCACGAGTCTTAACATTGTTGGAAGATTCGTTCTAAGATAATAAATTGATCAAGAATAATACTAGCAATAGTGAGGATGGATGCTTTGTGCCTCGATAAAAAAATATTGTTGAGGAGTTCGTAGGTGGTTTCAAGTCAGAATGGTGACAGGTAATAAAGTCAACTTTATTGGTCTCTTGGACTGACCTAATTCATAACACAACAATGGTCAAGATCAAAAAAGAAACCACCAACAAGGAATCTATCGTACCCATCAAAAAACCACTATCCACAAAGTCTTCAACCACAACCAAATCCTCCATTGCAAAAAGATCCATCAAAGCGAAAAAAAAAATTACTAAAACCAACAATCCAGTTCCAAAAGGTTTAAAAGAATATCGTTTAGTTATAGCAGTAATGACAGATCAAGGATTAAAAAAAAAGCAAGGTCCTAGATTATGTAACGTCAGAGGTGAAAAATTATATTTTCAATCCAAATGTCGTGCAAAGCTTGGTGTATGGGTACACGACGCCCGGTTGTTGCCGAAAGGCTATAGTGCGAGTGTAATTGGACACACGTATCGAAGAGGAATAGATCTGGAATACAAAGTAACGTTCGAAGAGATTTGTAAACAGGTAGCCAAAATGAATGCTAGGCCACCACGTCGAGGAAAACCTATGGGTGCAATCAACTTGGACATTTTGGCTTCCGTTGCGGCAACTGTGTCTTCTTTCTAGGTATATTAGGAAAAGACTACAGTAATGTAGCTGAAAAAAGAACTATTGTATGATAATAGTTGTACATACAAAAACAAAATGCACAATGTCTTCCAGAAAGAACAAAAATAAACAAAGTAGATACATTAAGATACATTACACAGTTGCGGTTCCTAAGATCTGTTATAAACAATTTTTCTGTAAATAAAAGAACATTTTTTATTAAAAAAAAATCGTGGATCGTTGATGGAAAACGTGAATCGTGATGGAAAACGTGAATAAAAAAAGGTCTACCATCCCTCGACTACAAGAGTTGCAATTAGGGTTACGGTGTGCACCATTACTAGTTCCATATTGTCCAACAGGACAAGCTGTTGGAGCATAATCTATTCCTCCTTGACATTCAACAGGTTGTGCTTCTTCTTCTTCTTCTTCCAAGCTATTGCAAACGTAAAGGAATTACACATTACACGTTTCGAAATTTTTTCACTTGTCAGTTAATACCTCCTTGTTAGCACTCCTAATTATATAGGTGGAAACATGCTCTGTATAGCTTTATAGCTGTACTAGCAAAAAGGTCCACTTGTTAGTTTAGGTGAAAACATTGTGTACAAAAAAGTAATGCCCCTTCCTTGCGTACACGTGTACTACATGTGTGTTGTACAGACACACGTAGTACGTACTTCAATATGACACCCTAGTACCCTACCAATAAACCTTGATTTTGAAGCAACTTTTTAGTTTTAGTATCTTTTAAAATCACAAATCTTTCACAATCCAAATCATGGTGAAAACAATTCTCTTACTTGCAGCTACTGCAAGCTCAACCTTAATCCCTGGACCATGGAGCAACATTCACGATTCACCCACTGATCGAGCCAACGCGTTACTGAAAAATATGACACAAGCTGAAAAAATATCTATGCTTCATGGACCAGCCACCGGCGACTGCTGTTCTTGCACTACCAGTGCATCGTGTGCCTACGTAGGAAACATTAATCCAATCGCTCGACTTGGTATTCCACCTACCAACATGAACGATGGACCTCAAGGTTTTCGTGACAACGTTCATCCCGGCACGACGACGGCCTGGCCATCTGGTTTAACAATGGCGGCGACGTGGGACGTTGCGGCGATGAAAGAATGGGGCATTGGTATGGGCAAAGAATTTTATGCCAAAGGTGCCAACGTTCAACTAGGACCCGGTCTATGTTTAGCCAGAGTACCACGCAATGGTCGTAATTTTGAATATTTATCTGGCGAAGATCCATTTTTAGGACACACTTTGGTACAACCTGTTATCACCGGTATTCAATCACAAAAAGTTATAGCTAATGCAAAACATTACGCTTTTAACAACCAAGAAACCAACCGCGGCAGTGTTTCAGAAGAGGTGGACGAACGCACTCGTTTTGAAATGTATTATCCTCCTTTTGCTGGTGCTATCAATGCAGGTGTAGGTTCAATTATGTGTAGTTACAATAAAATCAACGGTATCTGGTCTTGTGAAAATCCAGTGACATTAAAACATGATTTAAAAAATTACAGTGGTTTCAAAGGATACGTCATGAGTGATTGGGGTGCCACGCATAGTACTTCCATTGCAAAAGGCTTAGATGTTGAAATGCCACAAGCTCATTTTATGAATTCAGAAAACATAACAGCTGGTTTAAAATCTAAAAGTATTCGACAAAGCGACATCGATGACTCCGTGCAACGTATTTTATATGCCATGTTCTCTGTTGGTGTAATGGATGAACCGTTGTCGGCTTGGGATTGGAAAAAACAAAGTACCAACAGTACAACCGAAGCCTCGGTTGCATCGGCACGTAAACTATCTGGTTTGTCTACCGTTTTATTAAAAAATGAAAACGAGACGTTGCCTTTATTAAAAAACAGTCAATTAAAAATTGCTGTAATTGGATTTGGAGGTGCCAATGCAGTTGTACATGGAGGTGGATCAGGTAGTGTTGTTGCTAGTTACACTGTCAAACCTATCGATGCCATTACAGATCGAGCTGGTAAATTCGCTACGGTCACTTATAATAATGGTACAGATATGACTGCTGCAAGCGCATTGGCACAAGACTCAGATGTTGCTATTGTTTTCGTCGGTACATTAAGTCACGAAGGTGGCGATCGTGCTAGTTTATCGTTAGATGATGGTTGTGATCCAAATATAGATCCACATTCGAAACAATGTCAAGGTAACAACGCCAACCAAAATGCAATGATTGATACCATTGCTGGCATCAATTCCAATACCATTGTAGTTGCATCTGTACCAGGTGCAATATTAATGCCGTGGTCGACGAATCCTAATATTACTGCAATATTAACCAATTTCTTAGGTGGACAACAAGCTGGAAATGCAATTGCTGATGTTTTGTTTGGTGATGTCAATCCATCTGGTAAATTACCTATTACCATGCCCAACAAAGAGAATGAAATGGAAATGTCAACCGAGCAATGGCCTGGATTACCAGATCCAACGAATCCTATGTATGCAATGTATTCTGAACAGCTGTTAGTAGGTTATCGTTACTATGAAGCTAAACAAATTCCATTCACTACTGGTTTTCCTTTCGGACATGGTTTGTCTTACACTACCTTTAAATATACCAATTTAAAAATTAAAAAAGGTTTTCCATTGTATCAAGTATCTTTTGATTTAGAAAATACAGGAAAAGTAGCTGGTTCAGAAGTGACCCAATTGTATTTAGGATTTCCGGCTATTGTCAATGAACCACCTATACAATTAAAAGGATTTACTAAAGTAACATTGGATCAAGGTGGTCGAAAAACGGTTACAATTGAATTGACTGAAAGAGAAATGTCTATTTGGGATGTCGTCGACCATCGTTTTAAAGCGGCCAGTGGTGTCTTTACTGTGTCTGTCGGTACGTCATCCAGGGATTTACGTTTGAAAGGTACAATTACAATGTAAACATTGAAAAATTGGAAATCAAAATGAATACGTTAAAATAAGATCTGGTATCAAGATACACGTGTACCACACTACCGTAATAATGATTCAAAAATCGTATAAATTAAAAAAAATAAATACCGTACGTATACCGTACAAAAAAAAAAAATATAAAAAATATAAGAAATAAAGAAAAGAACAGTTTGTTGTTACGCTTGTTTTACAATCTAATTTCAAAAAAAAACAACTGATATAAACATTTTACGTGTATACAATAAACTACCTTCTAGGTGTACTTTTACAAATTCTATGTTTTACCTAATCATACAATATTTCAATATACACACACACTTACAACTTACAACAAACCTTCCAATTCTCTTGGACAATTCCATGTCACTTTCTTTGTTTTTTTATTAAAAAAATAATCATCACCAGTAGCTGCATCAATAGCACAGACCCATTTACCAATGACATCGTTCGTTTCATGTCTTAAATTAGATAAACTTGGTTTTGCTCGAGGTGGTGATCGACTTCCTGCAACACTGCCATCTTCACTTACAGCACCTGTAGCTGCCTTTCGTACTATATCGCGTATAGACAATCCAGAAAATCCAAACACATGTTCACTTTTACCATGACTAGCACCATATTCTGTAGATATGGAATCACTTTTCTTTGATTTACCATTACCATTAAGTTTTCTTGCTAACACTTTAGCACGTTTTTGTTTATTTTTATACGCTGTATGCGCTCCGACGGCGCGAAACTGATGATTGGTTAGTAACGTACCTAATTGGTCTAAGGCTTCTCGACAATTTTGACATCGCATACCTCTCCAATCTGGTAATTGTTCATAGCCACACTTTCTACACAATACATCTAATGTTATCACGTCACCGTTGCCTAATCTTACTTCACGAGTTGAGGCTGGTAAATGCCATATCGCACCGGCAGCCATACCATGTCTTGCACCGGCACCTAATCCACCTCTTCTGTTACTTAAACCACCCGCTGCTTTATTGCGGCATCCACCACCATCTTGCATGCTGGAAGCCATGACCACCAACTGTTTCATCTTTGGTGTCGGTGTACCGGATGAACTAATTAAATTGGATTGATATTCTTTTAAATTTTGTCTATCTTGATTTTTTCGTTCTAATTTACGTGAAGAGGCGGGCGAGAAAGCTGCTTGTCCTGTATATGTAGTTAAAGTATTTTTGCCAGCGGTCGCATCTTGCGGATGCAATTGTGTCAAGGGCACACCACATGTATCGCACCGCAATCTTTTGTGAAAAGGTGGATTTTCATACCCACAACGACCACACAACAAATCAATGTGTACTGTCTCACCATTTTGTAAACGCAAAGGTTTCACTTTTCTGCCTAATCCTTTGACCGATTTTCCATCCATTCCATGACTTTCACCGGGTCCCATGCCAATGACCTTGTTTGACATGCCACCACCCCCTCTGGATCGGGCTGAACCATATTTTAAACCACGTGCAATGGGTACAGTAGACAGATTGTATTTGTCTGTAGCGCCGGGCGAAGAGGCGTGGGAAGACCAAGATGCCAGGGAAGTCATATGGTAATAAATGTGTGGTGTGATAAAAGTTAAAGAAAAAAAGATTGAAGTGTAGTCTTTGTGTATAAAGTAAATGATATCTTTTTGGTTGTGTTGCTTCAACTTGTGCTAAAAATGTTTGTAAAAAAGTTGTGAGTTTTAGTTTTCAGTTTTGCAGATTCGAAGATTTTTTTTAGATTTTATTTTTGTAGTTTATGTTGGTTTATATAATACGACTACAGTTTCTAAATGTCAAATTCAAATGAATTATAAAGAGAAACAAGAATAATAGGAACGTCTGGTTATACACAACACTGCATTTTAAATACACAACTTTGATGCATCTTTTACTGAGACGTGATGCATGAAAAGTTAATTGATGATTCAGATCTGAACTAAAAATAAATCTCAACAATCAAAAAAAGATCTCACGATCTTCCTCTGCCTGGTCCGACGATCTCTGCACAAAAAAATACATCACTCTTTCTCTTCTCCTCCGTTTCACAAAAATATGTCTGAAACGAAAGAAGAAACCAAACTATGGTGTTATTCCAATAAAGATTCGTGGAGTCTTGAAAAATATAAATCATTGAATCTTGAACAAGACAAAAACAACAAAGAATTAACGATTCTAACTTTGCTGGACGAAACAACTTTGAAAGTTTTGACAGAAAACACCTTCAAACACAACACATCCCATGACTTAGATTTCAAGGATGTGACACACATGGATGATTTAGATGAAGCTCCTATGTTACATTTATTCAAACGTAGATTTGAATCCCAAAATATATATACCAACATCGGCAATGTCTTAATCAGTATTAACCCATACGCAACCATTGAAGGGTTGTACGATATGCCACCATCCGAACAATTTAACAAACAACCCCACGTCTTTGACATTTCACAACGTGCATTTTTACAATTAAACGAAACGCACGGCAATCAAGTCATTTTAGTCAACGGTGAATCCGGTGCTGGTAAAACAGAAGCGACTAAAAAAATGTTATCTCATTTAGTGTACTTAAACGCAAGCAGTAAACAAGAAGACGGTTCAACCTTGCATGAAGCACAACATGCAACAGACCAAGTGGAAGATTTAGTCATGGCATCGAATGAAATTTTTGAAAGTTTTGGAAATGCAGCTACGGTAAACAATCGTAACAGTTCTCGATTTGGTAAATTTTTACAATTAAAAATGTGCCAAAATAAAAATCATTCGGATCTCAGTGAAACAGATCGTTCATCTTATTATGTATGTGGTGTATCTGCTACTCAATTTCTTTTGGAAACTTCTCGGTTGGCGTTGCAAGCACCGGGTGAAAGTAATTTTCATATTTTGTATCAATTAGTAGCGGGTGCTACGGCAGAAGAACGTGTGAAATTTCGTTTGTGTCCAAATTGTAAAGATTATTCCTATTTAAGAACTCGTGGCTTTGGAGAAGCTGACGATAGCGACGATGAACCGGAAGACAATACTGAAAATTTAACATCCCAATTTCAATTAAGTATTAAATGTTTAAAAAGAATTGGTTTTCAAGAAAAAGAAATTAATAACATTTTAAAAACACTGTCTGGTATATTAGCATTAGGCAATGTACAATTTACTTCCATATCAGAAGAACAGGAAGGTGCTCAAATAAAAGATACAGCTTGGTTAGATACAGCAAGTAGTTTATTGGGATGGGGTACCGGATTAAGTCATGTCTTTACACATCGTTCTACTGCTGCTGGAGGTGGTGTGGGAAGAGGTCGACGTAGCAGTGGTTATTCCATTCCATTAACACCTACGCAAGCATCTGCAGCTCGAGATGGATTGTGTAAAATATTATATTCTTCCAGTAGGTTTAAATCTTGTTCCTCGAACCCCTAAACACAGCTTGCTATTGACAAAGTACTAACTTTTTCATTCTCCTTCTTTGTTTTTTATTATTCCATTAATTGATATAATAATCAACATTTTCCTTATCGTCATCTTCTTTATCACCATCTTCAATAACACCCTCACTCGATCTCCTACGATCTTTTTTCGGCAGTGTTTGACTTAATATTTGAAACATTCAATAAAAAAGGTGGTTCTAATTCAAGTAACAATCAACAACAGCAACAACAAGAACAACCTTTTATTGGTATTTTGGATATTTTTGGTTTTGAAATTTTAGACCAAAATAATTTTGAACAGTTGTGCATTAACTATGCCAATGAATCGTTGCAACTCTTGTTCAATGATCATATGTTTGTTTATGAAAAAGAATATTATAAAACCGAAGAAATTAATGTCGGTGATTTAAATTTTACTGATAATAAAAATTTGCTCAATTTATTTACGGATAAAAAAAATGGTATCTTTACATTAATAGATGAGCAATTGTTGTTGGGTGGTCGAGGATCGGATCTTGCTGTTTTGTCAGGCTTAACTAAATCACACGGCAGAAGTGGCAAAGATAAACCAGGTCATTTGAATTATGCTTTGCCTAAACTAGGCAACGAAAGTTTTATAATTAAACATTATGCGGGAGATGTAGAATACCAAGTGCACGAATTATTAGCTAAAAATAGTGACAGTGTACATCAAGATTTAATGGCAATGACTTCAGATGATGCTTTTGTTTCAACTTTAATGACAAGTTATCAAAACAAAAGAAATGGTACTAAAGACAATAAAGGAAGGAAAGGCAGTGAAGAAGAAAAAAAAGAAGCAACTTCTTTAAAAAGAACTGAATCAACACAATTATTGGGTAGTACTACAATTTCACAACGTGTTATCTTACAAATGGAGACCCTTTCTTCTTTGATACGTTCCTGTACACCTCATTTTGTACGTTGCATTAAACCTAACAATGCAGCGCAACCAGCAC
>MDTF01016427.1_pt1 | contig 15358 bp, 15 predicted proteins | sample 811191 | NCBI WGS metagenome assembly MDTF01 (sample SAMN05326649, study PRJNA326480) | marine metagenome | isolation source: seawater | place: Southern Ocean | collected 2011
AAAATTTTGTAAATCGGGAGGAGAGGCTTGTTTAGTTGCAATTAGAATTGCAAGAGGCTTTACTAGTAAACAAAAAATTGCTTTTTGTGGCTACCATGGCTGGCACGACTGGTACTTGGCTGCAAATCTATCAAATAGTAAAAGTCTTGATAATCAATTACTAAAAGGTTTAAAAACAAAGGGTGTCTCAAAAAGTCATAAAGATTCTATTTTTTCTTTTGATTATAATGATTTTGCGTCATTAGAAAAAATTGTATCAAAACATAAGAAGAATCTAGGAATAATAATTATGGAACCAATGAGAGCAGTTGAACCCAAAAAAAAATTTCTTGAAAAGATAAGAGAAATATCAAAAAAAAATAATATTGTTTTAATATTTGACGAAATCACATCAGGATTTCATGATAAATATGGTGGTATACATTTAAAATATAAAATTAATCCTGACATTGCTATTTTTGGTAAATCTTTAGGTAATGGCTACCCAATTTCCTCTATTATTGGTAAGAAAAAAATTATGAATACTGCACAGGACTCTTTTATAAGTTCCACAATGTGGACCGATAAAATTGGTTTTGTGGCTGCAAGTAAAACTTTGGAAATATTAAAAAAACAAAAAATAAATAAAAAGATATCTTCTCAAGGAAAAATAATTAAAAAAACTTGGTATGAAATTTCAAGAAAATATTCTGTTCCTATTGAAATATTTGGGCAAGACTCAATGCCAGGATTTAAGTTTATTCACAAAAAAAATTTAGAAATTTCAACATTTTTTACACAAGAGATGTTAAAAAAGAAATTTTTAGCTAGTACGACAATTACTATTACTGCTGCATATGATAATGCAATAATTAATAAATACTTGAAAGCATTCGAATTAATATTTAATAAGATTAATTTTTGTATATTAAATAATAAGTTTCCACTTGAAGGTCCAATAAAACATTCTACTTTTCAAAGATTAACTGGATAAATATAAAATTAATTGTAAGAATCAGCTTGATTAAACGATTATAGATATATGATAACTTTAATGAAACTAAAACTGAGTAAAGATATTCTTACTTTATTTATAGTAAATTAATAAAATGATCAGGTGCTATAAATCAAACATATACATAATTATGTATCATTATGTTAGGGAGATTAATAACAGTCAATATCCATATTTAAAAGGGTTAGAATTTAAAGAATTCAAAAATCAAATTAATTATTTAAAAAAAAATTTTAACATTCTATCAAATGATGATTTTATTGAAATAATCAACACAAAGAAAATTCCTAAAAAAAAATCTGTTCTTCTAACTTTTGACGATGGATATAAAGATCACTATAAATATGTTTATCCATATTTGAAGAGGAAAAAAATTTATGGCAACTTTTATCCGCCAGTTCAAGTCTTAAAAAATAATAAAGTTTTGGATGTGAATAAAATTCATTTCATATTAGAAAAAGAAGACAATAAAAATAAATTATTAAATTTAATTATAAAATATGCTAAAAAATATATGGATTTTGATGAGGTGGATTTAGAAATAAATAAAATAAAATTATTTTGTAGATATGATGATAAAAATACAGAAATAATAAAAAGATTATTACAAAATCATATACCTCAACCATATAGAGAAAAAATATTAAATAAATTATTTACAACAATTTTAAATATAGATGAAAAAGAATTTTCAAAAAAACTTTATATGGACCCAGAAAATATAATTGAAATGTATAAAAATAAAATGTCAATAGGCTCACATGGTGATTATCATTTGTGGTGGGAAAAATTAAGTTATTACAATCAACATAAAGAAATTAAAAACTCCATAAACTACTTTAAGAAATTAAATGTTTATGACGAGAATTTTTCAGTATGCTATCCATATGGAAGTTACAACAATAACACTATTAAAATATTAAAAAAATATAATATTAAATATGCACTTACAACAAGAGTAGATAGTATTAATAAGAATAATTTAAATAAAGTTTTAATGTTGCCAAGGCATGATACTAATGATTTTAGATAAATGAACTATTCACAAAAAAATCAAACCAAATCATTTTTTGAAACAGAAGCAAAAAATTGGTCTATTAAGTCCAATTTTAAAAATAAAGTATTAAATACTATTCAAGAAAGAAATTATTATGTTTTAGATCAATTAAAAAATTTGAAATTAAAATCATTACTTGATGTAGGGTGTGGTACTGGAGATCTTTGTTACGAAGCATCTAAATATACAGCAAATGTTACTGGAATAGATTTTTCAGATAACATGATTAATTTAGCAAAAAATAATTTTAACAAAAAAAATATAAAATTTATTTCTCAAGACTTTTTAAATCATAATATTGATCAAAAGTTTGAATGTATTTCTGCAAATGGTTTTATAGAATATCTATCTATTGAGGATATAAAAAAATTTTTAAAAGTTTCTAGAAAATATTTAAAAAAAAATGGCGTATTAATATTTGGTTCAAGAAATAGGTTATTTAATTTATACTCTTTAAATAAATTTTCTGAAAACGAAATAAAAAAAAAAACATTTAAAAAATTTTATGAAGAAAGTATACTTTTAAATAATTATAAATTTAAAAATTTTATAAAAATAAAAAAAAATAAGTTTGGGAAAGCATTTTTCAATCAGCCAAAGACAGGAATCAACGTTGATATAAGACATCAATTTTCACCATTGCAAATTCTAGACTTACTAAGTTCTTATAAATATAAGGCAATTGATTTTCATCCAATAAATTTCCATCCTGTACCACCATCTAAGTTTAATAATAGCAAAGAATTTAAAAAATTTTCAAATTCTATTTACTTTCTTAAAGAGGAAAACAAATTACCTTACATACCATATTCCTCATCATTTATGGTTACAGCAAAACCTATTTAACAAGAAACCATTTAAAAAAAACTGATTGGGAGATATATATTTATAATATTATTTTAAATATAAAATAAAAATACAAATAAATAATTTTAATATAACTATTAAATAAGTTTTAGAAATTATAAATATCTAGTAATTTTAATTTTTAAGGATTACAGATAAAAATTTGTCAAATATAATGAACCATGCAATTATTCTAGCTAGAAGTGGCAGCAAAGTTATAAAAAAGATTATTTAGGAAATTAATAAATTACAATCAAGGTAAACATAAAAGTTTTGAAATCGATACATGGGAAGATGCATTAATTATTGAATCTATATTAAAAAACTACTCTAAAAAATTAAATTTAGTTAAAAAAATACTTAATATCCAGCTTGATCTTTTTCTAATATAGTTGAAAACTTAATTAGACGATATGTGGAGAGCAGGGTTTAGTTAAAATTTGATTATAAAATTTTTCCATAACAATATCTGTTGTATCTTTTACCTTTGTAAACTATTTCTGATTTAAATTCTCCCTCAAGTTTAAAATTGTTTTTCTCTAAAACTTTTTTTGAACCAATATTCATTTCATAAAGACCTGCTTTAAGTTTTTTTAAACCCATTTTTTTTGCTATTTTAATTATTTCTTTAATTGCTAGACTTGTATATCCTTTGCCCCATAATTCTTTTTCACCAATAAAATAACTTACATCAGCAGTCCCGTGTACATAGCTAATAATACCAAGTTTTATGTTGCCGATATGTATGTTTAAATTGTTCTTTTTTAAAAATATTCCATATAAGAATTCAGTTTTAGATTTATTTTTTTCACTAACAAATTTTCTAATATTGATTAAAGAATGTTTGGTATATTTTTGTTCAGTGTATTTATGTACTTCTAAATCATTCATCCAAATTTGATACTTCTTTGATATATCTTTTTTAAGATTTAGTTTTCTTAATATTATCTTTTCAAATTTTTCATAAGAAATTTCTAGTAGACCACTATTTTGGATTGATATGTAAGTTTTATTTAGTAATTACTTCTATTACATCATAAATCTTGAATATTTTAATATAATTTACGTTATATCAACACTTAGTATTAATTTGATAATTTAGTAAAATCAACTTATGTCATCTATAGTCACAACATCATTTATGCTTCTATCTATGCCTGATTAATTCAAATCACTTTTAATGCATTTAAGTATAAATTTTTGTCTATTAAACAAGTTGTGATGATTGAGAATTTTATTTACGTGATAAATAAAATTTACTAATTAGTATTTAATCCTTTTTTTTTAAAATAACCCACATATTAGATGATAATTTATTCTTTATGAGAAATTTTTGTAAATTTTCAATTTTTTTTTCACTTTCAAATATTTGAAGAAAAAAATTATTTATTCCATTAAATATTTTTGATTCATATTTATTTTTTAAAATATCAACATCAAGAATTCCTGGTGTGATAACTTCAACAACTTTGTATCCAGCTCTATTTGCAAGATAATAAATAGATTTTGGATTAAAGTAATTTAAATGTTCATGATCAATCGCTTCACTTTTTTTTCCAAGAAAGCTTATATCAAAGCCCATTCCATTGGGACAAGTAAATATTATGAAAGAATTTTTACTTATAAGTTTTTTTATTTTTTTTAAAAAGTTATATGGGCTTTGAAGGTGCTCAATCACCTCAAATAAAGTAAAAATGCTAGTACCTTTTAAATCACTTATGTTTGCTTCTTCAATTGACATATTTATTGTTTTAATTTTTTTTTGCCTACATTTCCTTGCACCGCTTAAAGTTGGCTCTAAAGCAATTACCTCATTAAAAAAATTCTTTTTTTTTATAATAGAGCAAAAGGTTCCATAACCGGCACCTATATCAATTATTTTATTTTTTCTTACTTTAAATTTTTTACATAATTCTAATATTTTTTTTACTCTTGGTTCAAATATTTTTTTATTTCTAACCTTCTCTGTTGAAGGAAAAATATGATCATTCCAATATTCATAAAGTTTGGAGTTTTTATAAAAATCTTGAAGAGTTTTTATTTTTGGGCGAGGATTTAGATAATAAGTTCTACACTTGGGGCACGAGTAATAAGAAAATTTATTTTTTTTAAATAAAAAAATTTTTTTTTTAGAATTGCAAGCTGGGCAATTTACTGCTGTAAAAAAAGAGCTTTTTGAATAAAGATATTTTGAATCTTTTTTAAAAAAAAAATCTGCTTTTTTCATTAAGCTAGCTGGTCTTATATTTTTTTCTTTAAAGATCATAAATGCTTATCTAAAATTTAATCCTTTTTTTTAATAAATTTATAGCATCTTTGTAAATTAATATTTCCTGCTTATTCATTATTGATGCTGGCCCATTATCATTATCTTTTGTTATTTAATATATTTATTTTGTTCTTTTTTTGTAAGATGAACCTCACCATATTCCGATGCCCCTCCCCAAATATTATCTTTAACCCATTTATTATTTTCAATTCTCCAAACTTTATTTGATCTAAAGCTATCTGCAATCTTCCAAAATTCTTCCTCTTTCATATCGACATAATTTAACCAATAGCTTAAATCACTAGAAACTACATGATCATATTTTCTTACCATTTCGACTCCCTCATCTCTTGTCATGTATCCGGCTGTAATATCTTTTGTGGTATGATCCGTTGCTCTTCCATAACCAAATTTTATAAATTTCATTAAATCATGGATCCCATTTTCATAACGATCATCTAAATTTGAAAAGTTTCTATAGGTTCTTTCAAAAGGTTTTTCGGCAGGTTTCCAACCATATTTGTCAATAACCAGTTTTACGTGAGAATTAGCATCCCAATTGAAGTAGTTTCCAATGTAGATACCTCTTGTATTTTGTTTAGCAATTTCTTGATCCTCTGGATATTTTGTCCATATTAAATCTTTTTCCTCTAATCTATCTCTTTCATCAGAACTATTTAACATATCTTTCCAATCGAAACCTCTAAGAGAATGTTCTTTTCTAACTCTACTGTTAAATTCAACATAATCATCTGGTGAAAACATGCCTGATATATCCCATGCCACTTCACCCCAAACTATTAAGGGTATTTTAAATTTTGCAGCAATATGAATAGGGTAAGTAAAAATACCACAATGATTTTGCCAATTCATATCACCCATTTTTTTAAAGCATATTCGGTTTAATTTTTTTAAAGTTTTTATACTCGGGCCAAAAATCAAATGATCGCAATTAAATACGTCTCTCATCCTATCTCTGTTATAATCACCTTCTGGTAAAAAATTATTACCATGATAAGTTACCAATAAAGGTTTTAGTCCGTACTGTAAGCAAATATGTACTTGGTAATAACTATCCTTTCCTCCGCTAACACCAATAACACAATCATAATTTGTATCACTCTTAGACTCAGTAGCTATTTTTTCAAATTTTTCCTGTCTTTTTTTCCAAACTTCTTTAGATAAATTTTGAAATTGAATATTTGACGAGTAGACTGAGGATATGCCTTCTTCATTAAATGTTACATTTACAGCACTTTCAGGAATTGTAGTTTTTGTACAAAATTTCATTTATTTATCTAAGTCTTTAGGGTCAAAAAAGCTAGGCTTTCTAACATTTAAATTTTTTAAACTCAATTCTTTTTTTACAATATAATCACCATGTTCAATATGATTAAAGAGGTTTGCTGCTGCTAATGCTTCAATATTTGTCTCAGTAAATGTTTCATAAAAATGACTAGCATCTCCAGCACCGCCACATGCGATAAGTGGAATTTTAAATCTCTCCGAAACAGTTTTAATCAAAGCGTTATCAAAACCTTTTTTTGATCCATCGAGATCAATAGAATTAATAAAAATTTCTCCACAACCTTCATTAATACAATTTGACATCCAATCAAATAAATTGAGCTCTAGAACTTTATCACCCCTGTATACAACTCTATGATTATCATTAATTTTTTTATAATCTATAGAAACAACAATACATTGACTTCCAAATTCTTTGGAAGCCTCATTAATCAATTTTTTATTATCTATTGCTGCTGTGTTTATAGAAATTTTATCAGCTCCATTTCTTAAATATTCTTCAATATCTTTTAGGGAATTGATTGAACCACCATAGGTTATTGGGCAAATAAGTTTTTTTGAAACAAAATTCATTAATTCAAAATAATCTTTAAATTTATGTTTTTCTTTAAGATCTTCTCTTTGTAACGAGAAATTTTTATTTTTAGAGATATCTAAATAAATTATTTCATCAGACATCCAATTGCTTAATCTTTCGATGATAGTAAACGGATCACCTAAGTTTTGATAATCTTTAAAATTCTTGCTTTGAACTACATAACCATCTTTATAAAGAATGACTGGAATTATTCTTTTTTTTTTCATTAAATTATTGTAGTAAAATTTTTTAACAAGTTTAGTCCATTGACCTGACTTTTTTCAGGATGAAATTGAACTCCGTATATATTGTCTTTATTAATAATGCTTAAAAAATTTTTTTCATATAGAGTTTTACCCAATATATGGTTTTCATTTTTACACCTATAAGAGAAGGTGTTAAGAAAGTAAAATTCACTATCTTGATTTAAAAATAATTTATTATCTTTGACTATATGAACTGTATTCCACCCAATGTGGGGAAGAGTAAAATTTGTTTCTAACTTTTCAACAGTCCCTGGTATCCAATTTAAACCCTCACTTTTAGAAAATTCATACCCAAAAGATGAAAATATTTGCATACCTACACAAATTCCTAAAATAGGTTTTTTTTTTGTTAAAACTTGATTTGATAAATTTTGTAAGTTTATGTTATTATTTAACTTAAGCATTGCAGATTTATAAGAACCAACACCTGGCAATATCAAATGAGAACTTTCATTAATTTTTTCATCCTGATTTGAGACTACGTAGCTTATATTCAAAATATCCAAAGCTGCCTTGATTGATTGTATATTTCCTGACTTATAGTCTATAATACAAACTTTAGGCATAATGAATTGACCTAGTTATTTTGAATTTAGAGTTACTTGCAATCAAAAATATTTTATTATTTCTCAATTCCTCAAAAGTAGGAACTTTAAATTTAAAAACTTTAAATATTTTATTTAGTTTAACTAAATCACTTCTATAGTCACATGTTAATCTATAATTATGCAAATTAGTAAATAGTTTAATATTTTTTGAATTACACTTAATTTTTTTTTTTACTATTGAATAAGTGACATGTTCTTTATCTTTTTTTCCTGGATTATTATTAAATATTTTTTTTATTAAATTTGTTTTGATAATTTCTATAGAATAGCCCTCTGGATAAGTGGGAGGTGCCAAATTAGACACATAATCAAATTTATTTTTTTTAAAAAAACGAATAAATTTATCTAATTCTGTATAACTTATTAATGGGTTATCTGCAGTTAAACGAACAAAACTTTTAATATTATTTTTTTTACAAATTTTAATATACCTTGAAAGAACATTTGTTTCACTACCAAAAAAAACTTCCGATTCATATTTCGATGAAATTTTAGAAATTTTATCCTTATTTGTTTTTAAGCTAGATGCTATAAAAACCTTTGATACAAGCTTTGATTTTGAAAGTTCAGATAAGATTATTTCTAATATTGTTTTATCTCCAATTTTTTTAAAAATTTTACCTGGAAATCTTTTTGAATTTTCTCTAGCTTGAATAATAACTGGGATTTTTATCATCTATAAATTTATTTAATATTATTTTCAAACGTTTTGCACCTTTAAAATCAATTATATTTTGATTCGTATTAATCTTGTTAATTTTTTTTTTACTTAAAAAGTTTATAAGTTTTTTTTTATTTAAATTTTTTAATGTTCCAAAATTTTTTAAGACTTTTTTTTTTGATAAGAATTTTACAGCAGGGATCTGATGGTCATAATTTTGTATACAGACAGTATTACAATTTGCTGCTACTGACTCAAAACAAACTGTGCCACCAGTAACAATTACATATTCACAACTCTTCATGTGTTTGATAGGGTTATCAATATTTTTAAGTAGTTTTATTTTTTTATACTTTTTTGCAAGATTAAATATTTTATTATTCTTTTTAACACCAGATCCAATCATAACCTTTATTTGTTTAAAATTAATATTCATGAGAATTTTAGTAATATTATATAAAAAATTATGAATATCAGATCCACCAGATGAAACAAAAAAACTTTTATCCAAATATTTTAAAGGTTTAAATTTCACAAAATTTCTTAAAATTAAATATTTTAATCCACCATAATATTTGATTTTTTTAGGGTATTTACTCTTTGGATTATAGTGACTTATTGCATTAATCAACAACCCTTTCTTAAAATTTATCTTAAAGTCATCAAAACATATAATTTTAGATTTCTTTTTTTTAGCAATAATATTTATTGTTTGATCTTTGCCAAAGGTATCATTTATTAACACCGTATTAACATTAAAGAAATTTTCTAGCTCATTATTACTAAAATTTTTAATATTAATTATTTTACATTTTGTTTTTGTTTTTAAAAATAACTCAATTATTTTTATACTCTTGGTTAAAAAAATAATTTCATATTTTTTTTTTAAAAGTTTTACAATTTCTATTGAACGATAAATATGACCCATTCCATTTTTTTCTCCTTTGTCTCCATCGCACCTTATAAAAATTTTTGTATTTGACTTTTTCATTTTTAAATTATAGTAAGCTGTATGACTGCTCGCAAACTTTATAGTCTTGTTTCAACAGATAGCATATCTATTAAATCAGCATCTAAAAAAATCAACAATAATCACAAAGGTTTATTAATGATAGTTGATAAAAAATTTAATTTATTGGGTGTAATATCAGACGCAGATATAAGACGTGCAATTGTTTCTGGGGTAAATCCAGAAAATTCTATCACAAATGTCTACAATAAAAATCCAATTAAAATTAAAAGCCCAATAAACCAGTCTAATATTTTTAAAGTCATTGCAACAAGCAGTTTTAATCTAAAGTCTCCAAGCTATATACCTTTGGTCGATAAAAATAATAAAGTTAAAAATTTAATAAGCTTAGAAGACATTTTTACTAAAAAAAAAAATAATTTGAATAAATTTAAGACAAAGAAAAATATTCTTTTAATAGGTGGGGCTGGCTATATTGGCTCTGTGTTAACAGAATTACTGATAAATGAAGGATACAATGTAAAAATCTTTGATAATTTTATGTATGGAAAAGAAAGTTTAAAAAGTTTTGTGAATAACAAAAAAGTGGAAATTATTAAAGGAGATACAAGACATATAGAGGATTTATCTGTAGCATTTAAGGATGTTAGTACTGTAATTCATTTGGCTGAACTAGTTGGAGATCCACTTTGTAACTTAAATCCAGAGAAAACTTATGAAATTAACTATTTGGCTACAAATCTAATTATAACTCTTTGTAAAAAATTTTTTGTTGAAAAATTTATATATATTTCATCCTGTAGTGTTTATGGTAAAAACATAGATAAAAAACTTTTGACTGAAAATTCTAAAATAAATCCTTTATCAATTTATGCAAAACTAAAACTAAATATTGAAGAAGCTATAATTGAAAATACAGATCCTGCTTTTAATTATACAATTTTACGACTTGGAACTGTTTATGGAAAATCGTATAGGCCAAGATTTGATCTAGTAATAAATTTATTTTGTGGTTTGTCTGCCACTAATAAGCCTGTTCTCATAAATGGTGGAAATCAGTGGAGACCATTTGTTCATGTCAAAGATGTTGCAAGATCAATATTATTTGTATTAAAAGATAATAATAAAACTAATAAAGAAATTTTTAATGTGATAAGTGAAAATAGTACAATTACAGAATTGTCGAATACAATAAAAAAACATAATAAAAATATTAAAATAAAAATAAATAATAATGTTACAGACAAAAGAGATTATAAAGTTTCAGCAAAAAAAATTAATAAAGTTTTAAAATTTAAACCTCTATTTAATATAGAATATGGAATTAGTGAATTAATTAAGTTTGTCAAAAAAAACAAGCTAAATATCTTGAGCAATAAATATCACAATTACAATTCCAAAAATTAACAAATATGAAATACCCTTTATCAAAGCCTATAATAGGTAAAGAAGAAATAAATAATGTTAAAAAAGTACTAGAGTCTGGATGGCTATCTTATGGTAAATATTCACAAAAACTTGAGGCTGCATTTAAAAAAAAAATTAATAGTAAACATGTAATTGCTGTAAACTCATGCACAAGTGGAATCCATGCTTGCTTGGTTGCCAACAACATTAAACAAAATGATGAAGTAATTACATCACCTTTTACATTTGTATCAACTATAAACAGTATCTATCAACAAAAAACTAAAATTGTTTTATGTGATATTTCTCTTGAAGATTACAATATAGATATTTCTGATTTAAAAAAAAAAAATAAATTCTAATACAAAGTGTATTCTACCAACACACTATGCTGGTAACCCTTGTGATATATTAGAGATTTTAAAATTAAAAAAAAAAAATAAATCTCTAAAAATTATAGAAGATGCTGCTACCGCAATAGGTGCTAAAATAGATAATAAATATGTAGGCTCTTATGATACTAATGGATGTGTTTTTAGTCTTTATGCAAATAAAGTCATAACATCTGGGGAGGGTGGATTAATTTCAACTAATGATGATAAATTAGATAAAAAAATAAAAAATATTATATTTTGTGGTATTAATAAAAATACTTATAAACGAACTTTTTCAAAAAACTCTTGGCAATATTCAGTAAACAATCCTGGTTATAAGTACAATATCTCAGACATTAATTCGGCTGTAGCTCTTGCACAAGTTAAAAAACTAAATAACATAATAGATTATAGAAAGAGACTTTGTGATTATTATGACCATAATTTTTCTGAACTTTATGGAGAAGAAATTATTAACAAAATAAAAATTAACAAATTAAATAGGTCTGCAAACTATATATATACTATTTTATTAAACCCTAAAAAATTAAAAATTAATAGAAACAGATTGATAGAAGAGCTAGCTAAGGCTGGTATTGGAACGTCTGTGCATTATATACCAGCAAATAGACACAATTTTTATAAGAAAATATTTAGTAAATTTAAATTAAAGAATACTAATTATGTATACAATAATATTTTAAGTATTCCTTTACACAATCATTTAAATAAAAAAGATACAGATTTTATTTCTAATAAAATAAAAAGTATTCTGATTAAAAATTACAAAAAGAAATGATAAATTCAAAGCACTGCTATATTATCGCTGAAATTGGCATAAATCATGAGGGAAATATCAATTTAGCTTGCGATCTTATTAAAAAAGCAAAAAAAGGAGGTGCAGATGCTGTTAAGTTTCAATTTTTTGAGGCAAAGACTATGGCTTTTAAAAATTCAGAAAAAACTAAGGATCAAAAAAAAAGAATACATAAAAAAGAGAGCCTATATGAAATGTGGAAAAGAATGGAGCTTAATTTTAAAGATTTAGCAAGACTTAAAAAAGAAGCAAAAAAAAATAAACTAGACTTTATATGTTCTGTTTTTGATATTAATAGCCTTCAAATAGCCAAAAAGATTGGATTGGACTCGTATAAAGTGGCCTCATCTGATTTAACAGATGTAATTTTATTAAAAGAATTGTCAAAAGAAAAAAAGCCAATCATTTTATCTACAGGAATGGCTTCCCTTTTTGAAATTGAAAAAGCACTTCAAATTCTAAAGAATAGAGATGTTTATTTGTTACACTGCGTATCTATGTACCCTGTGCCAGAAAAATATATTAATTTAAAAAGAATGCTATCTTTAAAAAAATTAACAAAAAAAATTGGATTTTCTGATCATACAGATAATAACCTATCATCGATACAAGCAATAAGTATGGGGGCTAAAATAATAGAAAAACACTTCACTTATAATAAAAAGAAAAAAGGAGCAGATCACTCTATTTCAGCCGAAACAAATGATTTAAAATTAATAAGTGATTATGCTAAACATTATTTGATGAGACTTGGAAAAGGAAAGGTTGAGCCATCAAATAAAGAGAAGTTAATGAGAAATTTTTTTAGAAAATCATTTTATTACAACTCAGATTTAGAGAAAAATTCAATGATTGGTGAAAAAAATATTATTTTAAGAAGGCCTTATAAAGGTTTAGCTGCCAGCAAATTTAAGCAAATAATCAATAAAAGATTAAAAAGTAAAGTAAGAAAAAATCAGCCAGTCAAATATGCTGATTTAATCTCTTAAATAATGAAAAAAGTTTTATTTTTACTAGATAAAAAAAATGATTGGATAAAACAATTTATTATAGATTATAATTTTAGTTTAAAAAAAAAATTTACTATCAAAGTTAGCTATAACAAAAATTTGATAAAAAAATATGATATAATTTTTCTAATTAATTATCTTAAAATTCTATCTAAAAATACTGTAAGTAAAAATTTTTGCTTACTTGTTCACGAAAGTAATTTACCAAAAGATAAAGGAGGTGCTCCTATTCAAAATCAAATCCTGAGAGGCAAAAAAAAAATACATTTATCTTTAATAAAAGTGACTGAAAAATTAGATTCTGGTGATATTTACCTTAAGAGTAATTTCAAATTAGATGGCTCAGAATTAAACAATGAGATAAGAAAAATTCAAGCCTTAAAATCATTAGATTTGATAAAAAAATTTTTAAACAATTTAAAAATTTATAAGCCTAAAAAACAAATTGGAATTTCAACATACAATAAATTAAGAACAGGAATAGATAGCTTAATAGATGTTAAAAAGAGTATTAAAGATCAATTTAATCTACTAAGAGTCTGTGACAATGAAAGATATCCTGCTTATTTTATTTTTAAAAAAAAACGATATATTCTTAAAATTTATAAAAAATGATATCTAATATTTAATATTTAATATTTTAACTTTTGAAATCAATTGCTTTCTACTTTTCTTCACATCATAAAAAATGACCTTATATGCTCCTAAATTTATAAAAGCTTTTGGAAATTTTTTAAAGTTAAGATCTAACATTCTTATATGGTTATAAATTTTACTGATTGAAAAATTTTCAAAATCAACTTTACTTTCTGAGGGTTTTCTTCTCTTAAAAAATTGCACTTTTCCTCTTTGAGGAATTGGCTTTGGTAATTTTTTAACTAATTTATTCATCATTTGAGATATATCGTTATATAATCTTAAAAATATCTCATCTGCATTTCCATTTAGCTTAAATTTTTTCCTTAAATAAATAGGACCACCATCAATAAGATTATTAAATTTTATTGCACACAACTCTGTAATTTTTTTTCCTCTTATAATTTGATTTTGGATTGGCGAACCTCCTCTACCTTTTGGCAGTGGTGCACAATGAAAACCAATACATAAATAATTATCAAATATTTTTGGTTCTACTTTCCAATGCCAATGTGGGAAAAAAATTATTTTAGGTTCAATTTTTTTAATTTTTTTAAATGAAAAATCTTTTTTATCTGTAATATGAAAGCAGTCAATTTTTTTAAGTTTTAAATTTTTTTTAAAAAAATTATTTTCATTAACAATTAGTATTTTCATTTAACAAGTAGTCTTTTTATAAAAAAAGCTTCTGCATAATTACAGCCAATCTCAAACCCTCTTGCTTTCGAGTGGATTTTTAAGGCTTCTAATGATCTTATATCATTTTTTTTTATTTCACTTTTATAGCATTTTAGAGCTTTTACCTTTTTGTCTATATATTTTGATATATCTAAATAATAATTAGGAACAAATTGTTTATCTATACTATTTGTTGTGGTTGAAGGGATTTCAAAATAAATCAATTTTTTAAGTTTTGTTCCTTGCTTGGGTCTAAAAGCTACATTAGTAGCCTCAGAAACAATTCTATGATCTTTATTTAAATCATGAGGAAAATGAGTGTACACGATACTTGGATTAATTTTCTTTTTAACCTCTTCTAAAATTTTAATTATTTTTATTAATGAAATTTCATCTAATCTTTGATCTTTAAACTTTCCACAAAAATTTTTTAAAAAAGTAAAACCTAATACTTTCTCTGCTTTTTGCGCATATTGAGCCCTTTTATTTATCTGATATTTATTATCTTTTCTTGCAGACACTCCATCAGTTAAATATATGCAGGTTACCCTATCTTTTTTTTTAAGATGATATGAAATTGCTCCACCACATCCAATAACTTCATCATCAGAGTGTGCGGTAATTATCAAAACATTGTCTAACATAACTAGTTATTATCTACACATATAATTAAAACAAAAGCTAAATCTATTTTTATTATTTTTGTAAAAATGTTGATTTAATATCAATAACCTAAGGTAGATTAAAAGGGATTTCAAAAAGAATTGAATATTTTTTAATCTAAATAAAAATTTTTTTCAGTGCATAAATCAAGCCAATTGAGCTATTAGTACTGGTCAGCTACACGCATTACTGCGCTTCCACATCCAGCCTATCAACG
>MDTF01006291.1_pt1 | contig 15353 bp, 11 predicted proteins | sample 811191 | NCBI WGS metagenome assembly MDTF01 (sample SAMN05326649, study PRJNA326480) | marine metagenome | isolation source: seawater | place: Southern Ocean | collected 2011
TAGCGGCTCCAATACCCTGTGCAGCTCCTGTAACAATAGCAACTTTCCCGTTTAAATCACCCATTCCCTGATCCTCCTCAATAAATTTTTTAAGTAGTAAACTTTTTTCAAAATATTAACCATGGCGGCGATCATAATTTTCTTTTACAAACGTTTTTATTTCGTCATAACGATCTTACTAACCAAAAATCTGAATGGAATAACCTCATTGACCCTGACCACAGATCTAAAAAATTTGTTTATTTATAGTTCATCGACAGAGACGTTTTTGATTTATTCATCAGCTATTTACCCAGAAATTTAGGTTTGCGCTTCTCTAAAAATGCAGAACAACCCTCGTGAGCATCGTCAGTAGCCAATACGATACCTGTCATTGTCTGTTCATGAGCAAGCGCTGCAGGTAAGGACATATCCTGACCATGCGCGAGATTGCGCTTCATGAGTTTAAGGACTAACGGCGAATGATTTGCTATTCGTTCTGCAGTTTTCATAACATCTGCCATTAGTTGGTCGCTCTCAACAACTCGATTTATCAGACCTATTTTCTCGGCCTCCTCCGCTGATATCCGGTCACCCGTGAACATAATTTCACGAGCTTTGCATGGCGCAATCTGGCGCATAAGTCTCTGAGTGCCGCCAGCTCCGGGAATGAGTCCGAGCGTGATTTCAGGCAACCCGAGTACTGCGTTCTCAGCCGCCACGCGAATATCTGTTGCCAAAAGAAGTTCAACGCCGCCGCCTAGTGCCCACCCATTGACAGCACATATTGTTGGCTTGTCGCACACCTCCACCTGCCGAAACACTCTATGAATGACCTCTGCAAATTCGAGGTAATGCGCAAGACCCCTTCTAGAGTTCAAATCAGCAATATCACCACCCGCAACAAAAGCGCGCTCCCCAGCACCCGTTATTACAATGACGTGAACTGCATCATCCCTTTCCAGATTCGTAAATTCTTCTGAAAACTCTTCGAGAGTAGGTATATCGAGCGCATTTAGTGCCTCCGGACGATCTATAGTTAAGACCGCAACACCACCTTTCACGTTGACTAAAATATTTTTCTTAGTCATATCTCCTCCTATATCCATTAAGTTAAAAGTATTCCAAACTATTTGTGTCAGTAAGATCTCAATTTGCCATTAACCGATTACGCCACGCACTAGCATTTCTTCGATAACATCTAATTCAATACCTAAAATTTCGTTAAATACTCGTTTACGCGCACTTGCCGATTTGCATGTGGTCGGAAGTTGCTCCTGCTGTCCAACCCGGCGCCATGGTGGAGCTGCTACCCAGCCAATATCCTCAACATACCTAAAAACTTCTCGGGCCCGCAAATGCTTATCTTCCCAGATATCTTTTGAATCCACTGATGCGAAAGCAGCAACTCCCATGGATTGTAGTTGGATGACCACCCTTTTAGCCTCAAATTGAGATGCCCAGGATTCAAGCGAATGCTCAACACTTTGTTTGTCAGATTCGGACATTAACGCCAATTCAGAAATATCAGTCCGTCCAATCAAACTGTATATCGCTTGTCTTTTCGTTTCATCGCCGACAGATATTGAAACCCACTGGTCATGTCCCGCGCACTTAAAAACCCCGTGAGGAAACGAAGTATCGTGGCTATTACCAAGCCTTTTCATAGGTTTATTCGCTGAATTTACGATAAAAGATGACGTGAGGGTCCATAACAGCGCGTCTCGCGCAGCCAGATCAACATAAGTCCCAGATTCCTGTCGGTCTGCGGCCCCAGCAATTGCAGCGAATGCCATTACAGCACCGCTAGTAATATCCGCGGGGTAGCGAATTTCTGTCGGACGACCATCCTCAAATCCAGTGCTATCCGCTAAACCTGAGAGAGCGCTAAAAATTGGGGCATATCCCACATAAGAGGAGTCCGATCCACCCCGACCGAGGGCAGATCCAGATACCATAATCAAATTCGGATTTATTTTACTTAAACTTTCAAAATCTAAACCTAGGCTTTCTACAACTCCAGGTCGAAAATTCTCCAAAAATATATCGGATTTTTCAATCAGGTCTAATAAAGTCTGCTTCCCCTCAACGAGTTTCACATCAATCTGTACGGCGATTTTACCCACGTCAAAGAACTGCGTGATTGAGGCCGTTGTGGAGGAAGAACCCTTTAATGGTCGAGAAACTTGTATCACCTCTGCCCCAAGTCCCGCTAACAGATAGCCAGCATAAGGGCCCATCGCTGCCCACGTGAAGTCGACAACCCGAAGACCACTAAGAGGGCCATCATTACTCGTCATACCAGCACATCCCCTGACGTTAAGTTTTTTATTTCATCGCTCGTCATACCTAAAATATCTTTCATTACACTTGCAGTATGCTGACCCAACAGCGGCGCGTGAGTCCAAGAGGAAGTTGAGTTCGACGTCATTCTCCACATTGGACCGAATATTGTTTCTTTTCCTAGCACCGGATGCTCTATATCAATGAAAGCGTCTCGCGCCCGAAAATGCGCGTTGTCCAAAATTTCTTTTGGACCCAACAGAGGCATTGCAGCTACCCGCTTTTTCTGGAGCGCATTGAAAAGTGTTTCTCTAAAATGAGTCTTTGTTAAAGAAGATAGTTCCTCATCGAGCAACCGCCGATTTTCCCAACGGACATCCACATTTGCAAAAATCGGACGTTCTTTTAAATCGGGTTGCCCTAACACTTCACAAAGGCTATGCCATTGAGCATCTGAATCAACAGCAATAGCTATCCACATGTCATCACCCTTTGTTGGGTAATGTCCGCAAGGCGAAAAACCACCTCGGTCATTACCTTGAGGTTTCTCTACAAAACCGTGCATGGAATAATTAACGAATGCTTCTCCTATAACAGCAATCGCGGCCTCAGATTCCGCAAGATCAACATGCTGTCCAACACCCGTACGCTGCCTATGAAGAAGTGCCGTTATCAGCCCAAAGGCACCTGTTACTCCTGCATTCGTATCGGCATAGGGTTGTTGAATCCCTAAAATATCCTCTCCAGGATAACCCACTAAACTATCAAGGCCGGATAGTCCTGAAAGAAACGGGGCGTAAGCAGGGATTTCACTAAACGGACCCGTTTGACCAACACCCGACATAGATAACATCACCAAACTAGAATTTTCCGCGGATAACGAGTCATAATCTAGTCCAATCTTTGTCAAAAATCCCGGTTTGAAATTCTCAATAACGGCATCACACTTGGCTGCCAGTCTTTTGATGATTTTAATTCCAGCTTCAGATTTTAAGTTGACGGTTATACTTTTTTTGTTGCGGTTAACCGCATGGAACCAAGGGTTTTGTTCAACATTTGGTTCTTTACCTATTAGAGGGCGTCCTAAACGCATGTAATCAATGCGCTTTTCTGACTCTACCTTGATAACTTCAGCACCCATGTCGGCCAAAATTTGACCTGGGATCGCCCCCGCCCAAACCCAGCCCATATCGAGAACTCGCATGCCCCTCAAAGGTCCAGTCGGGGGTTGCGCCACAGTGTTCGGAAGTTCGGAGAGAGCGGGCGTTTGAGGAGACGACGATAACGATTTCAGATGTTCTGTATGCTGGCCCTTTCGGGGCACTATCAGGCCACGCTTTGCAGGAGTTTTCGATAACCCACAACCACTTCCAGGTACCAGATAATCATTGCCATCACTGAAACATATTGATGTAAAAAATTTGCGTGCGTTTAGCTGTTCGTCTATAACAATTTCGTCAATCGTCCTAACCGGTCCGGACGGCACCTCATATTTTCTGCATAACGCATAAAACTCATCCTTGGTATAATCCTTAAGCCAGTCTTTAAATAGAGCGTCCAATTCATCCGCTAAAGGTGGTCGGCTGTTCCTTCCACGCCGGCGGAACCGCTCATCACTTGACCAGTCAGGCGAACCAATCATTTTAAGCAAATTTTTCCATTGAACACCCTCTGGTGTATTAAGTTCGATATAGCCATCAGCGCATGGCAGAACAGTTTGTGGATATGGAAGATTCTCCATACGGTGACCAGCTCTTTTATCATTAATTCCGGCTCGTTGGTAACGAGTGACCGCAAAGCCGGAGTGCACCGTCGCCAAGGCTTCCGATTCGGACACCTCAATAGTCTCGCCATCTAAAGATTTCATCTGCTTAATCAAGGCGCACCCTGCAGCAGATGCGCCAGCATAACCGGCTTGAAATCCAGCTTGTGCGAGAGGCATAGTGAGAGGAGCCCTATCGGACCTTCCCATACGTTGGGTAATCCCTGACAAAGCATTGGCGGTGAGTTCAGTGCCGACAAAGTCTTTATATGGACCACTTAAGCCATAAGCGCTTATGTGAATGGCTACTAACTTTTTATGTAACCGACTTAGTTTTTCAAAAAGGTTATATTCTTTTTGGGAAGGCGTATTACTAGCACCAAAAATTAGTATATCCGTCGAATATACCAATCGTTCCAAACTTGCGACATCATTCTCAGCGATAGAAACGCTTTGCTTACCGGCATGGAGGTATCCAAAAAGTCCACTATCACCGGAGTCAATACCATCTTTTAATGCCCCATAGCGCCGAATAGTATTTCCCTCAGGCGCCTCAACAAGAATGACGTCAGCACCATAATCACACAAAAGCTTACCGCAAAAGCCGGAGCTTATTCTGGATCCTACTTCGACAACGCTAAATCCCGAAAATGGTAACAAAAATACACCTTTTTCCTTAAATCATAAGATAATATTGAAAATATTTCCTCTTACATTCCATAATCAGATGCAAAGGAATATGTCCTTAATTATTCGCCTTAAATTACCCTCTTTTAGCTCCGCTTATAAAAAACAGCATAACGGCTTCTTTCTCAGAGTTGTTCTGCCACGCATGTTCTGCTCCATTTAGCACAATCACCTCTCCCGCCTTCAAAGTAAGTTTAGATTGATCTGACAAAATACAATCAAGACTTCCCGACAGAAGCATATTGCAATCTACCGTGGCAGAACTATGCAGGTCATTCGCAGACGGGATATTTTTAAGATTTTCAGGCATGTCTGCTCCTGCCGCGTCGACAGATTTGTTTGGAGAGAAGCGAGTCATAAATACTCGAAATCCCCCTACCGGAGGGAAAGTGCCCTCAAATGTCGGTGTTTTTTCAGAATCCGGCAATTTTATAACCTCATCAGTCCCCCAAAGAGTGAACAACTGACCTATGCCCGTAAAAACCACTGGTTCTATTCTCTCGTCACTTGCAACGAAGGATGAACCATCTGATGCCTCGGCTAACAGCACCCTTCTGACCTTCTCAGCATTATTAAAAGCATCACCGTGCCAACCATTCTCGCTATTTTTCCCTTCAGTCATAATGCACATCCCTTTTTATATTGTTAAAAGTTAACTCAATTTACGTTTTAAGATATTTAATCGACGCCGACACCAAAGACTGCTCCGTCCCAACGGGGAGCAGCGTCATGGCTACCTTGAAATGCCCCACGTTTGACAAGCCCCATATCACTCTTTAATTCTGAAATGGTCATAATGGGAGCGATAGGCACTTTAAGAGCCTGACCTTCGATGTATAGTCGTTGCTTATTATATTTTTTTGTTTCCTGCGATAATAATTCAACTACCTCAATTGAACGTGTAATACGCATAGCTTGAGTCGCCAACTCAGGATCCAACATCCACTGCGGGTAGCCTAAAAGCTCTACTAATTTATCCCATTGATGCTGTTCCAGACACACAATTTGGACGTAACCATCTTGGGCAGGTAGTATCCCTCCTATAAAAGTAATGGTGGGGTCTAACCTATCCACCACCTGTCCACTATTAGGATAACGAACCAGTTCAGTCCAATGCATCTGAAGCAACGCTTCTTGCTTTGAGCAGTCGATAATATGCCCGCGCCAAGCTCCATTCCCTGTGAGTATTGCCAGCGCAGCAATTGCAGCAATCAAGCCACTCTGCGATTCGCCCCAATATTCGCCCGCCTGAAGGGGAGGCCTAGATTTATACTCAGGCCAGAGAGGGTCATAGGGAATCTGTTGAGCATGTCCCGCGGAATGGTAAGTATTAAGTGGCTCAGCCAAATAATCCGCATGGGGTCCAGACAAGCCAAAAGGAGAAATACATATGGTCGAAAGAGAGGCTGCGTCAAGCATGATACTTGCAGCTATTGGTTGCCCTAGAGGCCAACCTTGGCTGGGTTTTTCTTCTATGATTAGAGCAGCATCACTGCACAAAAGCGATAAACGTTCGAAATTTTTTTGATCATAATGCTCAAAGAACTCCACTTTTTTTATTCTATCAAGAGCCCTCATTCTATCAGCGTCCTCGTTCGATAGATCCAGTTCAGGTGGCCTCACTGCAATCACAGAGGCACCCAGTTGAGCCAAAGAATGCCCACAAAATGCGCCGGAAAATCCTCCAGACAGATCTATTACTCGGACCCCTTTTAGGATGCTCGTCAAACTTTTTTTCTGAACTACCATCGACTCTCACCCATATTTAACTCTGCAGATGGACGATTGCTTCACCCTGAGCCACAATTTCATCGCGCTGATTAACCGCAGCGATATCTATGGTGATTTCATTTTTTCCATCTACCTGCTGCTTTCCTATAACGTTGCCACGGCACCAAGTTGTATCGCCCATTAGTACCGTCTTACCGAGCTTTACATCTACCAAACACAGAAATCCTGTATCTCCCATCCAATTAGTTACCAACTGAGTCAGCCAGGCAATGCGTTGTGGTCCGATATCATATGCACAAACTAACCCCGACCGTTGAGCGAGGAAATCATCCCAATGCACTGCCTCAGGAGAATCTGGAATGCCAGACTCATTTTTAATAACTGCATGTGGATGCCTTCGCCTAAAGGCAGAACCTACCGCATGAGTGTATAAAAAGAATCCCCCTGAGATACCCCCGAATCCAGTTCGCATGTAACCTACCATGTCAGTAACTGTTAGTGGCCCCTTCACGACAGGCTCCAAAATCTCACCTACTTCAACCTCATGCCATGACCTAGGCAAATCACCCCTCGTAATCTCCCGAAACATTTGATTTTCTAAATCAGATATCTCAGCTTGAGTATAGTCCTGCTTAACGACCTTACTATCAGTCTTGCGCTTTCTTGCCTCGCCACGTTCTGTCCTTAAATTCCAATGACGCGCCGTACAGACTAATTCCTCAGCTTCGTTTTTAAAGTCAATTTTGACTCCCTGCAGAGCGGTGTGCCCCGCAAATCGACTTGGTCGAACTGAGACATCCTCTATGGCGCCTGAACTATCTAGTCGATCTCCCACAAGAATTGGTTTGAACCATTCAACCCTACTTCGCGTGTAAAGGGCATGAACGCCCGGGAACCCCGTGCCAACGTCCCAGCCGCTCAAGACATATATCATAGATGGCGGCGCAGCCATACAACCGAAAGGCCCTCGATTGGCGTATATCGGATCTGACCACAGTGGATTAAGATCTGCTACTCCATGAGCATAGCGCTCAATCCATTCATCAGACACGACAACACTGCGCTGCAGATGCCGCATGGGTTTGCCGATGCGTGAACGCATCTCTTCCATCGCCTGATCAGTTATTTTACCCTCGCCTAGATCACCTTTATTTGCTTCTTGCATTATAAAGTCCAAACCATGTGATTTAATGAATCTCAAACATACTCTAAGACATCTAGAGAATGCTCCTAGTTACAATATGGCATCAATTTCTTTTTGTGACATACCAATTTCAGTCAAAATTTCTATAGTATGCTCGCCTAAATTAGGAGCGAACCCCTGCACATATGATGGAGTAGCCGACCATGTTTCCGGTGGATTCATTATTCGCACAGAACCCTCGCTGGGATGTTCTCGATATTCAAAGAATCCAACGTCTTTTAGATGTGGGTCATCTAAAAGGGTTTCAATTGTGTTTAAAGGCATCGCTGGTATATCGTTTTCTTCAAAAGTTACCAACCAATCAGACGTTGTTTTCATTTCAAGTTCAGATGCTACGAATGCATAGACTGCATCAATATTTTTCGCTCGAGCAGTTTGAGAAGAAAAACGCTCATCATCGTAAAATAATTGCTTTTGACCGATCACATTAAAGAAGGCCTTCCAATGGGTATCATTATATATTAAGGCACAGATATAACTGTCTTTGGTTTTATAGGGACGGCGATCTTTTGAGATGAGGCGCGCATAGTGAGGCCCGCCCTGCGGAGGATCATAAGTAAGGCCGGCCATATGATCTCCGAGGACATATTGGGAGAGCACCTCGAACATAGGGACTTCAATAGATTGACCATATCCCGATATCTCCCTCGCATACAAAGCAGCAGAAATCATACTAGAGAGGTAAAGAGCTACTGATCTGTCAGCAATCGGCGTTGGTAAATAGCGCGGAACATCGCTTCCTCCCTCAAGAACAAGGGACGGAATACCAACAATTCCCTGAATCAAGTCATCATAAGCAGGTTTTCCGCTATACCTGCCTCCGGAGCCAAAACCCACCGCGGATGCAAAAATTATCTTTGGGTTAATCGCAGAAATAGATTGGTAATCAAGACCCAAACGACTCAGTGCAGCGGGACGAATGTTGTGGACAAAAACGTCGGCTGTTTCAGCAAGTTTAAGGGCCGCCAACCTGGCTTCTGGTTTTTTCAGGTCAAGAACTAAACTGCGTTTACCATGATTAGCATTGACAAAGGAATGACCCATCAGCTCGTTGTTCATCGGCCCAACCTGACGCATGATGTCACCTGCCGGCGGCTCCAATTTTATTATGTCAGCACCAAGATTGGCAAGGATCATAGTCGCATAAGGTCCCATAACGACAGTTGACAAATCAAGGATACGTACGCCCGAGAGAGGGCCGGTGTGTCTCCCCTCGTCACCACTTGGTGCTTTAGGCTGAGTAACCATAGTCCCTAGTTGCTTTCTTCATGACATCGGTCAGATCCAAACCATCGATATATGCGGACACTGATGGATACCCCATTCGATCCCGACCAGTTATGTCAAACGTCAACTCTTTATCCTGAACATATCTTTGAAGTAACGTTCTTAAAACGGAGCCACCGGGAACGCCCACTCTTGGGACACGAACATCGGTCAAAGTAACGGTATGAGAGAGCTCTAAAATCAGCATACCTCCATCTACAACACCAATACATTTTTCTATTTGAGTGGCCATCACTATCTCCAATCCTACTTAGCCCTGCAGCGTTATGAAGTGGCGGCATGGTCTCGTAAAATTTTACGATTCACTTTTCCCGCCAATGTCTTCGGTAAAGATTCAACAAATTCTATTTGTCTTGGATACTCATGTAAACTCAAGCGTCTGCGGGCAAAGTCCTGAAGTTCCTTTGCTAACTCTTCCGAGCCAAGAGCGTTACAAACTAAAAATGCCTTTGGAATAAGACCACGCATCTCGTCCGCAACACCTATAACTGCAGCCTCCATTACTGACCCATGCTTCAAAAGAACATCTTCAATCTCTACTGCACTCATTGTCCAACCAGCTGATATAATAACATCGTCAGATCTCCCTCCGTAGTAGAAATAGCCCTCAGCATCCTTGCTACCCATGTCTTTAGTTGAAACCCACCCGTCTTTTCGTCTAACTACTATTTCACCTGATTCGCCCGACTCACAGGGATGTCCATCTATATTATGGACATCAACTTGAGTACCGGGAATAGGTTTTCCTAAGGAACCACGTCTCACCTCATAATCCTCTGCCCCCGGATAATTAACTAGTACGGTACCCACCTCCGTTGTACCATACATACTCCGCGGTATAGTAGCGAACGCGTTTTCTATAAATTCCGCGGTCGACGAATCGAGAGGTTCTCCTGTGTAAGAAAGCTTATTTATCGCATACCTATGATTTTTTACGATACCGCTGCTTCTGAGCATGCGGAAGTGAGTGGGAGCCGCAGATAAAGCGGTTATTTTATAGTCTGATAGAGCCTTTGCAAAACGAGTGGGATCAAATTTACCAGAAATAGTCCCTGTTGTTATCCCTAAAGTCAGCGGCCCCAAGGTGCCATGCCAAAGTCCATGGCCCCACGCAGTCGATGAAGGGCAAAAAAATCTATCTCCAGGACGAATGCCTGTCGCATATAGCGTCGCAATCATTAAATACACAACCGACACATGCGTATGCTTTACCGCTGTAGGCAATGCTCGTGTCGTCCCCGAAGTGTATTGGTAGATCGCGTAATCGCTTGGGGTAGTATTTGTTTCAAAAGTCTTCGGAAAATTTTGCAACTTAGACAAAAAAATGTCATCTGCCACTACAACATGTATATCATTTAAGCTTTGCGCGATATCATTTTTTTCGCGTGAAACGACTAATATCTTTAAGCCTGAATCATCAACCCTTGCCCGAAGACTATCGATTCCAAACAAAGTGAACATCGGCACTGCAACAGCACCCGACTTTATTATGCCAAACATAGCCGCATAGAAAGCTAACGACGGATCAACCATGACTCCAACTCGATCACCTGTCTTAACACCGAGCGAGCACAACCAATTAGCTAACTGGGAGGACTTCGAAGAAAGATCATGGAAACTAATCGGCTCATCCCTTCCATCTGAATGCGCAACATGTATAGCGATCTTATTCTGATGTGCATGGCGATCAACTGCCTCATAAGCAATATTTAACTGTTGCTTATCACCATCAAGAAGCTGCCACAATCCTTTTATAGAAAACTCAGATTGCGAGTCCTCATAAGAGGTATATTCCGTCAGTGCTGTCATCTAAAGATTCCTCAAGCACAACAATGCGACCGCATAAAAACTTAAAAATAACGGACGATCTCGCATATTAAAGATCCCATTCCAACGGCAATTTCAAAGGCATAAACACCGTGCCAAGGTCGCTTTTGATAACCGTACCTGAAGGGATTCTAAATGGGGGGACCAATTCTAAAAACGCTCGAATAGCAGCACGTAATTCTCGTCGAGCAATGTGCATCCCAATACAAACATGGATACCTGTCCCAAAACTGTATAACTTAGACTCTCGATCGAAAATAATTTTCTCTGGCGCATCATAGATCTCAGGATCACGCGCGGCTAGGGCCGTTGAATAACAGACCTTATCTCCTTCTTTAATCTGGATACCGGCAACTTCTGTGTCCTTTACGCAGGTCCGAGTGATCGTTACTGCCCCATACGCCCGCATAAGTTCTGTGATGGCGCTATCAATTTTGTCTGGGTTATGACGCAAGTCCTCCTGTTGATCTGGGTTTTCAGCAAGATGCCGAAAAATATGCCCCATATGTGCAGAGACGGTGTCTAATCCTGCCAGACCAAGATTAAAAAATAGTGCGACTAGTTCATCATGACTTAACTTTCGTCCATCTACCTCTGCCGTTAATGCAAAACTCATCAAATCATCACCCGCAGGCACATCACATCGGGCTTCAATTTCCTTCTCAAAATACGCTATAACAGCTTTAACACCATTCAGAACGCGGTTCATATCACCATCGCGCGTAATAGTGTCGTATAGCTCAATAAATTCATCCAAACGAGCGACTGGCATCCCCATCATCTCTAAAAAAATCATACTCGGAAAGGGAAATGCAAACTCGCTCATAAATTCACAGTGGCCTTTATCGCGGAAATTGAGTACTTGAGCTCTAGCATACTCATTAATCTTGGCATCCATATTGGCCGCGGTTTTTGGTACAAAAAATGGCATCAAAAGCCTGCGATAAAAACCATGCTCCGGAGGATCTTGTTCTACAGGTATCATGCTCCAAGAGGCGCCAACCATCTCAGCATAAGGTTGTATTTGCTTAGAACTAAAATACTCAGGATTATGTATGACGGTTATCTGATCCTCCGTTCTGCGAAAAACCCAACCACCTCCGTTCATAAGGTTGGGAGCATAAAACACGGGGGGAAAGTCTCTATGTATGTCATCAACAATCGCATGCGGCAGCCGGGTAGTCGTCAATCCGCGTCCAATAGGCAAGTCATGGACCAGCCTGGGTGGCACGTGAGAAGGTATTTCGATCACTGGGTTTAGTTCGGTCGTTTCCAATTTATCGTCTCCCTATTAATAAACAGCTTAAGCCAACTGAGATGAAAGTTCTTCACCTTCTTAGCCAGCATTAGTCTGACGAACACACCCTAAAAATAACGTTTAAGTAAAACCTGGTGGTATTTAAAGTAAGATGTAATTAACTAATTTGTCAAAATAATTTTTTTGTCAGACACCCGTTTTCGCCAAATAGTTTTTCTTACCTATCATTATAGTTATCCGACTCTACAGAGACGGGCGGCATTGCGGAGCACTAACATTATCCTAACAATCTTATTTATCCACTCAATACTGTTGTCAATAAGCACAGCCACTAGGTTGGCAGATAAAAATCCGTCAACCCAAAGATATACGCATTTTTTAAAATCTCGCAGTTATTTCTAACCCATATGTTCTGGGTTGACCTGGAATTCGTGAATTAAAACCACCAGTAAGGGCATTGGAATTTCCTCCCCCATAATATTTTTCCTCTGTGAGGTTTCGGCCAAAAATTGCCATGTCGAGGTTCGTCCCGTACATATCTGACCACTCCGCCCTAACATTAATTAACTCATAGCTTGGGATAGTAGTGTTGGGCGAGGCTGAATCTGCGGTTTGACTATAATACCACTCATCTTGGGCATAGAATTCACCCCTAAAAGAGATCCTACCTTTGTCGCCAGAAAGAGCAGATGAAGTCCTGAAGTACAGGGAATAGGAGGTTTCTGGCGTATCGCTATAGGGCCCAAAATAGAAGGTTGTACCCCCATAGAGTGCGCGGGGGTCGGTGTAACTGGGATCTGTGTAGGCGTAAGACCCACCAATTTGAAGCCAATCGGTGAGTTCAAAAACTCCATCTAACTCCCAACCTTTGACCTCAGCCTCGTTGACATTACCAGCCGTGGCCGCAGGCCCGGTCGGGAGCACTATGTATATAGTCCTCTGGACATCTTCAACTTCCATTTTATAAAGTGCCACGTTAAATCTCGACGGGATACCGCCCAATAAGCCTGAAAACTTCGCACCCAATTCAAAGTCCTTTGTCTTCTCGGGTCGCATATAATCGCCAATTGGAAATTTGTAGCCCGAGGTTTGGTTAAAAGCCCCAGTGCGCCAACTACCTCTGGTTACACCATAAATCATTAATTCATCTGTTAGGTTATAACTTGCACTCAACTCCCAACTAGGATCGTCGTGCTCTTCTTCAGTCCGTTGGAATGCGCTAAGAAGCCGAGGGTTACCCGGTTTGCTCGGATTGAACGTGATACCAACTTCTTCCTTTGTCCAACGCATGCCTGCTGCCAAGCTAAGCTTATCGCTGACATCAAAGCTTGCATGAGCATAAATCGCTTTAGACTTGCCATCGGTAACAGCGTCATAAGCACCATAATATAAATTCAGCGATGATAAATCGGTCGCAATAGAGATGGGTGAGTACTCAGGTCTTTCCTCATCCGCATAGAAAACTCCGAAAATATACTGCCATGAACCGAATTCGGCTTGAATTTGTAGCTCATTTGACCAACTCTCAATCCCGAACATATAGCATCCGGCTTTGTAAGTCTTTCCATCGATTGTTGGCGCTGGGCCGCCGTCAATCGAAATCCATTCATATGGGCCGCCATCGATATCGAGGCAATCATTGGACATCAGTTTGTTATAGCCATAAACATTTTTGATGGTTATATTTTCGCTCGCTTCGAAAGTGGTGACATTTGAAATCATGTCATGATCAGCATCATGAGATTGATCACCGTCTTTTAGATTGGCCCATGAATCCCAGAACCCACCGGCTTGGCCGGTTCTGCGTTTAATAAGATAATCCTCAACACCATTAAAATATGTATTAACTCGAGAATTTGTTGAGCTTGCGCCCGCGGCTTCGGCATTTTGCCCATGCACAGAGTGCATAGTGACATCTAAAGGAACTACTTCTCCTGAAGCAGGATCTATATAGGTAGTGGGAGCTCCAGCAGCTCCATATGCATTATGAAGCGTCTGAGCTCCATTTTGCCCTCCATAATCTCCAACTTGCACTGTCAAAAGGTTTTCAAATCTAGAATCCAGTGGAGCAAAAAGTAAAGATGCTCGCCACACTGACGCATCAACCGAATTGTGCTCTGTGCCGTAAAGCATATTGCGCTGGAAACCGTCCCGTTCCTGTGACCTACCTGCAATGCGCAGCATAATGCTATCGGATAGCGGCACATTAACGGCAGTTTCAATTTCCGTGTTGCTATAATTTCCGGCTACAAATTTTATATATCCATCAAATTCCTCGTCGGGTCTTTTGGCACTATACAGAACCGCCCCTCCTGTCGTGTTTCGGCCAAATAATGTCCCTTGAGGACCCTTCAATACTTGAATTGATTCTAGGTCAAAAAAAGACGTCTGGGATAAGCCCCCAACGGGCACTTCATTGAAATACGTGACAACCGACGGTGGCGAATATGAGAACGAACCAACCGATTGTCCTCGAAGGGTAAACGACACATAGTTCGAGGCCATTCCCTGCCTCGACAACAGTCCAGGAGTAGCCACCGCCAAATCATATTCAGTTAAAATTTTACGCTCTTCAATAGATGCACTATTAAACGCCGAAACTGCAACAGGAACATCTACCAACCTTTCCTCCGTTCTACGCGCAGTAACCGTAATCTCAGAGAGTACTCTATTAATATCAGCTGATTCTGGCATTTCCTGACCCAAGGCAACCATTGAGATAGAACCGACTAGAGCGATTGTTAGCGATACGGAAAGCGCTGAAGAGAAACTTTGGAGTGCATCTCTAGAATTTTTCTTATAATCTTTCATGGTTATCCTCCCAGTAGAAAGTTCGAATCCCCTTTGATCTGAGGTGCGCAGATTAGCGAAACCTTCGCCGCGGGGGCCTAACAATTTATTTTGAGACCTTGAAAAAAAGCTAATGTTATCGAACAAGATGCTATTAGCGCAAAGACTTTTTGTCAATAAGTTTATTAAATTGCTTATAGACAATTATCCGGCACCTCCCTATCGCTTATTAAAAATAAAGAGGAAGGAGTTGGATTAGTCCTCCAGACCTCAGATTATTATTTATTCACTAAAAGCTTATAAGCAGAAATCCATAACTGAACCGCTAATTATTGTCTCTGAGCAAACTAAAAAACGCATTGACAATATATAGTCATTAACTTAAATTTGTCATTGGATAAATTTAAGTATGCGTCCTCGTAGACAGTAAAGTTCGTTTCTTCTAATCTAATTGTTAGGGCGCGCAGTGAACACCAAACAGCACAATGACAGCGTTCGACACTTGTTTAGAGGAACGTCAGCTTCCGTTTTTGAACATTAGCGAA
>MDTF01015966.1_pt1 | contig 15349 bp, 11 predicted proteins | sample 811191 | NCBI WGS metagenome assembly MDTF01 (sample SAMN05326649, study PRJNA326480) | marine metagenome | isolation source: seawater | place: Southern Ocean | collected 2011
ATTAGATATATTGGTCGGGACGGCAGGATTTGAACCTGCGACCACTACACCCCCAGTTTTGTGGATTGGGTTTCCTTATAAATCAATGACTTACGAAAACTTTCTAGCCAGAAGAGTTTTCAGTCCACTACACTAGTTGAGAATGGTGCTTATCTTAACGTATGCTCTAAGTGCATGATTTACATGACTAAAAAGCATTATACACCTCCACCGTAGTCCTTATAATAGCGATTCTTCCCACCCCTTTTCTTGAGGCTTTTCTTATGGTCGTTGTCTGTATTTGTGTCGTTTTTGGTCTCTGTTGTGTTGCAAAAAATGACCTTGTTTAAACCTACTTCTCCTTCTTTTCGGCCTTCCTGTAAGCCTTGTTAAAGAGGTCAAATAGAAGGGATTCACCATCTTCTATTTCCTTTAATTTCGCCTTGTATTGCTCATCATTTTTAAGGACGCCTATTGAATTAATCTTCTCTAGCCTCTTCCGCATTTTAGAAAGTTCTCCCATCGTCTTAACGATAGAACTTTTCTAAATAGATATCAAAATCGAATGTGCTTAAGAATATCTCTTTATAAATATCAGATGACACCACATTACCGAGTATTCGTCCGGCCTTAACTATCTGAGATCGACTTTGAGATAGTCATAACCGCGAAATAAAAAGGCATTCCTCAGCCTCGCGCTATCCACATCAACGTAAAAGTTGGGGTGATTTCCCACTAATTCCTCTAAAAAAACCCGACCTTCTAGGCGAGCTAGTGCCGCGCCAATACAGTAATGAATGCCCCCACCGAAGGTCAGCGACTTTTCTTGTCTAGGTGCAATATCGAATACCTCAGGATCAGAGAATACCCTTCCATCCCGATTGGCAGCGGCAACAATGGTTATGACCCGCTCCCCCTGTTTAATATGTTGCCCGTTAACGTCTTGATCGATTAACGCGGTACGATAGCTTGCCTGTAGTGAACTCTCATAGCGAAGAATTTCTTCAACAGCGTCAGCGGCCATGTCAGGGGAGGCGACCAATAACTGTTGTTGCAGAAGATTCTCACCTAAACAAAACATACCGTTGCCAATCATATGAGCTGTCGTTTCAAATCCCGCACCAAACAGTCCGATCACGGATGTGGCTAATTCTTCAGGCGTCAGCGCTCCATTGGCTCCATCCTGAGTCTGCACTAAAGCTGAGGTCAGATCGTTCTGAGGATGGAGTCTTCGTTTTTCAAACAGGTCACCGAAGAAACCCATCAGGAAATCCATTTGTGAATCAGCCTTGCTTAACTCTTGCTCACTCAGTGCACGCGTTTCAAAAACAACAAAACTATCTGCAATCGCTTGGTTTAAAGCTAAGAATACCTCATCAGAGTATTCCTGCTCACTGATACCCAGCATATCGCACATTACAAGCGTTGGAAATTTATACGCAAAACCGGTGATAAAATTATCATCCGTGGACAGTTTAAATTGTTCCAAAAGCCTTTTTGCAAGCACTCTCATGCGCGGCTCCATCAAGCGTATACGCTTTAAAGACAGGGCCGAGGAAATTAGGTTTCGTAGCCTTGTGTGGTCCGGTGGATCCTGCATCACGAACACTCTCGATAACCATCGATAAGCGCTATGCGACAAAACATCGAACTCAGGACCATAAAATATCTGAATATTATCAACGAAATTACCCTGACCAAAATCTTTGTTAACTAACACAGACCGACAATCATCGAATCGGGTTAATACCCAAAAGCCGAGGTTTGACCAGTGTACTGGATCAGTTTCCCGTAACTCCTTAAAAATCGGGTAGGGGTCTTTGAGAATTTTGGGGTCGGCCGGATTGAAACTAAACTTGCCCGCCTCTGCTAATATCGACATGCGATTATTGACTCCCGTCAGAATGAATAAAACTCAGTTAGGCTACAAAAAATCTGCATCCCAAACTGAGTTTTATTACACGATTATGATCAGCTTTATTATTTAAAAATCATACTGAACCGTAGCACCAAAGGTCCGCGGAGGCATTACTGAGCCAACTCGGAGATAATCATAAAGCGCTGCTGTAATGATGTTATTAGAGATAATTTCCTCACCGGTTAAGTTCTTACCCCAGACACTAACGCCCCAACCACTGTTATTAAAGGCGTAATCGACACTAGCATTCAGAAGCTCGTAGGAATCCTGATATGCGTCAGGCCTATTCCACTCGGTAAAGAAAACCTCGTCCTGATGGTATATCTCGGCGCGTGCTCTGACCATACCGCTGCCTAATTGCGCCTCGTAGCTCAGTCCTAACTTAGCAGTAAACTCCGGTGCATTAGGCAGGGTATTACCGCTTAAATCGGTTAACGAAAAGCTGTTCCCATAATCCGCATTGATGAATTCTTTGTACTCCGCTCGCAGGTAGGTGGCGAAAAAATCAACGGAAAAAGCATCATTAAATTGCGCTTTAAGCTCTATTTCAGCTCCATAATTTTCAGCTTCAGCAGCATTGACTGTTGTGACAGTACTGGCTTCATTCACGAATGATATTTGCAAGTTCTGATAATCATAGTAAAAAGCAGTGACCGCGTAGGTCAACGATTTATTTTCATTGGAGCCCTTAACGCCCACTTCAATTGCGTCAACGGTTTCTGGATCGAGCGGTGCATCCAAGCTTCCCGTATTGATCACTCCGGACTTGAAAGCCTCAGTGTAAGTTGCGTACAACATCATCTCTTCACTTGGCTCATACTGTAGAGTCAATCTCGGTGTAACATCGCTCCAGCTCTTTTCTTTAACGGTCGGTAGATCCAAACCAGCAGCACTAAATATAAATGACCCTGTACCCTCACGGTCTTCATTGTTATAACGTAAACCTGCAATGACTCTTAGATTGTCAGCTATGGAATATGTCATTTCTGCGTATGCACCATAGGCGGTGATATTGACGTCGCCATTTTGTTCATACATACCACTATTAAGTCCATCTCCAATAGCCGTACCGCAAGTGGCCGGCGCCAGTAAGGCACAAACATTGGTCAAAGGTACAAACACTTTCCCAAAAAGGTCTTCTCTTAAATACATGGCGCCGGCTAAAAACTCAATATCACCAGAGGCATAATTTAAAACGAACTCTTGGGTGAACGACTCGCTTTCCTCGGTATAGTTGTTTTGCCCAAACAAATTGGCATCTGTTGAGTCAAGGTCATCTCGTAAAAAGCGATCCATCTTTTGCTTGGACGTAGTTGATGTCACCGACAGTGAATCGCTAATGTCATAGGACAGATTTAGATTCAGCATCTGTCCATCGCGCGTATTGATGGCCTCTTGGTCAGAATTGATATCGTAAATATCACCACCAACTTGGCTCACCGTTTTACCCCCCAAAATTGGAACTGCTAAAGGTAGGGTTCCACTCGAGCCAGCCGACGGTCCAAAGTAGTGGAAAGCGTAATTTTTATCATCCTCTTCATAGTACTGCATCGACAGTGAACCTTTGAGATTAGCGCCCGAGTCATAAGCGAAGGTTAATCGATAGGATTGTGCGTCCTGGTCATCGACCTCATCGCCGGAGAAAAGATTGCTACCATAACCATCTCTCTGGACATTTTTAGCAGCAAAACGCATCCCTAGTTGGTCAGACATAGGTACATCAATAGCACCCTCAACACTCTGTAAACCAAAATTACCGACGGTAGTCGACAGGTATCCGCCTAAAACATCTCCAGGTTTGTTAGTCACCAAATTGATAGCCCCTGCCGTTGCTCCTCGACCATAAAGGGTCCCCTGCGGACCACGTAATACCTCGATTTGCGACAGGTCAAACATACCCATCAACTGCGCTGCCGGTCGCGGCACTATAGCGCCGTCTTGAAGAAATGCGACTGAACCTTCACCGCCAATATCAATACTGGTCATGCCAATACCACGTATAAAAACACGCGCAAATCCAAATTGATCACCGATCGAAAGATTCGGAACCGCAACAGTCATATCTCGAACAGTTTGTACCCCACCAGCAGTGATTAGATCACCACCGATTACATTGGCAGCGCCTGCGATATCTTGTAACTTAGAATCGCGTTTCGAGGCAGTGACCACGATTTCTTCAATCATTTTTTCTGCCATTAAAGGTGTCGATAGGCCTGCCGCGACAATCATCACCCCTATTAAAGCTTTGCGTTTATCTATACTCATTGATGAACCCCCATTAGTTTCAGTTTTTTTGGCTACTAACATACGTCTTATTTTATTCATTACTATACTCCCGCGTTACGTTATAATTTTGGTGATCTTTATAATTAATTTAGGCCTATTAGTATTCAGCATATGACTTAATCTTGGCCCGCTATTTTGAGATAAAAACCGTTCTTTTATTACACCTTTCTGTCGCGCTTTACATAGATTTTGTGTGTTTCACGATCCCAGGTTTCAGCCGTAACTCCCTGATCTCGAAGCTGGTGCTTGAGTATTTTTGACGAAGGTGTTTTAGGCAATACATCAAGAATCCTGATATAACGCGGCACCATAAAATGTGCCATACGCTCTATTAAAAAGGTTATCAGCGCTGTTTCATTTATGACCTGACCTTCCACTGCAGCCACCGCTATCATCACGTCGTCTTCTCCGAACTCGGATGGCACTGCATAAGCAGCGGCTTCTCGAACAGCCGGGTAAGCCAGCACTTCAGCTTCAACTTCAAATGAAGAAATATTTTCACCTCTTCTACGAATGGAATCTTTTAGTCGGTCAACAAAGTAATAGTAGCCATCTTCATCTTGGCGGAAGCAGTCACCCGTATGGAACCAGCCATTGCGCCATGCCTCCACGGTGGCCTCTGGGCTTTTGTAGTACCCATGATTCATCGCCCAGGGCCTATCTGTGCGGACAATCATCTCTCCAGTATCACCGCAGGGAACCTCACAATCATTGTTATCCACTAAGCGGACATCAACGCCCTTACGTTTTTTGCCGCAGGTTCCTCGTACAGTCGGGTTTGGTTCAGAAACAATGGGTGAGGAGACCTCAGTCATATTGAAAATGGTATAGACATCAATACCAAAACGCGCCTTAAACTCTACACAGCTTTCGGTCAAAGGCACCATGAAGGCAACCCTTACACTATTATCTTTGTCATCAGGCGACGCTGCTTGCTTTAACAAATAAGTCGACATCACCCCCAACAGGAATACAGCCGTGACCTGTGCTTCTCGCACGAATGGCCAGAAACGCTCAGTTGAGAAATTATCCATAGCGGCAATTGAGCCACCGCGCGCTAGCATCGAGTAGATAACCCCCATCCCACCGATGTGGAATATAGGCATATTGATTAGAAACCGGTCCTCGCCCGTGACAAAGTGCCAAGTTTCAGGGCCAGCGTTAGAAAACATATGTAAATAGGATGACAACACACCTTTTGATGGGCCCGTGGTACCCGACGTATAGATGATTGATTGTGTATCCCATGGTTCGATTGGGCGTTTTAATTCGGGCAACGGCTGGGTGCACTCAGCAAGTAGAGCAAAATCGCTTAGGGCTAATGCCATATCCGCGTCCTGCTCACCCACACAGACGACACGCATGAGTGATGCAGTGTTAATCTTTTGGAGTCTAGGGAGAAGTTGGCTACTAGCCACCAACACATTGGCATCGGAGTTCGCCAACACATGTTCCAGCAAAGTACCTTTATATGCCGTATTAAAGGGTACGAAAATGGCACCTAAATAATTGATAGCAAAAAACGTTAGAATCGCCTCTCTACCATCAAATAGCCACACAGCAACATGGTCACCCTGTTTAATCTGAATACTTGCTAATCCGCTCGCCAAGGGCAGCACTTTTTCTAGCAACGCCTTGTAGGTCCAGGTTTCCCCATCTTCGAATACGGCAAAAATCTTGTCTGGGCATTCGCGATCCCAGCGGTGCAGAAGATAACGCGTTACGCAGGTTTCTCTTTCAACTAATCTAGGGTCATTCGTCATAATTGCTATCCATATAGTTGTCACTGACTCTCAACGGCTCGCCATTTTTTCTCCGGCCACCGCACTAACCATAGTCATCACATGTGCGATTATTTCGGACTCGGACCATTTTCCAGTGGCTGAGTACCAAAACGCTACCCATGTCATCATGCCGCTGATGGTAGTAGCCGTCATGACAGGATCTTTGATAGTAAACTCCTCCGACTCGCATCCACTTTCTAACAATGCGGCGACTCGATGATCGAATAGACCGCGCTGCTGCCTAATAAGGCGTGATAGACCATTATCTAGATTCTTTTCCTCCCTCTCATACACTACGATGTAGGCTTGGTGGGAGATAATGATTCCAACGACAGCGTGCACTGCCAACTTTAGCTTTTCTGCGGGAGTTTTTGGTAAGGCGTCAATATCATTAATTGCGCTCAGTGAAAGTGACACTCCAGTGTTACAGATTTCAAATAATAGCTCGCTCTTATTCTTAAAATAGGAATAGATGAATGGCTTGGTCACATTGAGTTGCTTGGCAATAGCGTCAATCGTAGTGGCCTCATACCCATCTCGATAGAACATATGGCAGGCCGTCTCTTTGATACGCTCGCGCTTAAATTCCGATATTTCTTCCTTTAAGGCCGAGGATTTTCGCTGAGCTTTTTTCTCTGTATTTAGGTTATCCATTGACTGGGCCTCGCTAGACCACCATATTCAAGATTTTGAGCACATCAGCAGGTCCGCTGATCTCTCTCGGATTAGTTCTAACCCAAAAATCCATCATAGTGGTCTCTGCGACGTGATCAAATTGGTCTGTGCCGACCCCAACTTCGGCAAGAGTCCTTGGCATACCTAACCCTTGAATAAACTCAGCAACAAGATCTCCCGCCCGTTCTCCTGGCCGACCGAAACACTCACTAATACGTTCTTGACGAACTTTATTCATGTCCCAGTTGAAATCTAACACTGCGGGAGCCATAACGCAGGAGCAATAGCCATGCGGGACGTCACAGGTTCCTCCCAAGATATGACCAATTGCGTGACTGGCACCCATTGGCACACCGGCAACAATAGGAGTCATCGACATCCACACACCAATTTGGCATCGCAAACGTGCCTCTAAGTTATCAGGATCGGCATGTACCACTGGCAGTGCCTCATAAAGGTGGCGCAGAGCACCGTCGGCCATAGCATCACAAAACGTACTGGACTGGAAGGATCCCAGGGTTTCTAGCGCATGATCGAGTGATCTAATACCCGTAGATGTCCAAAGCCATTTAGGTGTATGCAGAGTCAACTGCGGATCTAAAACAATACTTACCGGCGCCATCTGTAAATGGGCATAGCCCTGCTTATGTCCAACCGTTTCGTCTGTTGCGCCCGCTAAAAAATAAAACTCACCTCCAGAAAGCGTAGTCGGACAGCAAACAATGCGGATATCTGGCGCATCAAAGACAGGCATAACGGTCTCGCCCGCATCATCCACATAGACCCGATAGGGCTCTAAATCGTCATGTTCTAACCAGTTGTATTTCAAGGCCAAAGGAATTAGTTTACCTGCATCCGTAACAGAACCACCTCCAACGGTAACAATTAGATCTGCGTTCACCTTCCTCGCAGCAGCAGCAGCCTTGAGCACACAGGTCCGCGGTACATGTGGCAATATGCCGTCATAGACGGCGGCCACACGATCACCTAAGGCATCACTGATCTGCTTAATTTCGTCCGTGCGAGTATTGAGGGTACTACTTACCAACAAAAATACCCTAGTAGCACCCAGCAAAGTCACCTCTTCCAGTATAGCCTCAGCGGCGCGACGGCCAGTGTAAACTCGTTGAGTCGCCGTTAATTGGACCTGTGCAGTGTTAAATGTTGTCACGATCACCTCCTCTTTATTCATTGCTTTTAAAGAATGACATGGAGATAAGTATAGCCCAGAAAACTGAAAAGTATAGTTTTATTACTTACGGTAATAAAACTATACTTACAGTATTATATGGTGAAATATTCCTCTTTTTTAAAAATTGCATGAGTCTTTTGAAAACGCTAAGTCTGCGCAGTGACGGGAGGGCATCGCGGGCCAGCACTCAATCATGCAACTGTGACGCCAGACGATGAAAGTCGCTACTGAACGGGTGCAAAAAGCTCGGCATCATCTGGGTCATGCAGAGCCCGACAATCCCATTGTCAAAAACCCAGCAGTGAGTCCCCGCCATCCCGCCCCAAAAAAAACAGGGCGACTGTCCTGCCGAATCGATCAAGGCAGGTTTTAGTGCTAGGCCGAGACCGAACCCTACATCTGGCAACGACCACATAGGAAACGTCATTCGCACGCCTCTCGGCAATTGATCTTGACGCATTAATTGAAGTGTTTGTGGCTGAATTATTTGCTCACCCAGCCATTGACCCTGAGCCTGTAACATCTGCAAAAATGTAAGGTAATCTTCAGCGGTTGAAAACAACCCTCCACCACCTGAAAGAAAATTTGGTGGCGAAGTTATCGGCAAGAATGTGGCAAATGGCTGACTGAGATAGCCCGTCTCTTTGGGCCGATACATATCGGCCGCTTGCAAGAGTTCGACAATATGATGTCGCTTTTCGTGGGGCACACAAAAGCCTGTGTCACTCATCCCTAGAGGCTCAAACAATTGCTCTCGCAAGAACCGATCCAAAGACTGGCCAGTTACCAGCTCGATAATGTAGCCGACAATATCGGTCGCGACACTGTATCGCCAACCAGTTCCCGGCTGAAATGCCAGCGGCATTTCGAGGATTCCCTCAACGAAGTGTGACAAATTACCTGCATAGGGCTGTAAGAGGTTAAATCCACGATTCAAGTACTCCCGATCGATAAGAGTATCTGGATCAACAAAACCATACGAAAATCCGGCAGTATGACTCAGTAAATGACGCAATGTTAGCGGTACCTTCAACGCCTCCGTCTGCTCTACCGATGTCGCATTTGGCCTCAGTACGCGGAGACTGGAAAACTTTGAACACAGATCCGCGATCGGCGCATCTAGCTGAATAAGGCCTCGCTCGACCAGTAGCATCACTGCCACAGAAGTGATCAATTTGGTATTAGAATAGATCCGAAAGATAGCCTCATTAGTTAAGGGTAACTGTCGAGCCTCATCAATATAACCAATGCACTGACTATCGAGCAGCCTTCCCGACTTTGCCAGTATATAGCGGCAACAGGGTATTCGATTTTGATCGACATACCACTGCATGCGCTCTTGTATCGCCTGCAAGGTCGCAGCTTCGGACTGATTAGACATCGATCATCAGCAACTCATCAGCCGCACTCTCGGGGATAAGAGGGTAATTAGTGGCCAAAATAGCGGTCAAGTTCGCCCCAACCTGAGTGTGATCCTCCCCATGAATAAAGTGACCAGCAACCGTACTGGTAAAAATATGTGCAACGCGCCCCCCAGTAACTGACAAAAACTGACCTTTTAACTGACAGTCTTCAGAAGCAAGGTAGGCCACAACTGGCGCGACAGTACTGGGATCATAGAGGCTTCGATCTAACAGCGGATCGGGGCCGACAACGTAACTGTCATGGTCGGAAGCCGTCATCGGAGCGATACTATTTACCTTAATATTAGTAGCCTCCAACTCCAAGCTAAGCGAGCGTATAAACCCGACAACCCCTGCGCAGGCGGCAGAAAATATCGCCTGACCCGCAGCCCCAAAAGCGCCAGCAGCCGAGGCTGTAGAAATAATACTGCCCGTGCCACAGGCGCGCATATACTCCAGAACCGCTTGAGTCATCAACACCGTCGTCAGCAGATGGCCATTCAACGCACTTAGCGCATCTGCCGACGACACGCCATTCAGCGCGCCTATTGTATGGGGCGGTGTATTGTTTATCAGTACATCAACTCCCGCGCAGCAATCGATCACATTTTCAATAAATATTTTTGCAGCGTCGGCCACCGCCATATCCTGGCTGGACGAGAGAATAATATTCTCATGGTTTCCAAGATCTTTTCGTAATGCTAACAAAGCGGTTTGATCGCCATCATGTAGTACTAACCGCGCGCCCCTGTGCAAAAAATACTCACTGTATGCGCGCCCTAGTTCACCTGCCGCATAGGTAATGACAACGACTTTTTGGTTAAATTCAGAGATCATTTTTCACTCCCAGTCATAGCATTGAGCTCATTGCTATGCAGGCAATCGAAATCATCGCTATCAAACTGGCTCAACATTTTCCTATATGCAATACTGGATTCTGGCCAAACGCTATGATTATAATTATCGGCGCCAGTCCACCAAGACGAACACCCCTTATTAGCTGTGGTCCTAGCCGACGCAACTTGAACTTTTTCGCAAAACTCATCAATTCTAGCCTGCTTCGGATTAATCGCATCAACGCCGCTTCGTGCCATTTCCATTATTGCCTGGCAGATAAATTTAGATTGCTGCTCGATCATTTGCAGCGCCGACGTTAAGCCCCCGCTGTTAGGACCCAGCATGACGAACATATTAGGCATATCGCGGACCATAATCGACTTATAGCTAGTGATACGGGTGTCCCACACGTCGTCTAAAGACCTACCATGCAACCCAGTAAAATCGACTTCATGAGTAATGTTGAATGGCTTAAAGCCAGTAGCCATTATGATCACATCTAAGCTTCGTTCGAGCCCGCCAGCGAGAATGCCTCCCGAAGTTACACTCTCAATAGGCGCCGTTACAAGTTCGACATTGGGCCGCTCAAATGTCGCATAGTAGCTATTGGAAAAAGTGGGTCGTTTACAGGTGAAGTTGTAATCGGGCGTCAATTTACTTGCTAGATCGGGGGTTGAAACTGACCTTTCAATCAAATCGAGTGCACGTTTTTCCGAGGCCTTATTAATATCACTACCGGCTTTTACCATATCTAATCCAGTAGTTTCCCAGCTCCTCCAAAGCTGCCAGCGATTCTTTTTCATCAACGCAGGATCATCTCGAAATGCTTGTATTTCGGCAGCGCTATACTCTGTATCTCCTTTGGGACCTACCCATACTGGGCTGCGTTGAAAAACGAATAACTGCTTCGCTTTTTTTGCAATTTCTGGCACGCACTGTACGGCAGTAGCCCCGGTCCCCACCACGCCAACCGTTTTTCCCTCTAGAGCAACATCATGGTTCCAACTGGAGGTGTGAAATATAGGATTGCCATACATCTCTATGCCAGCAATTGGCGGTATATTTGGCGTATGCAACCCTCCCATCGACGAAATGACAAAGTCTGCCTGAACAACCTCACCGGCATCAGTGGTTATCTGCCAAACCCCATCGCACCATTTAACACGACGCACTGCGCTTCCAAAAACGAGGTGCCGGTAGAGATCATATTTTTTTGCGCAGTGCTTTATATAGTCGTGGATTTCCCTGCCCGGCGCATAGAGCTTGGACCACTCGGGATAGGGCTCGAATGAAAATGAGTACAGGTGCGAAGGTACATCGCAAGCCACACCAGGGTAGGTGTTATCGCGCCAGGTGCCACCTACATCGTTAGACTTCTCGTAAATAACAAACTGTTCGATCCCCATCCGCTTTAAGCTGATAGCTATACAGATTCCGGAAAATCCAGACCCTATGATTACACACTTAAACTGCTTCAACTGACATCTCCAGGAGTTAAATGCCATAGGCATATAGCCGCTAATCTAATAGACTTTAGGCCTGTTGCATCCACCAAATCTGTATAAGATGCAAAAAAAAATGATTGATGAGGAATGCTCGCCTCTGCTATTCGCTACATGTCAGCGCCCGCAAAGGGACTAGATTCCCGCAAGGATCTACTGATTGGTAATATAATCTTACTCTAGGGTATCTTATCCGAATATCAAGGTATGTCAATCGCTAATTGCCCCCTCATGATTGCCGTTAGCTTACTTTGGTAGCGACGTAGGGGCCCACATTTTGGCTATAAGGAGGTTGGTGTTCAGTAGAATTTCACTCTCAGTAATGCCGCCCCTCGGATTAAACCAAAAAGCCATCCAGCTGAGCGTACCTCCGATGGTCGTCGCAGTCATCAACGGATTATCGATAGCAAACTCACCAGTGTTATTGCCCTCTTTAAGCAAGGCTGCGAGGCGATGATCAAAGAGACTACGCTGCTCGCGAATTTTTCTGCTGTCCTCCGGATTTAAGTTTTTTTCTTCGCGGACATAAACCACGATATGCTGCTGATACTTGAGGATGATCCTGCCAACACGATCGGTGATACGCCGTAACCTTTCAGTAGCGGTACCCGGCGAAGCGAGCCCTGCATCTAGTGCGTCTTGAGACAGCTTGATGCCGGTCTGACAAACGTGAAATAACAGCTCATCCTTACTCTTGAAGTAACTATAGATAAACGGCTTCGTCACCCGGAGCTGAGCTGCGAGCATATCAAGAGTGGTATTTTCATAACCCTCAAAATAAAACAGGTTTACCGCCTCTTCCACAATTCTTCTCTGCTTGAACTCAGCTATTTCAAGATTTAATCCCATTTTGACTGGAGTCGTCGCCATATTAACCCTACAGTTTGTTTGTTATAAAATGCGAAGCATAACGACTTCCATTTGTAATTACACTAACCGCCTCCACTTCAATCCTCCAGTGGCGGCTGGATTTCATAGGCTGCACTGACCTTTTTAACTATAGAGCTATAGAGCTAATGCGGATGCGTCATTGATCTAGCGTACATAGTCTGAAGCTAATACCTACCGTTACAGCCCAAGCAGCAATAAGAAACTTAGGCACCCACCAGCCCCTCGGGGCCACCATTGCGTTTATTTGAATTAAATATCCCAGATAATATCGCCATTCAGCTTTTGGCCCTGTAATGATAAGCGCCCCAAAAAAATGGGAGATCCACCCAAGCGACCGTGGTTACGACATAATTAGTGAGCTATTAAGGGAATAGCGAGCTTACTGAATAGCCATTATTTAAACTATAAGCGTTGCCGCCGACAAAAAACTGGTAGGTACAACAGTATTCGAGACTGTAGAATACCGATTAGCAGGAGAGTTTCTATCGGACCGAGTTTACATTTAGCGCTAAACTTTAACTCGATAGCCGTGATCCATCTAGAAAATATTGGTACGTAAAGCGTTGGCTATTCGCAAAATCTGGATGCCGAAGTACAAAAAACCGTCCTCACAAAAATACTCTTTTAGCGACCAACCCTAGATCGGAGACATTATGAGCAACATATATGACAGCGAGTTCGCGCCAAATGATGCCAACCATACCGCTCTCACGCCGTTACATTTTATAGAACGAGCCGCCATGGTACATCCCTATAAATTGGCGTTAGTCCATGGTGCTCTTCGACAAAACTGGCAGGATACCTATGCTCGGTGCCGTAGACTTGCCAGCGCACTGCAGGGTCTCGGCGTTGAAAAAGGCGATACAGTGTCAGTCATATCTCCCAACACTCCAGCAATGTTTGAGGCCCATTTTGGCATCCCCATGGCGGGAGCCGTTTTAAATGCTATCAATATCCGGTTAGATGCCGCTGGCATAGCCTTTATTTTAGAGCATGGCGAGTCCAGCCTTTTATTGGTCGACAGAGAGTTCGCTAAAGTTGCGCAACAAGCCCTATCACTATTACCCTCACCGCCAAGGGTAATTACCATCGACGACTCACTTTGTACTGAGGGCCATTGTATTGGGATCATGACCTATGAGGAGCTTTTAGGTAGTGGAGACCCATTATTTTCTTGGGAACCGCCAATCGATGAATGGAACGCCATTAGTCTTAACTACACCTCCGGCACTACTGGAAACCCAAAAGGGGTGATATATCACCACAGAGGAGCCGCCTTAAATGCAATTAATAACACTCTGTCATGGGAGATGTCTAGGCATCCAGTCTATCTTTGGACGCTCCCCATGTTCCACTGTAACGGCTGGTGCTTTCCCTGGACCATAGCCGCTCTCGCGGGGATCAATGTGTGCCTGCGAAAAGTTGATGCTGAGAGTATATTTGAACTCATCAGCACAGAACAAATCGGTTATTTCTGCGCCGCGCCCATCGTATTGAATGGAATGGTAAACGCCCCTAATGCCCTCAAGAAATCCATCAACCACCCAGTTAAAGTTATGACAGCAGGCGCTCCGCCACCCGCTTTTGTGATTGAGGGCATGCAAGCATTGGGCATAGAGGTTACCCACACCTATGGCCTAACAGAAACCTATGGCCCATCAGTCGTCTGTGAACGGCAGAGTGACTGGAGTGACCTGCCCTCAGAAAAACAGGCCCAACTAAATGCTAGACAAGGGGTACGTTATCCCTTGCTCGAAGGCCTTATGGTGGCTCACCGTAACAGTCTCAACGCGGTCCCTAGCGACGGCACCACCATCGGTGAAATCATGATGCGCGGCAACGTCGTCATGAAGGGCTATCTTAAAAATACGCCGGCCACTAACGAATGTTTTGAAGGTGGATGGTTTCGCTCTGGTGACTTAGCGGTATGCCACCCTGATGGATACATTGAAATAAAAGATCGGGCAAAGGATATTATTATTTCGGGGGGAGAGAACATTTCGGGGATCGAAATCGAAGACATTCTCTATCAGCATAATGATATTTTAGAGGCTGCAGTTGTGGCCATGGCCGATGAAAAGTGGGGTGAGTCGCCCTGCGCATTTGTTTTATTAAAAGAAAAATCTGATGTCTCAGGTCAAGATATCATAGACTTTTGCAGATTAAAAATGGCAAAATTTAAAGTTCCTAAAAAAATTATTTTTACTCAGTTACCAAAAACTTCTACCGGTAAGATTCAAAAAAATATTCTTCGCACGATGACGGATCAACAATAATCCTCTGCCATCTTTTCTCAAATCACTCTCGACCGACAGCCTCGAAGCTATTCCCCTGCTCTAAATATTTCCCCTATTTTTTATCCTTCTTTTTAGCGCTCGGATCCTGACCTGACGCAATAGCTTCCCTAGCCCGTTGATGCAATTTACGTGCACCGGCTAAACTAATATCGGGGAATACACCCAATGCCAGTGTCTTGCACTTAGCCGCATAACTATAATCATAACGCCAGTATTTACTTCCCGAGGGATAGATAAGTAGATACATCCCACCTGAATCAGCTAGCTTCTATTGCTTTGCTTTAGGCTTTACTTTGACAACGGCTGTTGCTGTTAACTTAGAGATAAGATTTTACTCACCAATATTTGCGGTATAAAAACCCATGAGATATAAAGTACCGCAATTTGTACCGTATTTATTCCAGGATTGTACCGGATTCAAATGGACTGCTATGGACTAAGTATAAACAAAAAGGCCCTGAATAACAGGGCCTTGAGGACATTAGTGGATACTAATGGATTGAGATTTGGTCGGGACGGCAGGATTTGAACCTGCGACCACTACACCCCCAGTGTAGTGCGCTACCAGGCTGCGCTACGCCCCGA
>MDTF01006707.1_pt1 | contig 15347 bp, 15 predicted proteins | sample 811191 | NCBI WGS metagenome assembly MDTF01 (sample SAMN05326649, study PRJNA326480) | marine metagenome | isolation source: seawater | place: Southern Ocean | collected 2011
AGATATTTGCCTCTGGGATAATATTAGTGTTTTACACAAAGCTAGTGAAATAAAAAATTGCAAAAGAATAATGCACAGAATTACCATAAAATAACTAAGAATGATGTTGTTGTTAAATAAGGATTATAGAAGCTAGCAAGTAGTAAATAATAAAGGTATGTACGTAATCATTATGACACCTCATGATTATATTTCATTATATTTACTAGTTATAATTTTAACAGTATTTGCAGTGAACTTTCTATATCGCTTATATTTCTAAAAACTTTATATTCTGGGGTACCTGGCAACAGAACGCCCCTTACGTTTACGTAATCAATTTGTAGTCAGTAGTTTTAAAAAAAAATGCCGATACTGTACCAAATCTAATGTATACTTTAACAAAAAATTTATAACGTATAATGAACTTATATAAATGATAAAAAAAAATATTTTAATAACTGGATCTGAGGGCTTAATAGGTAGGTCGCTTGTTAAACATTTTAAAAAATTGAAATCTAATGTTTTTAAGATAGATATAAAAAAAAAAACTGAAAAAAATTATACCGCATGTGATATTACTAATGAGGATGAAGTTAAAGAATGTATAGCCAATATAAGCAAGCGACATAGAATTGATGTTTTGATTAATAATGCAACGTTTACTAAACATGCTTTTTCTAAAAAAAGTAAGCTCTTTAAATTTTCTGATTATAAATTAGATGAATGGAAAAATAATATTGAGGTAGATTTAATAGGCTCTTTCCTAGTTTCAAAATATGTATGCAAACAATTCGAAAAAAAAGGGAAAGGGAACATAATTAATATTTCCTCGATATATGGGATAACTGGCCCAGATCAGGAAATCTATAGTAAGAAAAAATTGAAAAAATATTATGGATACAAACCAATAGAATATAGTATATCAAAAGCAGGTTTAATTGGATTTACAAAATCGTTATCGGCCTTTTATAAAAAAACTGATATAAGAGTAAATTGTGTTGCACTAGGAGGAATTAAAACAAAAAAAATGGATTCCTTTTTTTTAAAAAACTACTATTCAAAAACAATTTCAAACAAAATGGCTAGTGTTAAAGATTATAATGAACTAATAAGTTTTTTGGCATCAGATAATTCAAAATATATAAATGGTTCTTGTATAGTTGCCGACGGAGGAGCAACTTCTATCATTTAAATTTAAATGAGTAATTACACAATAATTACAGCACGAACTAGCTCAAAAAGATTACCAAAAAAATAAAGTTGAAATTAAAAAACAAATTATCGCTCTTGAAAAAACAATAATATTTTTTGAGAAAAAGTATAAAATAAATTAAATAAACATTGTTATTATTTGTTTGATAAAATTCTTATTAAATATTTTATCGAAAGTTTTTTCATTAAAGATTATATATTAGTTTTAATATTTTCTTCATCTCCAAACTATTAGTTCCTGACATTATATCAAAAAGAATAAACTTTAAGACTTCCTTATAGTGTTGGAAGTTTTTTTCGTTACCTATTTTTTTAAAGTTCATATCAGAAAGTTTTATCTCTGCTGATTCAGCAATAAATGAAGTTCTTATAAAAGCTCGCCCACCAGTTATTGAAGTTTTTAATATCAAAAAATTGATATCTTTTTTTTTGGGGGGCCAAATTTTATCTGGCGTATTTTCATTAATTTTTTTAGCTAGCCCAATATTGTCCTCGTAAGTTAATAAAATTTCACCATTTTTTAAAGATTTTTTATTTGTTTGGACTATATCAAGAAAAAATTTAGGATTTTCAATATCAAGATTGTTAATAATAATTAGATCAGAAAATAAGAATGATTTTAAATTAAAATCTAAAACTATTTTATCTGACTCAAAAATGTTTTTATTATAAAATTTATTTGAATTTTTTATTTTAATCCCAGTGACCTCGAGTAAATTTGGGTAGTTTATGTTAAATTTATCAAATACAACTGGTCTCTCAATCCATTTTGATAGTTTGTATGTGTAATAATATGTTATTAATTTTTTATTAAAAACTAAAAGAATAATTAATAAAAATAAAAATATTTTAATAGTTTTTGACATTTAATATTACCGCTTTATCATGAGAATAGCAGACACACTACAGGTACAGTTTCATTTTAACTTTTGCTTTAGTTGACTCAACTTTGTTAAAATATAAGCGTTATTATCATAAGATAGAGGTACCAGGTAACAGAATGCCTCTGTGACAATTAATTGTCTTAATTGTTGTTGTTATAAATATTAATTTAAAACTTAACTGAAAGGATAAATTATGAAAAATTTTTTAATTTTAACAATGTTAGTTCTTTTTACTAGTTCAGCATATGCTGGATCATGTCCGATGATCGCTAAAAACTTGGATAGTAAAATTGAAGAAGCCCAAAAATTGCGTGATGCAGGTATGAAGGCTCACGATGCTGGAGACCACTCAAAATCTGAAGATTTATTAAATAAGGCTATGGAGCTTTTTAAAAGTTAATAAATAATATCTTAGGGGCGTCTGATAACAGAACGCCCCTCACTAGCCAAATACAAACTAATCGTGCATCGACAAACCTAGAACTACGATCAGTAAAAGTTTTTTTATTGATTTATAAAATCTCTTAGTTGTTGATTTTCATCTTTATATTGTTCAATGATATGATTTACAACGTCCCCAATAGAAACAATACCCAATAGCTTATTATCTTCTATTATAAGTATGTGTCTAATTTTATGGCTGGAAATTATTTCCATTAGCTGTGTTACAGAGGTGTTTAAATCACAAGATATTATTTTCTTAGTCATTATTTTACTAATTGGTAAACTACTTTTAAACTCATCATTACAGATATATCGAGCTAGATCTCGCTCGGAAATAATTCCAATTACACTTTTATCATTTTCATTTAACACAGGCATAACGCCTACGTTATGTTTTTGAATTTTTTCGCTTGCTGTCTTTAAGGTATCTTTTTCAGTCAGTGTAAAACATTGTCTGTTAGAGAGTTTTGTGACTAATTTTCTGGCCATTTTATATTCAAAATTTTTATTTTCACTAATATCCTAGCACAAATATCCTCAACACAATACTGGAAGACTTTTAATGAAATTTTTGCTTTTGTTTCAACAAACTTTGTTGCTAAATAAAGATTCTAGTAGCATAACTTGGGCATCGTGCAACAGAAAGGCGCCTTGCAACAGAAGGCGCCTTGAAATATATAAATAAATAAATAAATCAACTATATGAAAAATATTTTATCAATTTTAAGTTTACTTCTATTCTGCGTTTCATGTGCAACTCCAACAGTAGTGAACGTTATAGGACCAAATGACAACACACTAAGTTGTAAAGAATTAAGTTTAGAAATTGCTGAAGCTAATAAGTATGCCAATGAAGCTCAAGCCGCTAAAAAAATGAGCAATCCTGCTAATATAGGTGCCCTAATATTTTTTCTTCCAGGAATGGGAGCAACATTTGCGAATGTAGAAGAAGCAGTAAAAGCTGCTCATGAAAGAGCAGTGCATTTAAATAAATTAAAAGAAAAAAAGAACTGCTAAGTTCACCAAAACAAATAGCAGAACGTCCCTTCACAATTCTCTACTTTTTTGAGTTTATGTAATAAAGAATTTTTTTTTTTACTTTGTTGCTAAAATTGTATGTCATACCGTTAATACTAGATTTGTTTGTAAACCAAAAAGGTCTGTGATCCATGATTTTGAATCTAGTAACAGGCAAAATTTTCCAATTAAATTTAACATAGAAAGAAATTAAATTTTTTTTACAAATTAAAAAAGAGTGTTTTTTTAAGCTTTTTATAATTTTGTTGTTAAATAACATTAAGGTTTCGCCTAATCCCTTTTTCCTAAAACTGCTGTGCACAATAAAGGTGTCAAAATAAAAATAGCTAAAATGTTTTTTCTCAATAAAAGTGCTTCTTTTTCTAAGTAAAGTGTATCCAACAAGATTGTCATTAATTGTTAACATGTTGTTTATGTCCATTTTTTTTACATTTCCTTTAAACCATTCTAATTGTTTGGGTATTGACCAGCTCCAAAAAGAATTTTTTAGTTTACATATCGATAATATTTGTTCTTTTTTTAAGTCTTTGGTTCTTACTGAAGTTAAAATTATTTTTTTCATTTTTTAACTAACTATTTTTTAAAAATTTATTTAAATCAGGTTTAAAATAATTTGGTCCTTTCATAACTTTTCCATTTTCATTATAGATAGGCTTCCCGTCTAACCCTAACTTACTCATATTGGAATTCTGTACTTCATCGAAACACTTGTCAAGATCAACACCAAAAGCATGACCTGCACCATAGGTTACATATAAAATATCTGTAAGAGCATCGGCTACTTCTTTCATGTCTCTGTCTTTAATTGCTTGATTTAACTCTTCAAGCTCTTCCTTTATAAGTTCATATCTTAGTTGAATTATTTTTTCGCTAGGGAATTCAGTTTCATTTTTAACTTCCTGGGCAAAAGTTTGCATAAATTTTTTAACTTTTTGAAAATTGTTCATAATTCATCCATATCACATTTGATTTTTTTAATTTGATCTGTATTATATCTTTATAGCATTCATGAAATACAGAACAGAATCAGATAGCGTAGGAAATATTAAGGTAGATGGTGATAAGTATTGGGGCGCATCTACTGAAAGATCAAAGAAATATTTTAATATCGGAGATTTTTTAGTAAGACCGATAGTTATTCATTCAATTGCTATAATTAAAAAAGCGGCAGCAATAGTTAATTCAAAAAATAAAGATTTAAACCACAAGATCAGTAAATATATCGTGAAAGCTTCTGAAGAGGTAATCAATGGAAAGCTTGATGAACATTTTCCATTAAAAGTTTGGCAGACTGGTTCTGGCACACAAACAAATATGAATGTAAATGAAGTAATAGCTAATAGAGCTATTCAAATGATGGGTGGAAAATTAGGAAGTAAAAAACCTGTTCATCCTAATGACCATGTAAACAAATCACAATCAACAAATGACGTTTTTCCATCTGCAATGCATATTTCTATTGCTACTAAAACTAGAGATAAATTATTACCTTCTCTTAAATTGTTAGAAAAAGAATTGGGAAAAAAAGTTAAAGAATTCAATAAAATAGTAAAATTAGGTAGAACTCATTTACAAGACGCAACTCCTTTGACCTTAGGACAAGAATTTTCTGGTTATAAATTTCAACTAAAAGAATCTATTAAAAGAATTGAGATAGCATTAAAAGAAATTTATTATTTAGCGCAAGGCGGAACTGCTGTTGGCACGGGGCTCAATACAAGAAAAAACTTTGATAAAAAAATTATTAAAGAAATTAATAAAATCACAAAATTGCCTTTTAAGGTTTCTCCAAATAAGTTCGCAGCTTTAGCTACTCACGATCCTATAGTAAATTTTTCAGGAGCAATGAATACTGCTGCGGTTTGTCTCATGAAAATAGCAAATGATATTAGATTTCTAGGTTCGGGTCCAAGAGCAGGCTACGGGGAATTAGTTTTACCATCAAATGAGCCAGGCTCTTCAATAATGCCGGGTAAAGTAAATCCGACACAATCAGAAGCAGTTACAATGGTTTGTGTAAAAGTAATTGGAAATCATAATGGAATCACTATGGCGGGATCACATGGACACTTTGAATTAAATGTTTTTAAACCATTAATCATACATAACATTTTGCAATCAATTGAGATAATGGCTGACTCATCAAAAACTTTTGCGCTTTATTGTATTAAAGGAATAAAAGCAGACAAAAAAAGAATTAAATACCTGCTAGATAATTCTTTGATGCTTGTAACAGCTCTTGCTCCTAAAATTGGATATGATCAAGCGGCAAAAATTGCAAAAGAAGCTCACAAAAGAAATACGACATTAAAAGAAGAGGTTATAAGATTAGGTGTTCTAGACGAAAAAGAATACGATAAAATAATGAATCCGATGTTAATGACTAAACCGAAATAGTTAAAATAAATTTTTAAAATATCTTTCTATTTTACTTTCGTTAAAGATATTGCTGATAGAATCTTGAACAAGCTCATCTTTAAATTTTTTTTCATATTTTTCCATTCTTTCCCTTGTTATTTTATTGCCATCTATTAAAAAATTTTTAAATATTATTTTTGAAGTTGATGGAATTAAAATGCCAGTTATTTCAATGTTTTTTGATAAATCTCTTCTGTATTTTACTTTTTTTTTTTAGATTAAATTGAATATTACCCTTTTTTCCAAATTCAATAATTTTTGCATCAAAATATAATGATTTTTTTTTACCTGCTATAAAGTCTTTAAATAAAATTTCTCCGTTTCGATTAATTATTGAACCTTCAAAATTAGATTTAAAATTAAAAATACCATTAATTTTTTTAAGCAAAGATAAATTGTTAATTCTTTCTGAAAAAAAAAATTTTTGTATTACGAGAAAGAGTTGCTTCATATCTAAATTAGCAATTTCAAAATCTAACGTTGAAAAAAAAATAGGTTTAAAGTCTATTTCACCTGCAAAAGATGTATTAGTTAGTTTAGTTCTGATAAAACCATTTGATAATTTTATATTATCTTCTTTCACAAAACTAAATTTTAAAAAATTGTTAAAAACCTCTAGATTAAAAAAACCATTTTGATTATTGTCATCATTTTTTTCAAAGAAAACTTTAGCTGCTATATCAAGACCTGGTATCTTAAGTGTTAAATTATTTTTTTTTTTTAAAGTACTATTTAGTTTTATAGAAATTTTATTATCTAGAAAAATACCGTTTATATTTAATTCTTTTTTTTCTTTACTTGAATTTATTTTTATTATCGCGTTACTAATTTTAAAAAAAAAATTATTATTTTGATAAAAAATTATATCATTTTCTTTAAAAGTTATTTTTTTTTTACTTTTATTAATGTTGTCTAGTAGCTGATTAATATTATTTAAATTAATTTTAGAAAAACCGTTATTTATTAATAATTTTTTATAATTAATTTTTTTAAAATTTAAGATCTGACTTATGTTTAATATAATTTCAAGTTCACTATTATTAATTTCAGCAATTTTTTTTCCAATTGTAAAATTACTATCCGGTAAACTCAGTCTAGGTGTTGGAAAAATTTTATAGTCTACTCTTGTTATGCTCTTAATATCTATATTGTTGTTTTTTTTTAATTTTTCTTTTATTGACTCTGTCGAAAAATTTAAAAATTTCGGTATGCTGACGTAGGTAATAATAAAAAAAATAAAAAGCGCAGACACGTATAGAATAAACTTAAAATTTTTTAAAATAAAATTAACATTTTTCATAATTAAGATTTAAAATTAGTTATTAAGATTATTAATCATTTATAATGTTTGAATATGTAGTATACACTTTCTTAATTTACTCATGGATTCTATAAATAAATTATTAGAAAATTTAAACAAGGAACAAAAAGAAGCTGTGTTAAGCACAGAAGGACCTAATCTAATTGTGGCAGGCGCCGGGTCAGGTAAAACTAGGGTTTTAACTACACGACTAGCTCACATAATTAACACCAAAAAAGCTTGGGCTAATCAAATTCTTTGTGTAACTTTTACTAACAAAGCAGCAAAAGAAATGCAAAATAGAGTACTTAAGTATGTAAGTGAAAAATCTACTGCTGTTCCATGGCTAGGCACTTTTCATTCTATTAGTGTTAAATTTTTGAGAAGGCACGCAGAAGCGATTGGTTTAAAAGGAAATTTTACTATTATTGATACTGACGATCAAAAAAAAATAGTTAGAAATATTTGTAAAGCAGAAGAGATTGATGCAAAAAAAACAACTCCTCGGTTTATCCTTTCGTTCATCGATAAGTGGAAAAATAATGGCTTGTTGCCTGAAGATATAAAAGAAGAAAAATTTACCGGCTTGGAAAAATCAATTTTCAAAGTTTATAAAATTTATCAATCTAAAATTAGAGATTTAAACGCATGTGATTTTGGAGATCTTATCTTATATTGTGTAAAACTATTTGAAAATAATTTAGATATTAAAAAAATTTATAATAACAATTTTAAGTATATTTTAGTAGATGAGTTTCAAGACACTAATTTTATTCAAAATAAATGGCTAAATTTGTTAGTTAACGAAAAACAAAATATTTGTTGTGTCGGAGATGATGATCAATCTATTTACAGCTGGCGTGGGGCAGAAATTAAGAATTTTTTAACATTTGACTCTATTTATAAGGACTGCAAAATTTTCAAATTAGAACAAAACTACAGATCCACAAAAAATATATTAGAGACAGCATCTACATTAATTTCACATAATAATGGCAGAGTGGAAAAAAAACTTTGGTCATCTGCTCAACAAGGTGAAAAAGTAAAACTTAATTGTTATCAAAATGGCAGAGAAGAAGCTGAAGCTATAAGTGGTATAGCAGAAAATAAATTAAAAAATAAATATTCCTTAAATAATGTAGCAATTCTTGTTAGAGCAATTTATCAAACTCGTGAATTTGAAGAAAGATTTCTTAAAGTTGGTTTAGGTTATAGAGTTTTAGGTGGAACGAAATTTTATGAAAGATCTGAGGTTAAAGATGCAGTCGCGTACTTAAGAATAATAAATCAAAAATATGATGACCTCGCATTAGAAAGAGTAATTGGAAATCCTAGAAGAGGTATAGGTGAAAGCACTCTTAATCAATTGTATCTTTTTGGTAGTCAAAATAAATTATGTCTTGAAGATTCTATTAAAAAAAATTTAGAAGCTAATAATTTAAAACCTAAAATGAAGATAGGTTTAGGTCAATTAACAAAGATGATTGATAAATGGAGATTAGATTCTAAAACCAATAAACACTATGATCTTTTAAAAATAGTACTAGATGAATCTGGTTACTCAGAAATGTTAAAGAATAAAAAAGATTTAGAAAATGAAAATCGACTTGAAAATATCAAAGAATTGTTACGTGCCATGCACGACTATGATAATTTACAATCTTTTTTAGAGCATGTGGCGCTTGCAACATCGATAGATAAAGAATGGGAGGGTGAAAAAATTAATTTGATGACCATGCATGCCGCTAAAGGACTGGAATTTGACGTCGTTTTTTTACCTGGCTGGGAAGAAGGTCTATTTCCACATCAAAAGTCTTTAGAAGAAAAAGGCGATTCGGCTTTAGAAGAGGAAAGGAGATTGGCTTATGTTGGCATAACGAGAGCTAAGAAAGAAGCATATTTATCTTTTGCAATGAAAAGATCCTATCACGGGGAATGGATGGATGCTTTACCCTCAAGATTTATCAACGAAATTCCCGATGAAAATGTTGAAAAAAATGAAATTGAATTTAATGAGGAGAAAGAGCAAGATTTTGATTTCAACCAAGATACTGGTATTGAGTATGATAGCGAGTACAAAAGTCCAGGCTGGGAAAGATATAAAAAAAATAAAATGTTAAAATGGAAAAAATAGTAGAACTAAGAAAACTTTTTAAACAATTCAATCTTGATGGCTACATTGTGCCAAAAAACAATAATTTTTTTGGTGAATATGTATCTTATCAAGAGGATAACTTGAATTATATATCAAATTTTACAGGTTCCGCAGGTTTTGCAATTATTCTTAAAAATAAGAACTTTATGTTTGTTGATGGCAGATACACAATTCAAGCCAACATTCAGTGTGGAAAAGATTATAGGATTTGTACAATTCCTAAGAAATATCCATTTAATATTCTTAATAATAAAAATATTAAATTAGGTTTTGATCCTAAACTACATACTGAAAATTCATTGAAAAGACTTTTTGGAAATTCTTTTAGCAAACTCAAGCCAATTAATAAAAATCTAATAGATTTATTATGGAAGAGAAAAAAAAAATTAGACATTAAACCTTTTTATTTAATAAAAGATCAAGATGCAGGGGAAACTTTAGAAAATAAACTATCTAAGTTAGTTAAATTAATTAAAATAAATAAAGTTGATTATCTTTTTACTACTGCTTCTGAAAATGTTGCATGGTTATTAAATATAAGAGGTCATGACACTGATTATTCACCTTTACCTAATTCCCATGCTTTTATTAACAAAAAAAAGGAAATAGTTCTTTTCTGTAATTTAAAAAAAATAAATAAAGATTTTAAGTTAAGGATAAATAAAAAAGTTAAGATATATGATTTTGATCACCTACCAAGTTTTATTTCAAATTTATTAAATAAAAAAATATTAACTGATGTAATATCTTGTTCTTGTTTTTATAAAACTATTATTAAAAAAAATAATTCTGTAATAGAAAAGCAAGATCCGATTTATTTCTTAAAATCTTTAAAAAATAAAACTGAAATTAAAAATACTATAAAATCACATATATACGATGGTGCAGCTTTAACTAAGTTTATATTTTGGTTGCAAAATAACTATAAAACAAAAAAAATTACCGAAATTTCAGCACAAGAAAAGTTGTTAGAATATAGAAAAAAAAATAAGTCTTTCTATTCTTCAAGTTTTCCAAGTATTTCTGGGTCTGGTCCCAATAGTGCAATTATTCATTATAAAGCAGATAAAAAAAGCAACCGTTTGCTAAAAAAAGGGGATGTTTACTTGGTAGACTCAGGGGGTCAGTATTTATACGGAACAACAGATGTAACTCGTACTCTTTCGCTTGATGTTAATAACCAAAAAATTAAGGAAATTTTCACAAGAGTTCTTAAGGGCCACATAGCAGTAGCATCTTACAAGCTTAGTCAAAATTCACATGGTGATAAAATAGATCAAGCTGCAAGAAAATTTATAAAAGAGATAAATTTAGATTATCCTCACGGTACAGGCCATGGTGTAGGATGCTTTTTAAATGTTCACGAAGGTCCTCAGGGCATTTCTAGAGGAAATAAAATTAGATTTAAAGAGGGCATGATAACATCTAATGAACCCGGTTATTATAAAAAAAATCACTTTGGTATAAGAATAGAAAATTTGATCTACGTTAAAAAGATAAAAAATAAAATGAAGTTTGTTAACTTGACTTTAGCTCCAATCGATAAATTGCTTATTGAAAAAAAACTTTTGACTATTTCTGAAAAAAATTGGCTTAATGAATACCACCAGAAAGTGTATGTAAATTTAAGAAAATTTATGAATAGACTGGAGTTAACTCAACTAAAAATTGCTTGTTCAAATATTTAAAAGTTTATACCAATTATTTTCAGAGACAACATTTACATTTAATTCTTTAGCTTTTTCTATTTTAGATTTTGTGGGTTTACTACTTCCAGTTACAAGAATATCTAATTTTTTTGATATAGACCCAACTACCTTACCACCATTTATTTCAACTAAAGATTTTGCCTCTGATCTGCTAATTTTTTCAAACCCTCCAGTAAACATGATCGTTTTACCACTTAGTTTGCCATTCTTATTTAAAGTTTTAGAATTTTCTATTTTTAAATTCTTAACTAAAGATGATATTATCTCATTATTCGATTTATTTGAAAAAAACTCTTCTATTGATTTTAATTGTGCAGATCCAATACCATCTAATTCAGCAATATTTTTCAATATGTTTTTTCTCTTTATGGGGCTGAAGAGTTCAATAAATTTATCAAAAGAAACAAAAAAAACTCCAAGTAATTTTGCATTTTCTTGGCCTATATGTCTTACGCCTAAAGAATAAATAAATTTATTTAGCGAGATGTGAGATGATTTTTTAATAGCATTTTTTAAATTGCTAGCTGACAGTTGACCCCAACCTTCTAAATTTATAATTTTATTAAAGTCTAAATTAAAAATATTAGCGGGAGTTTTAATTAACTGTAATTCCCAAAATTGATCTATAACTTTTTTACCTAAGCCATCAATATTAAACGCATCTTTTGAAACAAGATGTTTTAATTTTTCTTTAGCTATATATTGGCAGTTATAACCCCTATCTGGACATCTTCTTATAGCATCAATTTTTTTTGTATTTATATTAACTTCTTTTATTGTGTCAAAACCACATAAGCATTTTTTTGGAAAAATAAATTTTTTTGAATCTTTTTCTCTTTTATTTAAATTTACTGAAACTACTTGTGGTATCACGTCACCTGCTCTCTGAATCGTTACATAGTCTCCTATTCTAATATCTTTTCTTATTATTTCTTCTTCATTGTGTAAAGTTGCGTTAGACACAACTACTCCACCGACTGTTACAGGCTCAACTTTAGCAACTGGCGTTAGTGCGCCTGTTCTACCTACTTGAATAATTATATCTTTAATTCTCGTTGTAGCTTTAACTGATGAAAATTTATAAGCAATTGCCCACCTTGGAGAATTAGATGTATTACCTAGTCTTTTTTGCAGAATTAAATTATCAATTTTAACAACCAATCCGTCAATATCATAATCTAATATTGATCTAATTTTTTCTATTTTGCTGTGTTGTTTTTCTATTTCAGAAATATTTTTAGCTAGATAATTGTGAGGATTAATTTTGAATCCCCATTTATTAAATTTTTTTAAAAAGTCTGATTGATTTTTAAAATGCAAAGGTTCTATTTCACCAAAACCATAAGCAAAAAATTGTAGTGGCATTTTTGCAGTCATAGTGGAGTCTTTTTGCCTTAACGATCCTCCAGCTGCATTCCGTGGATTTGCAAATTTGTCTTTAATTTTTTCAAAGTCTTTTTTTCCAATATAAACTTCACCTCTTATTTCTAAAATTTTTGGAAGATCTTTTCCTATAATTTTTTTTGGTATTTGTTTTATTGTTTGAAGATTTTCAAGTATATCTTCTCCCACAGAGCCGTCTCCTCTCGACAACCCTTTTGTTAACAAACCATTTATATAGGTTAAGGATGCTGAGATACCATCTATTTTAGGTTCAATAGAAAAAGACAAACTCAAGTTTTTACCATTAAGATAATTATTAATTTTTTTTATATAGTCTTCTATGTCTTCAATGTTAAATGCGTTAGCCAGTGACAACATTGGCTTAGCGTGCTTTATTTTTTTAAATTTTGATGATGGTTTGTATCCAACGCTATCATTAATTGAGTTATATTTTTTTAAAAATGAATTATTTTCTTCTAATTTTATAATTTCTTTTCGCAAGTCATCATATTGTTGGTCAGAAATGAGTGGAGAATCTTTATCGTAATAAAAATTATTATATTTTTCTAATAGTTTTATTTTTTTAAGATAATTTTGAATTATACTATCTTCTTTTTTAGGCATTTGATTTTAATTAAGTATTTTCTTAATAGTTCTTTTTATTAAACCATCATTTTTTTTTTTTTTACTTTTTTTAGATATTTTGTAACTCTTATTTAATACTTTGTAAGATTGTGCGTACCACTCACTTGAATTATAATTATAGCCTAGTATAGCAGCTGCAGCGTTAGCCTCCTCTATTAGACCCATTTTATAGTAAACTTCTACCAGTCTATGTAATGCTTCTTCAACAAAAACAGTTCTAGAAAAATCTTTAACAATTGCTTTCAGCCTATTTATTGCGGGTATCCATTTTTGAGTAGCTATGTAATATTTAGCGACGTACATTTCTTTAGCTGCAAGTTGATTGTTTATTAGATCTAATTTAAATCTTAAATCTATTGCGTACTCTGTATCTGAAAAATTTTTTAAGAAAAAATTTATTTTTTCTTTTGATTTTATAAGTGGATTAATATCTTTTTTTTCATCTAAAATTTGTTCGTATAGAGTAATTGCAATTAAGTAATGAGCATATGCTATATTTTTATTTGTTGGATACTTTTTAATATATATTTCTAGATTAGCTTGTGCTTCAGGATAAAGATTTATTATATACAAACAATAGCTGGACATTAATGAGGCTTTAGCTGCAAATTCAATTGTTGGTAAAATTGATTCTGCTTCAGAAAATTTTTTAGCAGCGAAAAAAAAATCTCCCCTGTTCATCTGGGATACGGCTTCTTTATATATTTTAAAAGACTCTTCTTGATCTGCGGGAATATTAAGCTCTAGTTCTTTTTTAGAGCAGGACACAGTTAAAAAAATTATTAAAACTAAGTAGATTAATCTTTGATACATTTGTTTACTTCATATCAAAATAAATTAATTAGGTAAATTTTTAAAGAGTCTAAGCGTTAACTGCTAGCTTGTTTGTTGATGTTTTAAAATAATTTTTTGAAGAAATAGATTCTTCTTGTTCAATTACAACGTAGTTAGATTTTTTTTCAAAAATAGCTCTGAGGAATAAATTGCTCAAACTATGTCCGCCTTGAGAGCATTTTACACTGCCTAGAATTCTAAAGCCTGATAACAGAAAATCTCCCGCTAAATCTAAAATTTTATGATTAACAAATTCTTTATTATTTCTGAGACCTTCGGTATTTAGTATTTCATCGTTCTTAACTACTATTGCGTTATCTAAAGATCCTCCCTTAGCCAACCCAACTTTTTTTATTTTTTCTATATCCTCATATAAACAGAAAGTTCTTGAGGTGTATACATTTTTCAGGTCTGCGTCTGAAAAGTTAATTTGATTGCTTTGAGTGCCTATTACATCATTTGAATAAACTAATTGAAAATCTACTTTTAAACCTTCTACATCCGGCTCTATTGAAATAGTTTTTTCACTTTCTTTTAATTCAAGTTTTTTAGTAATTTTTAAATATTTTCTTTTGGCATTTTGATTTTTAACTCCGGTACTAAAAATAGTTTCGACAAACTCTTTTGAAGATCCGTCCATAATAGGTACTTCAAGATTACTAACTTCTACTAATGCGTTATCTATTCCAGTAATATATAAAGCTGCTAATAAATGCTCCACTGTTGAAACTGTAACATTAAATTTATTTTGAAGTGTTGTGCAAAGTTGGGCAGAACTTACATTTTCAAAGTTAGCTTTTATAAGATTATTTTTATCAAGATCTGTTCTTTTAAAAACTATTCCATGGTTTTCAACTGCTGGTAATAGTTTTATCTCAGTTTTTAATCCGCTGTGTAAGCCTATGCCTTTGAATGAAATTTCTTTTAATATTGTTTTTTGGAAAGGGTTTAACATGAACTAGTTATACAAAAAAAATTAATTGTTCTTAAAACAACTAATGTTTCAAAAAAATACAGTTTACTTAACTGAATAGTCTTGAAAAGAAAGTGGAAATAAGAGATCTTTTTGTCTGTACAACTGGTATCGCTTCTTTATCCCACCCTTTGCCAATTAAATCAGCAGCACCATTTAAGCTAAATAATGAGCTTTCCTCAATGTTTCTACCAAAGATAAAATCAGTGTTAATTAATTTATTTTTTTGTAACGCAAAATGAATATTTTTAAAATATTCAAATTTTTCAATATTTATATGAATAATATTATTATTATCTCTAAAATAATTCAAATTTGAATTTTTTTCGTAACATATTTCAATTAATTCATCTAAACGAGCGGTAATTAT
>MDTF01019039.1_pt1 | contig 15345 bp, 16 predicted proteins | sample 811191 | NCBI WGS metagenome assembly MDTF01 (sample SAMN05326649, study PRJNA326480) | marine metagenome | isolation source: seawater | place: Southern Ocean | collected 2011
ACTTTGGGATAAGTTATTGATAGAATGTGCAAAAACAAATAAACCTACAATAATTTCAACAGGAATGGCTACTTTAAATGAAGTTTCTAGGGCAGTTAAGAATTTAAAAAATACTGGTAACAAAAAGATTACTGTGATGCATTGCATTTCAGCTTACCCAGCAGATTTCAAATCTGCTAATTTATCTGTAATAGAAAAATTAAGAAAAAAACTAAAGGTGAACATTGGGTGGTCTGACCATACTGTTAATCCAAATGTAATTATGAGAGCAATATATCGATGGAATGTTAAAGATATAGAGCTTCATTATGATTTAGAAGACAAGAAGGGTTATGAATTTAAGGGTGGTCATTGCTGGCTTCCAAAGGATGCCTTTAAACTAATAGATAATATAAACGAAGGACTATTGTCTGATGGTAAAAACATAAAAAAACCAACTAAATCTGAACTTAAAGATAGAGATTGGAGAACTGATCCAATTGATGGTTTGAGACCATTTATAAAGATAAGAAAAAAATGGTCCAAAAAAAAATATTAATAATCATTCAAGCAAGAATTGGTTCTTCCCGCTTACCTGGGAAAGTATTAAAGAAAATAGTTGGGCGACCAATCTTGTGGCATATTGTAAATAGATTAAAAGCTCTTAAAAATAAAAAAATTGTAATCGCAACAAGTAAAAGCATAAAAGATAAAAAAATAATCCAATTTTGTAAAAAAAATGAATTAGATTATTTTGCTGGAAGTGAAAAAAATGTTCTAGACAGGTTTTATAAAGCTGCAAAAAAATTTAATGCTTCAAATATTGTTAGAATTACTGGTGATTGCCCTTTAATAGATTCTAACATTATAAAAAAATTAGTTAATCTTTATTTTTTAAAGAAATTTGATCACGTAGGTGTTGCTACTGGAGCTGGTGTTAATAAAATGAAGATAAATAAGTTTCCAGATGGATTAGATGCTGAATGTTTCAGTTTTTTAGCTCTTAAAAAAGCATGGTTAAATGCTAAAACAGATGGTGAAAAAGAACATGTGACACCATATATATGGAAGAGAGACAAAAAATTTAAAATTGGAATTTTAAAAGCTAAAAATAACTATTCTGAATTGAGATGGACACTAGATAATAAAGATGATTTTAACTTAATAAAGATTATATATAAAAATTTATATAAAAAAAATAAAATTTTTTATATGAGTGATATTATCAAATATTTAAAAAAAAACCCAAATATCTCTAATATGAATAAAAAATATATTGGAAAAGAAAAATATAAAAATATCTAAGTCATGAAAAAAAAAACATTAGAAAAATTCAATCTTGCAAAAAAAATTATACCCGGAGGAACTCAATTATTTTCTAAAAAGCCTGAATTATTTGCTCCAGGGGTTTGGCCAGGATATTATTCAAAAGCTAGAGGTGTAAATATTTGGGACTTGGATGGTAAAAAATATTTAGATATGAGTATAATGAATGTTGGAGCCTGCATACTTGGATATGCAGATAAAGATGTTGATACAGCGGTAAAAAAAGTAATTTCGAATGGGGTCTCATCTTCAATTAACCCTGTTGAAGAATTTGAGCTAGCAAAACTTTTGCTTAAACTTCACCCATGGGCAAAAAAAGTAAGATATGCTAGAGGTGGTGGAGAAGCAATGTCAATAGCTATTAGAATTGCAAGGTCTTATACTGAAAGAGATAAAATATTATTTAGTGGTTATCATGGGTGGAATGATTGGTACCTTTCTTCTAATATAAAATCTAAAAAAAATTTAAACAAATTTTTAATGTCTGGTCTAGATCCAGCTGGTGTTCCTAAAAGTTTGATAAATTCAGCCATACCTTTTGATGACTCAAATATTGATAATTTGAAAAAAAAAATTAAGAATAAAGAAAAAAAAATATCCGCAATAGTCATAGAGCCAGCAAGAGGTAATGCGGTAAAAGAAAGGTACTTAAAGGAACTAATAAAAATTTCAAAAAAAATTGGAGCAGTGTTAATTTTTGATGAAATTACTTCAGGCTTTAGGATGAATGCAGGTGGAATACACTTACTACACAATATTAATCCAGATATAGCTGTATTTGCAAAATCAATGTCTAATGGCTATGCCATGTCAGCTATAATTGGAAAACAAGGAGTCATGGAGGCTGCAAATAAAACTTTCATTTCAAGTACAAATTGGACTGAAAGAGTTGGCCCAAGTGCAGCGATAGCAACTATTAAAAAATGCATCAATAAAAAGATTTTTAGACATAATATTAAAATGGGTAAAACTATGAAAAAAATTTGGACAAATCTTTCAAAAAAATACAGGTTTGAGATCGAATTGTCTGGTTTAGATACATTGCCTAGTTTTTCATTTAAGAATAATGATAATCAAAAAATGCAAACTTACTTTACAAGGGAAATGCTAAAATTTAATATACTAGCTTATAGACAATTTCGACCATGCTATGCTCATAAGGAAAAACATCTATCAATATATGAGAAATGCGCCGACAAAGTTTTTTATAAATTATCAAAAAAAAAGTATAACGAATTAAGTTATAAATCTATTGCAACTAAATCTTTTTCAAGAATAACAAAAGAATAAAAATTAAAAAGTGAAAATTTCAAAAATAACATTAGGAACAGTTAATTTTGGATTGAACTATGGTTTAAGAAAAAGAAAAAAAAATAAAATACCTCAAAAAAAAGCCATTGAGATAATAAGAAAAGCATACAAAATTGGTATAAATTCATACGACACATCTCCAGACTATGGAAATGCTGAAAAAATACTTGGAAAAGCATTAAAGAAATGTAAATGCTTTATAGCAACAAAATTGCTAATTCATTCAAATAATAAAAAAATTGATTTCAAAAAAATATTAAGCTCAATAAATAAAAGTAAAAAAAACCTAGGTAAAACAAAATTAGATCTCATACAAATTCATAATGCAAATGAAACTATTATCAAAAATTTAGAAATTAGAGATTTTTTTTTAGAGCAAAAAAGAAAAAAAATAATAAACAAAATTGGTGTGAGTGTTTATACAGAAAAAGAGGCTTTGGCTTCTATTAACTCAGGATGGATAGAAAGTATTCAAGTTCCTTACAACCTTATAAATCAAAAAATGAATATCAAGGTTTTCAAACTTGCTAAAAAAAAAAAAATTAAAATTTTTACTAGATCAACATTTTTAAAAGGAGTTTTGACTAAAAAAATTGTCTATTTGCCAAAGAAAATAGAAATTCTTAAAAAAGAAATTAAAAAAAAGTTATCTAAACTCAACTTAGATATTGTAGACCTAAAATATCTAGCACTAAAATTTTCTACGTCTAACACTTTAATTGACAGTATTGTTTTGGGCATTGATAATTTTGAACAGCTAGAAGAAATAATAAGATTAAAGAAAATAAAATTTTCAAAACCTTATTTAAAAAAATTATCCATATTCGATTCAAAATCTAAACTAAAAGATCCTAGATTATGGCCATTTATATAAAAAAAAAAATTTTATTTAGATTTGAAGCATCAAAAATAACTGGTTACGGACATTTTATGAGGTGTCTTTCTGTTGCTGAAAAATTAAATAAAAAATATTCATTTCAAATATATTTTATTGTAAATAAAGATTTTTCCCCCAAGTCTTTGATTAAAAATAAAAAGATCAAAATAATATATCTAAACAAAACAAAAAATATTTTAAACGAAGAAATAAAAATTTTAAAATTAATTAATAAATTAAAAATTAACTGTATTTTTTTTGATATCAAAAAAAATTACTCAATTAATTTTTTGAAAAAACTAAGTACTAATAAAATAAAAATTATTACAATTGACGACAAATATAATAAAAAAAACTATAGTGATATTTGCTTTTACCCTCCTGTACCTCAAGTAAATAAAATGAATTGGTTAAATTTTATAGGTAAAAAATTTATTGGTTGGCAATATATACCTTTAAGAAGTCAATTTGAAAAAGTTATAAAACATAAAACTGTTCAAAAAAAAATACTTATAATGGGTGGTGGCTCTAATAATAAAAATTTCACTTATAAGATTTTAAAAAAAATGAATACTTTTAAAAATAGATTAGAATTAGTTATATTATTAGGATTTAAAATAAATCTTAATAATGAATATAAAAAAATCATTAAGGAAAGTCATCATAAAATATCAGTTATAAAAAACAAATACCACATTAAAAAAATGATTAGTGAGTCATTATTAGCAATCTTACCTTTTGGAGTAACGGCTTATGAGGTTGCTGCATTACAAAAATACTCTATCTTGTTTACAAATTCAAAAAATGACGAAATGTCTGCATCAATATTTCAAAAAGCTAAAATTGGATACTGTATTAAAAATAACTCAATTTTTAATGAAAAAGTATTTAATAAAGTTATAAATAAACATCAAAAATATTTATTTAGGAATAAATTTAAATGTTCAAAATATATTAGAAGCGGCACAGAAAAAATTGCAAAAATAATTTATGAAAGTTTTAAATATAAATAAAGATATTCTTATACTTGGGTTAAATCATGATCAGCTACCCTATATCAAAATAATTAAACAATTAGGTTACAAGATATTTGGTATTGATAAAAATTTAGCTGCTCCAGGAAAAAAATACTGTGATTATTTTTTAAAAACTTCTTATACTAATGAAAAAAAGATTATTAAATTTTTAATATCAAAAAAATTTTCATCTAAAGGATTTTTTTTTACAGCTGCTTCTCAAATTTCACTTCTAAGTTTGGCTAAAATTGCAAAAAAACTAAATATAAAATTTATTCTGCCATCTATAATAGATAAATGCATTGATAAAAGAAAAATGAATAAACTTCTTTTTAAAAATGAGATTCCAATTCCTAAAACTAAATATATTTCAAAAAGAAAAGTAATTGTTGATAAAACTAAAGAATATTTTTTAAAGTCTGATTATGGCAAATCACCAAACTACTGTTATTTTATAAAAAATGGAAACATCCCAACTCTGCCTCTCAAAGATGATTTCTATAAAAAATATTTTCTGCTCCAGGAAAAGATTAATGGTCATCATTTCAGAGTTAACTTTTTAAATGGTGATTTTTTTATTTTTAAAAAAATTACTGACCGGGTTTGTTATCCTGTAGTAAAATTGAGTAAATATTCCAAAAAAATTAAAAATAAAATAATTCAATTTGTAAATTCAACTAAACTTAATAAATTTTTAATAAAATTTGATTTAATTATTAATGAAAATAACTGGTATATAATTGATATTGGGTTTGACCCTCCAAAAAGGCTTGAACATTTAATGATCTTTATGAATAATGATTTTTATAAAGCTTACGTATATAATTGGCTAGATAAAAAAAACTTATTTCACAATTTTAAGCTCAATAACTTAAATAAACTAATTATTAAAATTAACAAAAGCGGTAAAACAAAAGTTTTTAAAAAATAAAATGAATATAGCAATTATAAATTCTTTGGGTAAAAATAATTATTTAAAGTGTTTTAATTCATTAAAAAAAACTATTAATATTCAAGATCACAAAATTTATAGATTTAGTGAAAATAAATCTAGAGGTCACACCCTAAATAAAATTATAAAAACAGTAGGTACAAAAAACAATATCCTAATAGTTGCTGACGACATTCAATTTACACCTGGATGGTATGAAAAACTTATGAAAAATGAAGATAAGGCTGAAATGTGGGGTGCAAGTATGCTCTACCCAAAATCAAATAAGATTCAAGATAATGGATATGAGTTAGTTAAAATCAAACAAAATACTTTCCTGAGACCATTAAAAAGAGGAATGCAACTAAAACAGAATCCAAAACAAGAATGGAAATATGCTGATTGTACGTGTGGCTGTTTCCTTTATTTAAATAAAGAAACATTTAAATTTCAAAATAAATTCTACCCCAATTATGGAATGAATAGATGGGATGAATTAACATTTATTCTAAAGGCTAAAGCAAAGGGATTGAGACTAGCAGTCTTAAATCATTACTTCTATCATGAAGGTACTAGCACAAAGAATAATCCCGATAAAAAATTAAGCTCAAATAGTTATCAAATTGAAAAAAAATTATGGAAAAAACTTGAAAAAAAATTTATTAATAAAAATAATATCAGTAAAGCAATAAAAATAAAATTTCAAAATAATCTTTTAAAAATAGTAAATAATGAAAAAAATAATATTTTATTTTATGGTGCTGGGATTTTTTCTGAATACTTGATTTCTTCAAAATTAATTAAAAATAAAAAAATAGATTTTACGTCATCATTTAAAGATGAAGTGGGGAAAAAATTTCAAAAAAAATTTAAAATTTTAGATTTTAAAAAATTAAATAGTAAAAAATATAATATAATTATAATTACTCCTTATGATGAAGCAGATAATATTTTAAAAAAAAAATTCAATGTTTGGATAAAAAATAATTGGAAAGGTAAAATTTACAAAATAAAAGAAAGAAAAACTTCCTATTTTTGGAATTACAGTTTAAATAAAATTAAAACTTAATAGATAAAATGAAAGAAACTTTTCTAGTACTGGGGAATGGAAAAAGCCAAGTTCCAATCATCAAAAAGATTTTAAAAAAAAAAAAAAAACTTAATTGTTATAGACAAAAAATTAAAATTAAGAAAAAATTTTCTTTTTTTAAAAAACTCAATCTATAATTTTAATAAAAAAAAAATATTTAAGTATTTTAAGGAAATTAAAGTTTCAGATATAGTTTTTAGATCATCAGGTCCTGCTATTTTACTTTACAGCTACTTATGTAGTATTAAATTAAAAAATAAGGTTAACATCACTCTTGCTAAATCAATTTATAGTAAATCCTTTTTAGAAAAAATATTAAAATCAAAAAAAATTCAAACTAAACCTCCCTACAGCATGCTACAAAGTAACAGGTTTGTAATAAAACCAGATGCTCCCTTAATAGGTAAAAAATATGTTTATTCGGTTTATTCAAATCAAATTAGCAAAATTAAAAAAAAATTTAAAAGCGACAAAGTAAGTCATAATAAAAAATTTAATATTCAAAGAGAACTTGATGGCTTTGATATTTCAATATTTTTTTTTAAACATTATATAAAAAAAAAAACACGCCCATTATTATTTTTACAAGAATTTAATAAATTTTCTAAATCAGGAAAGTTAAATCATCTAGGAACCTGTTCTCCACCAATACATAAAATTTCAAGTAAATTGAATAAAAAAATACAATTATCTATAAAAAAAATGAATTTCTTATTTAAGGATTATTATGGTTGTTTTAGCTTATCCTTAAAGGTTAATGAGAATGATTTTTACATATATGAGCTTAATGTTGGATTATTAGGAGATAGTATTTGTGAAGTTTTTTTTCCACACTATTATCAAAATAATATTTATAATATTGAAATTTTTAACAAATTAAAAAAACAAACAATTATAAAAAAGAAAAGAAATAAAAAATTTATAGGGATTTGGAAAAAAAAAAAGATTTTAAATAAAAAAACTTTCTTAAAAAAAATGATAAATGCTCTTTAGTTCTATTGATACAAATAATCATGAATAAGAAATATCAAATTAAAACCAATGTTCACATTTCTAAAAACTTTCTTAGCAATATTAAAATTAAAGAAAAAATTATTTTGATAATTCCTAAGAATTTAAATAGGAATATTTTTCAATTAATAAAAAATAAATTTAATAAACAAATTTTACAAATTATTATTAAACCAAGTGGAGAACCTACTTCAAAAATGGTTAACTCTTATTATAAAAAAATACTTAAACCCGATATACTATTTGTAATCGGTGGTGGAAGTACTATAGATTTTGCAAAAGCTCTATCAATCACAAGCCCTAAAAATACAATTCAGTACCATGAATTTAATAATAAAATAAATCATTCAATTCCAATAAACTGTATACCGACGACATGCGGTAGTGGTAGTGACATTTCTCCATATTCTGTAATTATAAATTCAGAAACAAAAAGAAAATTTACAATATCTGATCTAAAATTGATTCCAAAAAATACTTATATTTATCCAGATTTACTAAAATATATAAATAAAAAAATTATTTTTGCTTCTCTATATGATGCTTTTTCTCATTGTTTAGAGGTTTACCTTAATAAAGGTCAAAATCTAAAAATTAAAAAGTTGGCTTTTCAAGGAGTCGGATTGGGAATAAGTTTATTAGATAAGAAAATAGAATCAAAAAAATATAAAGACTACATGTTATTAGCTTTAATAGGAGGTGTATGTATTACAAAATCAAGAACTTCCATAATGCATACTTTATCAGTTGCTGTATCAAAATATTATAATTTACCCCACGGTTTGCTAAACCTCTATCTAACAAATCTAGCACTTGAATTTAATAAACCCTTCATAAGAAAAGATATTTCTAAAATTGAAAAATGGAAAAATATTGAACTTACTAATTGGATTAAAGATTTAGAAATAAAGAATAAAAAAAAATTACAGGTTAATAATAAAAAAATCAATATAAAAGATGTTGTTACTAGAATGAAACAAGATAAAACTTTAAAAAATGTATGTTATAATAAATTAAGTAATAATAATTTTCAAAATTTAGTTAAAAAATTAAATGAAAAAAACAAAAATTTTTTTTAAAAAAAAGAGCTCTTTAATGTCTCTCTCTCAATTTGTTGATAAAAATTTCAACAATACATTTTATGTCCCTGATAGCATTTTTACAAAACTAATAAAAAAAATATCAAAAAAAACCATATGTGCAAGGGAAAACCATGCTATATCAATGTCTTTTGGCTCTAAGCTCTTACAAAAAAAAAGTTTAGTAATTATGCAAAATAGTGGTTTGGGATTATCAATTGATTCTATAATTGGCACATTTCATTTATATTCCGAGGGTTGTTTAATATTTATTTCTAATAGAGGAAAACTACCTTGGGAAGAAATACAACACAAAAAATGGGGCGAAATTACAAAAAAACTTATAAAATCTCTTGGTTTTATTTTTTTTGATTTTAATAAAGATGGGCTTAAGGCAGTAAAAAAAGGATATAATATGGCTTTTAAAAAAAATAAAGTCGTGTTTATAGTCTTTGAAAGAGGTAATATTGATGAATAGAATTTCTGCAATAAGAAATATAACAAATCAAAATCCTAACTCTGCAATTATAATAAGCAACGGATTATCATCAAGAGAAGCTAATTATTTTATAAATAATAATAGAACTTTTTATATGTTGCATGCTATGGGAGAGGCCCTGTCTATTGGGATGGGTATGGCAATGTTAAATAAAAAACTTAGAGTTGTTGTTATTGATGGAGATTATAATGCAATTATGGGTTCAGCTTCGTGGCACAATCTAACAGCTTGTAAAAATTTAAAATATTTTATACTTAGCAATAGGTTATCTCAAACTACTGGCTCACAAAAAGTTCCTTCATTATCAGTTCCAACTAAATTTAAGAAGTATATAAATATAATTTCTATAAAAGGTAAAAAATTCTCAACACCTAATCCGGAAAGTCCAACTAAAATAAAAAATAAGTTTAAAAATTGGTTAAAAATTAATAATAAAATTTAACCATTCCATCTGCCTCTATATTTTAAAACAATATCCTTTTCACATTTCTGTAAATCTAAACCTTTATTAATATTCATTAAATTAAATGATTTTCTAAAATTATCTAGATCTTTAAGTTCTTTTGGAAGTATAGCAAACTTGTTGTCTCTGCCTGGATTATTTTTATTTATTGTAAAGTGTTTTTCAACATATTTTGCACCTAAGATAATTGGAACATAACAATCTTCAATTGAAGAATAATGGCCACTATAACCAAAGTTTGTAAAAGTTTTTTTTATTTCATATAATTTTGGGAAATTTACATTCTCAGCTTTCAAGGGATATGAAGAAACGCAGTGCATAACTATTAAATTTTTCTTATTTTTATATTTTTTAACAATGTTTAAAAATTCTCTTTTGGTACATGCGCCAGCAGATAATAATACTTCACTAAAATTTTTAAGTGCAAAATTGATTAAATCTAAATTATAAACTTCATGGCTTGGAATTTTTATTTTTTTTAGACCAAGTTTTTTCATTTCTTTAGCGTCTTCCATGGTAAAAACAGAAGTAAGAAATTCAATTTTATATTTTTTGCAAAAATGAATTAATTCTTTATGTTTTTTTATTGTTAATTGCGCTTTTTTGTAAATAGATCTTCTTCCATCCGAATCCCACAAACCTTTTTTTAATCGTTTTTCAGACCATGTTTGAAATTTACAAATATCAGCACCATTTTTTTTTGCTTCTAAAATCATTTTTTTTGCCAATGAGGTTTTACCCATATGATTCCAACCAATTTCAGCTATAATTTGTGTATTATTTTTATTCATAATAGTTATTAACTTATACCTTATACTTAAAATGTTAAAAAAAAAAACTGTTTTAATTTTAGGTGCCAGTTTAGAACAAAAAGAAATTTATAAATTAGCAAAATTAAAAAAATTTAAAATAATTGCTGTTGACATTAATAAACTTGCGCCATGTTTTAGCTTTGCTGATTACAAAATTTTTGAGAGTATATATAGTCCAAAAAAAATCATCAATAAATTAAAGAAACTAAAGTTAAAAACAAATGGTGTTACTACGCTAGGAGCTGATGTTCCTTTTCAAATCTATAAAATTGCTAATCATTTTAATTTGCCATCTATATCATTTAAGGCTGGAAAATTTGCATCCTCAAAAGACTTAATGAAAAAAAATTTTATAATAAAAAAAATTGCAACACCTCAATTTATTATAGGAAAAAATTTTATAGATATTAAAAAAAATATTTTAAATAAAAGAATAAAATTTCCACTTGTAATGAAACCAGTTGACAGTAGAGGATCTCGTGGTGTTTTCTTTATAGAAAATAATATTGATATCAAAAAGTATATAAGCACATCACTAAAGTTTAGTAAGAAAAAAAAGATTATTTTAGAAAAATATCTACCAGGAAAACAGATAAGTACTGAAGGAATTTTTCAAAATGGGAATTATATTCCAATAGGATATGCGTTAAGAGATTATAAAAATTTAAAAAAAACTTTACCTAATTTTGTAGAAGATGGCGGAACCACACCCGCAATTTTATCACACAAACTTAAAAATGAAATTGATATCTTGATAAGTAAAGCCTCAGAATCGATAAATCTGAATTTTGGAACTGTAAAAGGTGATGTTGTAATTTATAAAAATAAACCATTTATAATCGAAATTGCTGCAAGATTAAGTGGGGGTTATTTTGCTTCTGATATTATACCTAAAGTTTATAATTTCAATATAGTCAACTTTGCACTAAATGAATCTATGCATATCAAAAATAAAAAAATAAAGCAGGTTAAGCCTAAAAATATCGTTGTGACTCAAAAATATATTTTTCCAAAAGAAGGCTATATTACAAAAGTTATATCTCCAAAGATTAATAAGATAAATAATAAAATCATGTTATTTAAAAAAACACCCTTCTTGCAACAAAAAATCACAAATCACACTGGTAGACTAGGAACCGTATTAAGTTTTGGCCAAACTGAAAATAAATCAGCTAGTGAAGCTAGAAAGATTGTTAAAAATATAAGGATAATCTCTAAGTAGAATCTATGAATAAAAAACTCAAATTACTAAATGTATTCTTGATAAAAATCGAATTTAAAACAAGAACTATATCTACAAAAAAAGCTTTGATTAATACTAAGAATTTTGTAAGTTTAACTATAAAAAATTAAAAATTTGAGACTTTTTATACTTTTTCACCTTAACCTTTGCTTTTCTTCAATTGAAGAAAGTGAGAGAAAAAATGTTATAAAACGTTGTTATTGGCCACTTTTAGAACTTATAGAAAAATTAAAGATTCCAGTAGGCTTAGAAGCAACAGGTTATAGTCTAGAAGAGATAAAAAAAATAGATCCTGAATTTATAAAAAGATTAAGATTTCTTATAAAAAATAAATACTGTGAATTTATTGGCAGCGGGTATTCACAGCTGATAGGACCATTGATACCATCAAAAGTTAATCAAAATAATCTGAAAATAGGAAATGGTTTGTATTCTAAATTATTGAATATTAAACCAAGATCAGCTTTAATAAATGAGCAAGCGTTTTCAACTGGAATTCTAGATAATTACCTAAAGAATAATTATAAAACCATTATTATGGATTGGGACAATTGTTTCAAATCTAATAAAAAAATTAAAGATAAATATTTTTTCTTTCCTCAAAAAATTTTAACAGCTAATAAAAAAAAGATGAATATAATTTGGTCAAGCTCAATTTTTTTTCAAAAATTTCAAAGATATGTTCATGGTGAAATTGAAATCAATGAATATCTAAAATTTATAAAATCAAAAAAACAAAGATTTAAAGAATATAATGTATGTATCTATGCTAGTGATTTAGAAGTAATAAATTATAGACCAAAAAGATTTAAAACTGAGTCTAAAATAAACACAGATGAATGGTCACGTATAGAAGTTTTATTAAGTAAATTAATTGATAATGATTACAAATTTATCCAACCCTCAAATGTTATAAAAACACAAAAAAACAAATATAGCCACAATACTTTAGAGTTTGCTAATCCATCATTTCCCTGTATTACAAAAAAACAATCAAAATATAATATATTAAGATGGGCAACAACAGGTAGGAATGATAATAAAATTAATTCGACTTGTTGGAATATTTTTAATCACTTTGAAAAGAATAAGATTAAAGATTCGAAGTATTGGAAAGAGCTATGTTATCTATGGAGTAGTGATATAAGAACACACATTACATTAAAAAGATGGAAAAAATACACAAAAAGAGCAAATAGTTTTTTAAAGAAAATAAATTTAAAAATTCTTCCATCTGTATTTAAACCTTTAAAAAATAAGTCTAAAGATATATTTGTAAAAAACGATAAAGATAAAATTACCATTCGTGGGAAAAACATTGAGCTGATATTAAATACTAAAAAAGGATGTTCTATTGAGAGGTTTTATAATTATAAAGTTTCAAAAGATTTTCTTTTTGGATTTGTTCCACATGGCTACTATGAAGACATAAGTTATGGTGTAGATTTCTATTCTGGACATCTCGTAATTGAACCCTTGGGTGAACATAAAATTACTGACTTAAATAAAACCAATTTTAAAGTAGAAAATTATTCAAATGGAATAATTATAAATTGTAAATTCAATAATAGATTAGGAACAATATATAAAAAGATTATTTTTGATGATAAAAATGATAAAATAGGAATAAAATATGAGATTAAGCTCAAGAAGAATATCAATGGGTCAATTAGATTAAATCATATAACTTTAAATCCAAAAATATTTAAAAATTCTCTTTATTACGAAACAAATAATGGGGGAAATAAAACTGAAAAATTTTCTGTTGGTAAGATAAATTTTGATCATGGACAGTCAGTTTCACACTTAATAAGCGCAAACCAAGCTATCGGTGTTACTGAAAATGTTGCTTATTTAGGTGATAAATCAAAAAATATTTGTATAAGTATTGATAGAAATTTCGATACACAAGTAGGAATGGTGTCATTTAAAAAGATTAAAAACAAAAATTTTTTTAGATTATATTTTTCCGTAAAAGAGCACGATGATACAACAAAATTAAATAATTTTTTCAAGGCAAAAACATTGACCTGGATAAGCTCGGGTCAAAGAAAGTAAAAAATGTCAAATTTCGGAAAACAAATGTATAAGTGGATGAAAGATCTTTTTCCTGTATGTAGATCTTTAACTGGAAGTGGTGTTGATGAAACTCTTAACTATTTAAAAAATACCATTGGTATAAAATTTAAGATTTTAAAATTTAAAAGTGGAAAAAAAGTTTTTGATTGGACGGTACCAAAAGTTTGGAATATTAAAGATGGATACATTAAAACAATTAAAGGTAAAAAAATTATAAATTTTAAGAATAATAATTTACATGTTGTTGGGTATTCTACTCCAATAAATAAGATAGTTTCAAAACAAGAATTATTAAAACATGTTTTTACTCAACCTGATCAACCTAAATGGATACCATATGTTACTAGCTACTACAAAAAAAATTGGGGTTTTTGTACTTCAGAAAATTTTAAAAAAAAAATTAAAGATAAAAAATATAAAGTTTATATTGATTCAAGTCATAAAAATGGAAATTTAAAAATTGCAGAAACTCTTATCAAAGGGGAAAAAAATAAAGAAATTTTTTTTTCAACTTATTTCTGTCACCCGTCTATGGCGAGTGATAATCTTTCTGCTGTAATTGTTCAATCTGCATTAATTAAATACATAAATGAAAATTATAAAAAAACTAAATTTAGCTATAGATTTATTTTTATTCCTGAAACAGTTGGCTCAATAGCATATCTTTCAAAAAATTTATTAAGTTTAAAAAAAAATATGGTTGCAGGTTTTAATTTGTCGTGTGTGGGTGATGACAGGTGTTATAGTCATGTTGAGTCAAGAAATGGTAACAACTTGGCAGATCAAGCCCTAGAAGTAGCATTGCTTGGAAAAAAAAATAAAAAAAGATACTCTTTTCTTCATCGTGGTTCAGATGAAAGACAATATTGTGCGCCTGGCATAGATCTGCCTGTTTGTGGCTTTAGTAGAAGTAAATTTGGTGAATACAAAGAGTACCATACTAGTGCGGATAATTTAGATATCATTTCAGAAAAAAGTTTACAAAATAGTCTAAGTATTTTAATTTCTATAGTTGATGCCTTTGAATCAGAGCTAAGTCCAATTACAAAAATAAAAGGTGAACCACAATTAAGTAAATATAATCTTTACCCCACTACAAGTCAAAAAGGTACTAAGAAGAAAGGTAGTTTCAGCAAGCAGGAATTTATTAATAGGTGTAATGTGATCGCATATTCCGATGGAAAGAAAAATATTTTTGAAATTTCAAAGATAACAAATATTCCATTAAAAGATCTAATAAAAGAAATAAAAATTTTAAAAGAAAATAAAATTTTAAGATAGTTATGAAAAATAATATTTTTCCTAATAATGTTAGTTTTTTTAACAAAGAAATAAAAAGACGAAAAAATTGGTTACGAAATAATAATGATAAGAAGGCTGATAAAGATTGGAAAGAAATTTTTCAAAAAATAAAAAAAAATAAGGATTTTGAGAATGTAAGACTGGCTTATAACTTTTCAAAAAATTTGAAATACAATCATCCTGGGCTAGACAGTCATATATATTTTTATCATCCACTTAGAGTTTGCCTACTATCAACAAAGATAAACCAAAATCTATCAAACGAATTAATGACTTTATGTCTATTACATAATATTTTTGAAACTACAGACATTGATCCATCGATAA
>MDTF01003685.1_pt1 | contig 15336 bp, 15 predicted proteins | sample 811191 | NCBI WGS metagenome assembly MDTF01 (sample SAMN05326649, study PRJNA326480) | marine metagenome | isolation source: seawater | place: Southern Ocean | collected 2011
AGCTGGAGGTGTTGGTCAAATTTTTGGTCAATGGGCAAAAAGTCTAGGCTGTACTGTTATTGGCACAGTTGGATCAGATAAAAAAATAAGTATTGCTAAAGATAATGGTTATGACCATGTCATTAATTATAACAAAGATAACTTTGCAAAAAAAGTATTGGAAATTACTGGTGGCCAAGGTGTTCCTGTAGTCTATGATGGAGTTGGTAAGGATACATTAGAAGGTTCTCTGGAATGTCTTTCCACAAGAGGAATGATGGTTTCATTTGGAAATGCATCAGGACCTTTATCGGATATTAATGTACCTAAAATGATGCAACCCAAAGGACTTTATTTTGTCAGACCATCAATGCAACAATATCTTTCAACAAGAGAAGAGCTAGATGAAGCATCAAAAATAATGTTTAAAAAAATTAACTCAGGAGAAGTAAAAATTAAAATATTTAAAAAATATAAATTAGATGATGTTGTGCAGGCTCACGAAGATTTAGAAGCAAGAAGAATTTTAGGTCCTGCAGTAATTATTCCTAATTAATCTAAGTCCACATCCATATCTGACATGTGTAACTTTAATGCGTTCGTTGATATATGAATTTCTCTAATAAAAAACATAATCGATATAATCATTGAAAGACAACATGTTCCGAATATTAACCGTGCTATAAAAATTTCATTAAGATAGAGACCCAAGACTGTCATCATGTTAAATAGAAAACCAAATGCAGCAAACATGATTGTCCAACGTAGGAGAGTAATTCTTCCACTTAAATTTATAAACTGCTTTCTCCACTCATGAGGAATATGATTTTCGTAGACATGCTCATCATGAAGCTCTCTGATTAACTTACTAAGCGAATGAAACCTATTGCTATATATGCTCATTAATAGAGGAATGGCTGGAAACATAAGTGCTGTAACTGTGTAATCTATATTCATACGAATCAATTTGATTATGAAACTAGCCTTTGTTATTTACAAGTAAATTATGAACCAATTAAATCTATTTATTGAACTTACCAGATTAAAAAGACCAATCGGCTTTATGCTTTTGTTTTGGCCTTGTCTTTGGGGGCTAACAATTGTTTATGATTTTAATTCAAATTTATTTAATTACTTTTTTTTTGCTACTCTTTTCTTTTTGGGATCTATTTTGATGCGATCTGCTGGTTGCATTGTAAACGATATTGTTGATAAAAATTTTGATAAAAAAGTTGAAAGAACTAAAAATAGACCAATCACATCTGGAAGAGTATCTGTAAGACTAGCTATATTTTATAGCCTTCTATTATGTAGTCTAGCTTTTTTAGTTTTAATTAATTTTAATAAACTAACAATTCTATTGGCTTTATTTTCAATGCCACTTGCTTTTACATATCCACTAATGAAAAGGTTTACTTACTGGCCTCAGTTATTTTTGGGATTTACTTTTAATTATGGGTTAATTTTAGGATGGGTTTCAATTGCAAATGAAATTTCAATAGTTCCATTAATATTTTGCACGGGAGCCATATTTTGGACACTCGGGTACGACACTATTTATGGGTTTCAAGATATTAAAGATGACGAAATCATAGGGATAAAATCAACTTCAATAAAATTTAAAAATGACCCAAAAAAATTTTTATTTATTTGCTATCTTGTTTTTATCACTTCATTGTTTTTAATTGGAATTTTAATGAATTTTAAGTTTTTTTACTTTTTGTCTCTTGTTATTCCAGTTTTACAAATGTTAATATTTCAAATTAAAAAATTAGACACTCAGCTACCAACTAGTTGCTTAGAAAAATTTAAGAGTAATAATTTTTTAGGATTAGTAATTTTTATAAATATTCTTATTGGAAAGTTAATTTAAAATAAATGAAAAAATCTGAAATTTTCAAAAGACTCTATAAAGACTATACAGGTAATTTTATTGATAAAATTTTGCTTGCTGCACTTTGTTCAGTTGTGGTAGCAATTAGTACTTCAGCCACAGCTTGGCTTTTAGACCCAGCTATTGAAAAAATATTTATTAACAAAGACCAAACTTTGATTTTTATAATTCCAGTAGCAATTATTATTGCTTTTAGCGCAAAAGGAATTTCGCTTTATTTTGCAAAACTTTTAATGATCAATGTTTCTGAAGAAGTTAAAAAAATGATACAAACTGATATGCTTAAATCATTTATTAAAGCAGATACTGAGATAATAGAAAATAAACACTCAGGACAATACATCTCCAATCTAAATTTTGATGTTAATCAAATAACAAGAATGCTAGCAGACGCATTTTTAAGTATTTTTAAAGATGGTTTGACATTAATAGGCTTGCTCACTGTAATGTTTCTACAAAACTGGAAGTTATCACTTATTGCAATTGTAATGATACCTCTTGCCTCCATAACTGCAAAAGTTCTTGGCAAAAGAATGGGTAAAGTTTCAACTGAAGCACAAGAAAAATCTGGTGATTTAAATAGATACTTAATTGATCTATTTAAGAATCATAAAATTATAAAAATTTTTCAAAGAGAAAATTTTGAAGAAAATAGATCTGAAAAATTTGTAAATAGTCTAAAAGAAAAATCTATAAAAATTGCAGCTGTCTATATTAGATCCACACCAATAATGGAAGTATTGACTGGCGTAATGATTTCAGTTTTAATTTTTTACTCTGGGAAACTAATAATTAGTGAAGAGTTAGCTATTAACAATTTCTTTTCATTTCTGGCAGCTATGATGCTAGCCTATCAACCTGTTAAAACTCTCACTAAAGTTAATGTAGCAATTGGACAAGGTTTGGCTGCTGCAGATAGAATAATTCCAATAATTGATATTAAAAATGAAATCAATTTTAATGAAAAAAATAGAAACCTAAATTTTTCTGAGGGTAATATCTTATTCAATAAAATAAACTTTACTTACAAATCCAATACAGACAATAAAGTCCTTAGAAATATTTCTGCAAAATTTTCTGGAGGTAAAATGACTGCATTAGTTGGACATAGTGGTTCTGGTAAATCTACATTACTAAACCTAATTCCAAGAATTTACATTCCAACTAGTGGAAACGTGGAAATAGATGGTCAAGATATAGCAAAAGTAAATTTAACCTCATTAAGAAATCAAATTTCAATAGTTGATCAAAACACTACATTATTTGACGATACCGTATTAAATAATATTAAATACGCAAGACCCGATGCTAGTAACGAAGATATCTATGAGGCGGCAAAATTATCGATGAGTAAAGATTTTATTGATAATTTAGAAAATGGATTTGAAACAATGATAGGTGAAAATGGTGTCAGGCTATCAGGTGGTGAAAAACAAAGACTATCAATAGCTAGAGCTTTTTTAAAAAAAAGTAGAATAATATTACTAGATGAGGCCACCTCATCATTGGACTCTGAAACTGAAGAAAAAATTCAAAAGGCATTAGATGAATTAACTTTTGATAAAACTACCATTGTAATAGCTCATAGGCTATCCACAATTCTTAATTCGGACAACATATATGTTGTTGATAAGGGCGAAATAATAGATTCAGGAAAACATGAAGAGCTATTAATGCAATCTAAAGTTTATAAAAACTTTTATGAACGACAAATAAAACAACATTAATGTATTTTCTTTACGGCATACTAACTAATATAATAATTTTATTTTCACCATTAATATTTCTTTTCAGGTTAATAAAAGGGAAAGAAGACTTAAAAAGATTTCAAGAAAAATTTTGTATTTATCATAAAAAGAAAACCTTTAAAACTATTTGGATACATGCTGCAAGCGTGGGTGAGTTAATGAGTGTTATTCCAATTTTAAGAGAATTTGAAAATAATAAAAAGATTAATAAAATAATTTTAACAACCTCAACGACAAGCTCTGCAAAAATATTTGAAAGACTTAATTTTAAAAAAACTTTTCACAAATATTTTCCACTAGACACCTATTATCTTACATTAAAATTTATTAAATATTGGCAACCGCAAATAGCAATTTTTGTAGACTCAGAAATATGGCCTAATATGTTAAAAAATTTAAGCCTTAAAAAAATTCCAATTATTGTTTTAAATGCCAGAATTACCCAAAAAAGTTTTAATAAATGGAAAATTTTTCCAAGTTTTGCAAAACAAGTATTTAGTAAAATCTCATTGGCTTTGCCACAAAATACAGAAACATTAAGATATCTAAAAATATTAGGCACCAAAAATATTAAACTTGTAGGAAATTTAAAATATTATGGAAAAAAAGATTTGGTTAAAAAAGATAATACTTTACTTAAAAATAAATTTAAAAATTTTAAGATTTGGTGTGCAGCCAGCACACATGATGATGAAGAAATTTTGATAGGAAATTTACATAAAAAATTAAAAATAAATGAAAAAACATTACTTACAATTATTATTCCAAGGCATATTAATCGTTCAAAAAAAATTCTGGTTGATTTAAATAAAATCGGCCTCAAAACAATAACTCACTCTTCAAAAGATAAATTAAAGAAAAATACAGATGTTTACCTTGTGGATAGCTATGGTGAGGCAAATGAATTTTACAATTTAACTAATGTAGTTTTTGTTGGGGGATCCATCATTAAGCACGGTGGCCAAAACCCGTTAGAGCCAGCTAGACTGGGGAATTATATAATAAATGGACCAAATATTGATAATTTCAAAGAGATATATGCTTTTTTAATTAAAAATAAAATATCATCAACTACCTCAAATATTTCAAAAATGAGAAAAATAATACTAACAAGATGTAATAAGAAAATTTCATATCAAAGTAGAAAGAAAATTATTAACATCGGTAACAAGATTTTAAAAAAGAATATGCTATATATTAACAAGTATATAACATGAAAATGATTAGACCTAAATTTTGGCTTAATAAAAATTTTATTACTTATTTTTTTTATCCTTTAACCATCATTACTTACTTTATAAACCTATACAAAAAATTTTTATTTAAAAAAAAATTTTCTATTAAAACAATATGTGTTGGAAATCTATATGTTGGAGGTACAGGAAAAACATCTTTAGTAGTTGAGATTCACAAAATACTAAAAAAAAAAATTAAAACTGTTTTTATTAAAAAAAATTATAAAAATCAGAAAGATGAAATAAATTTATTAAAAAAAAGGGGAAAGATTATATCTACAAATAGTAGGGAGGAAGCACTGTCGATTGCGGAGAAAAGAAAATTTCAAGTAGCGTTGCTCGATGACGGATTACAACAAAAAAACATCATTTATGATTTAAAAATAGCATGTTTTAATTCAGACGAAGGATTGGGAAATGGCTATCTATTGCCAGCAGGTCCCCTGCGGGAAAGTATGGATGAATTAAAAGGATATCATATTGCTTTTTTAAATGGAGAAAAAAAAAATAATAAACTCTATAAAAAGCTTAAATCAATTAATAAAAATTTAAAGATATTTGAGGGAAAATATGTGCCTAGAAACTTAAAAAACTTTAATCGAAATAAAGAATACCTAATGTTTTGTGCAATAGGAAACCCTCAAGAATTTAAAAATACATTGCTAAAATTTAATTTTAAAATTAAACACACTGTAATTTTTCCAGATCATTATAAAATATCAAGCTATAAAATTAAAAACTTAAAAGTAATGGCAAAGAAACAGGGATTAACTATAATTACAACCGAAAAGGACTATCTAAGATTAGATAAAGCTGAAACAAAAAATATTAAATTTTTAAAAGTAAATTTAAAAATAAAAAAAATGAATGAATTTAAAAAAATTTTACTATCTAATTTATGAAAAAATTAAATCATATAATACAATTCTTATTAATTAAGATTTTATTTATTTTATTTAAAACTATTGGATATAAAGCATCCTCTAATTTAGGATCATTAATTGGAAAATTAATAGGTCCAATATTTAGATCAAAATTATCAATCATTGAAAATCTTAAAAAAGCAAATATTAAAGAAAAAGGTAATTATAATAAAATAGCCAAAAATGTTTTTGAAAATTATGGTAGGATTTTTGCTGAATATGTTCATCTAAAAAATTTCAGAAATAATAAACTAGAAAAATACATTTCAATTGAGGGTCTTGAACATCTTGAGAGTATTAAAAAAAATAAAGAAAAAGTAGTTTTTGTCTCAGGTCATTTCAGCAATTTTGAATTGATGGCAATGCAAATTGAAAAAGCTGGGGTTGATCTGGCAGCTATCTATAGGCCTCTAAATAATCCATACCTAAACAAAACTATGGAACAAATTAGAATTACGGACATATGTAAAAAACAAATAAAAAAAGGTAGGGCTGGTACAAGAGATATTATAAAAAACTTAATTAATGGAACATCAATTGCACTGATGATCGATCAGAGAGTAAGAGAGGGAGAAAAAGTTTCTTTTTTTAAAAATTTAGCCACAACAACAAACATACCTGCACAACTTATAAAAAAATATAATTGTGATGTAGTGCCTATTTATATTGAAAGAAGGAAAAAAAACTATTTTAAGATGTATGTTTCAAAACCAATTAAAATAAATAAAACAAAAACAATTTCTGAAATAACAATATTTTTAAGTAGTATTCTTGAAAAAATGATCCTAAAAAATGTGGATCAATGGATTTGGACACACAATAGGTGGAAAGACTAAAATTTAAACCTAAGTTTTAATTTTGCTCTCTTTTTACTGATGCTTCTATATATGAAAAATATGCTTCTTGTGTTTCAACATTCCAATAATTTAAATTCTCTAATAATATTTTTTTCTTGGAAACAGCACAAATAACATGATCTCCTTCTTCTAATATATCAAAGTTATTTGGTAAATATTTTAATTTAGCTAATTTATTTTTCATCTATAAGATGTATAAATAATTATATGAAAATTGCAATTCTTGGAAGTGGGGGAAGAGAGCACGCTATTGCATTTGCAATTTCTAAATCTGAAAAAGTTAAAAAAATTTATTGTATACCAGGAAATGCAGGCACTTCTGAAATCGCTAAAAATATATCTGTTGATATAAATAATTTTGAAATACTTTACAAATTTCTTCATGAAAATAATATAAACTATGTTATTGTAGGTCCTGAGCAACCATTAGTTAATGGAATTGTAGACTATTTAGAAAAATTTGGTATTAAAGTTTTTGGTCCTAACAAAATTGCGTCTCAACTTGAGGGTTCTAAAATTTTTACAAAAAATCTTTGTAAGAAATACAATATTCCAACAGCAAATTTTGGTATTTTTCAGAACGAAACTGAAACAAAAAAATTTCTAGAAAATACTAGCCACCCAATAGTAATCAAGGCTGATAATTTAGCCTCTGGGAAAGGTGTTTATATATGTAGCAATAAAGAAGAATCATTTACAGCTGTTGAAGAGATATTTAATGGTAAGTTTGGTATTGCTGAAAATATACTTGTTGAGGAATTTCTTAAAGGTGAAGAAATGAGTTATTTTATTATCAGCGATGGTAAGACAATAAAAAGCTTTGGAACAGCTCAGGATCATAAGCGAGTTCATGAGGGAGACAAAGGCCAAAATACTGGTGGTATGGGTGCATATTCGCCATCAAGACTGATTAATAACAAACTAGAAAAAAAAATTATTGAAAAAATTATTAACCCTACTTTAAAAGGACTCTTTGAACTTGGTACTAAATACAAAGGCTTTTTATATGCAGGTCTTATGATAGTAGACAACGAACCTTACCTAATTGAATACAATGTTAGAATGGGAGACCCTGAGTGTCAAACCATACTTCCAAAACTTAATACTGATTTAATCGATATATTTTTAGCTTGTAGTGAGGAGAAACTTGATCGTATCGATATTAATTGGATGACTAAAAAAAGTTTATGCGTAGTTTTATGCTCAAATGGATATCCTAATAAATATAAAAAAAATATTAAAATAAAAAATTTAGATAAAATAAATTTAGATGAAAATAATTATTTATTTCATGCAGGGACAAAAAAAAATAAAAATGAAATTGTTGCTGTTGGTGGAAGAGTTTTGAGTTTTATTGCACTTTCAGATGATTTTTCTTTAGCTAGAAAAAATATACATGAAAATTTAAAAAAATTAAATTGGAGTATGGGTTTTTATAGACGAGATATTGCTTTTAAAGTCATTGATAAATGAGAATTATCTCAGGAAATTATAAAGGTAAAAAGATTATTGAACCAAAAGATGCTAAAACTAGACCATTAAAGGATCTAACAAAAGAATCTATATTTAATATCATCACTCATTCTAATAAATTTTCAATTAACTTTGAAAATGCTGAAATACTAGATCTTTTTTCTGGGACAGGTTCATTCGGTATAGAATGTTTATCTAGAGGTGTAAAATATGTAACGTTTATTGAAAACTACAAAGAGATTTTACTTATACTTAAAAGAAATTTACTTAACCTGAAATCAATTAAAAATTATAAAATTATTGAAAAAGATATTATGAAAAGTTTTAATTTTATGAATTTAGAAAAAAAATTTGACATCATTTTTTTAGATCCTCCATATAAAGAAAGTGATTTAACAAATCTAATAACTTTATTAATTGATCAAAAAATATTAGCTACAAATGGTGTGATAATAATCCATAGACATAGCAAACAAAACGATCTATTTCCAAAAACTTTTCAAATAATTGAAAAAAAAAAATATGGAATATCAAAGATTATATTCGGATCTTACTCTTAAATTAAAATTTTTTTTGTTTCAGTTTTAATAAGCTCTACAGCTGGCTGATCAAATGGATTAATTTTTAAAACCCTTCCAATTAAAATTGTCTCAAGTATAAAAAAACAAAAAAGTTCTCCCAAAGTTTTTTCATCTCTTATATTTATTTCAAAACTTCTAAATGGAATTTTTTTTTTTATAAATATATTTTCTGTAGCTTTTTTTTGAGCAAAAATAATTTGATCTAAATCTTTATTTTTTAAATAATTTTGCATTGGAAGAATATCTTTGTTATTTATTTTTAAAGATTTTTTTTCTTTAACATAAAAAAAAGTATAAAAATTATTTTTAAATCCATCTAAATATAACTGCATAACACTATGATTATCCTTTGGCATATTAGAAACCATTGGTAACAATCCTTTTTGATTTTTTCCTAAACTCTCAGCTATTAATTGTTGATACCAATTAAATAAGCTAGTTGACCTTTCATCATAGTTAATAATTATTGAGTTAAATTTCTTATTCTTTAAGTAATGAAGTGTAGCCTCAACGTTGGTCACCAAATTACTTAAAAAAAATTTGTTTTTAATAAGATTATTAAGTTGCTTAAATTTTATTGAATTTAAACCCATTAACTCAGCCGGCAACATGCCAACCTCTGATAAAACTGAATATCTGCCTCCTATAAAGTTATTATGATGAATTATTTCTGCTTTTAATTTTTCTGCCAAGACATGTAGATAGTTTTTTTTATTTTCTGTTATAAAAATATTCTTTTCATTTTTTTTAACAAAAATATTAGTATTAACAATAGTTTCAATAGTATTGCCAGATTTAGAAACTATTAAATTTAAAAACTTTTTATTAGGTTTTTTTTTTTTGAATGACTGTAAATTATCTATAAAAAAAAAATTTTTTTTAATCTTATCTTTTAAAAAACCATAGATAGCCTGAGTACCTAGGGTCGACCCCCCCATTCCTATCACTCTATAATCTGAGAATTTTTTATATTTTAGTAATTTTTTTTTGTTAAAATTATTTTTGTAATATTTTCCTAATGAATTAACTACATGGTTATTTTCTCTTAACAGTGAGCTTAATTCTTTTTTAACAATAATTGATTTTTTTTTAATATTAAAATTTTTAAATTTTATATTTTTTGTAAACATCAGTTATTTTTAATTTTTTCCAAAATAAAGATTTCTAATTTTTTTGGAACATTTTCAGTTTTATCAGACTCAGAAGGATTTGATCCTGTGTTTTGTATTAGATATTTGACGTCATTTTTTTCATCCTTGACATTTTCATCTTGATTTTGAGGTACTGGCAACTCATTAAAGCTCGGTGGCATTGATAATGGAGATTTTTTTTCAATTAAAAATTCTTCTGTACTATTTTTTCTTTCTGAAACAAACGCTTTATTTACAGCATTACAATTTTGAAGTGCCAAAATTACTATTCCTAAAAACAATAGAGTACTAAATTTTTTCATTAACTTTAACTTTATCATTATTAAATATTTCAAATGTAATCATGCCAATTACTCCTAAGGTAATAAATATATCGGATACATTGAATATAAACCAGTGAAAACTACCCACATGAATATCAATAAAGTCTGGAACTGCTTTATAAAATATACGATCATATAGGTTTCCAATAGCTCCTCCAAAAATCATTATTAATGAAGTTCTCTTAAAACCAGTATTTTTAAAAATCATTACAAAAATAATAAAAATTATTATTAAAATAAATATAGTTATAAAATCATATAAATTACCTCTATTGAAAGAAAAAAGACCAAAAGCAATTCCTTTATTCCAGATTAGGTTGATATTTAAAAACTTTGATGAAAATAATTCTGAATTACTGAATTTATTATTTAAATTAATCACATATATTTTTGAGGTTCGATCTAATATAAAAATTAAAAATATAAATATTGAATTTAAATAAAAACTTTTTTTTAAATTATTCAAAATCATTCGTAATGTCTATTGCAAGCTTCATCACTAATTTTCCAACATACCGGGCATTTAGCTCCTTTAGCTTTAAGAGTTTTTACGCTTATATCTGTATTTTTTTTATAAGAAATTGCTGCCTTAGAAGTAATACATAATTCTGCAAAATCTATAGCTTTTGTAATTTCTAACCATTTATCATCTAAGTTAATTTCTAATTCAGCTTCTAAACTTGACCCTATTTCCTTACTAGCTCTTTTTTCTTCAATGCTAATATTGCAAATATTTCTTACCTTAATTAACTTAAGCCATTTTTCATTTAACACTTCATTTTTAAAATTTTCTGGAAAATTTAAAAACTTTTCAAGGTGAATACTTTTGTTATCTTTTAAAAGCAGTTTATAAATTTCTTCTGTTGTGAAAGATAGAACAGGTGCAAACCACTTTAATAATGCATTTAAAATCACATTTAACACAATGAGTGTTGATTGTCTTTTTTTAGAGTCTTTTGGATCACAGTATAAAGTGTCTTTTCTTATATCAAAATAAAAAGCTGATAGATCTACAGTGCAAAAATTTAGTAATTCTTTATACAAATTATGAAAATCATAATTTTTAAAATAATTTTTAAAATTTAAATTTAATAAATAAATTTTATGTAACATAAACTGTTCTAGCTCAGGTAATTCATTTAAGCTTATCTTTTCTAAATCAATTTCTTCAAACTTATCATTTAGATTTCCCAACAAATATCTAAAAGTATTTCTAATTTTTCGATAAGAGTCTGCGTGCTGATCAAGAATGGAATTATCAATTCTTAGATCTTCTGCATAATTAGATGACGCAACCCATATTCTTAAAATGTCAGCTCCATATTTTTTTAAAATATCCTCTGGTGAAATAACATTTCCTAATGATTTTGACATTTTTAAACCTTTGCCATCCACTACAAAACCATGAGACAAAATTGATTCAAAGGGAGCTCTACCCCTTGTTCCACAGGACTCTAAAAGTGATGAATGAAACCAGCCTCTGTGCTGGTCAGATCCTTCTAAATACATTGATGCTGGCCATTTTAAGTCTTTTCTTTTTTCTAAAACAAATGAATGGGTGCAACCACTATCAAACCAAACCTCAACTATATCACTCAATTTTTCATAATCGTCAGCTTTGTATTTCTCACCCAAGAACCTTTGTGGGTTATCCGAAAACCAACAATCTGAACCTTCCTTTGCATAAATACTTGCAATATTCTCGTTAACTTTATCATCTACTAGTATTTCTTTTGTTTTTTTATTAATAAAAATTGGGAGAGGAACACCCCAAACTCTTTGTCTAGATACACACCAATCAGGTCTTGTTTCTATCATGGCCTTTAGTCTTTCTTTTCCTTTGTTTGGATAAAAAGTTGTATCATCGAGGGCTTTCAAGGCTTTGCTTCTTAGGTTGTGGCTTTCCATTGATATAAACCATTGTGGTGTAGCCCTGTGAACAAGTGGAGCTTTTGATCGCCATGAGTGTGGGTAAGAATGAGTTAATTCACCATTTGATAATAATTTTTTTTGTTCTTTAAGTTTTTCAATAATAATCGGATTAGCTTTAAATATATGGATACCCTCAAATAATTGAACATTTCTTGTATATTTTCCATCTCCATCTACTGTTTCAATTGCCTTAATCCCATGATTTAAACATAAATTAAAATCGTCTGGACCATGACTTGGGGCACAATGAACAATGCCTGTCCCCTGTTCAGTAGTTACAAACCTTGCTTCAAGCAGTGGGATATCAAGTTCATAACCTAAATCAAAAAAAGGATGGTTACAGATTGTGTCTTTAAGTTCTTTACCTTTAAATTTTTTGATTTCACTATAACTCTTTATCTCACATTCCTTTATAACCGATTCTAATAAGGCTTCTGCAATAACAATTTTTCTATTTTTAAAATCACCATCATCATTTATTTGTATTAACAGATACTCAAGAGCCTCGTTGTAAGCTAAAGCTTTATTTGCTGGTATCGTCCAAGGAGTGGTGGTCCATATTATAATCTCACAGTTTTCAAGTTCCTTGATACTAGATGACTTAACTGGAAATGAAGCATAAATAGTATCAGATTTATGGTCATAGTATTCAACCTCCGCATCTGCAAGAGCAGTTTTTTCAACTGTAGACCATAACACTGGTTTAAACCCCCTATACAAACTTCCTTCTTTTAAAAATTTTCCAAGTTCTCTAACAATTTGAGCTTCTGCATCGAAACTCATAGTTGAGTAATAATTTTCCCAATCACCAATAACTCCTAATCGTTTAAATTGTCCTTTATGGACTTCAATCCATTTTTCAGCAAATAATCTACATTCTTTTCTAAACTCAACAATTGGAACTTCATTTTTATTTTTTTTATTTTTTTTATATTGCTCTTCAATTTTCCATTCGATCGGCAAACCATGGCAATCCCAACCAGGGACATAAATTGAGTCTTTTCCGTCCATTTGGTGAAATTTTACGATTATATCTTTTAAAATTTTATTAAGTGCTGTACCCATATGAATGTTACCATTTGCATATGGTGGCCCATCATGAAGAACAAATTTTTCTTTACCTTTACTAGAGCTTCTTAGCTCTTCATAAAGATTGATTTTTTTCCAGTATTCTAAAATTTCAGGCTCTCTAACTGTTAAATTAGCTTTCATAGAAAAAGCTGTTTTTGGGAGATTTATTTGTGACTTATTCATTTTGTTTTTTTAGCAATATTTAAATCTGTTTTGATCTGTGATCTCAACTGACTTACATTTTTGAATTTTTTTTCTTTTCTTATAAATTTTAAGAACTCAACAGATAAATACTTATTATAAAGATTGCCAGAAAAATTAAACAAATGAACCTCTAATAAGATTTTTTTTTGATTAAATGTGGGTCTATAGCCAAGATTAGCTATACCCTTGATATATCTAGAATTATTTTTTCTTAAAACTTTAACAACATAAACTCCTGGCTTAGCCAACACATAATCCTTAATATCTATATTACATGTAGGAAAACCCATTTTTTTTCCCATCTGCCTTCCTTTTTGAACAGTTCCTTCAATACACCAGTTTCTATCTAAATGTTTATTGGCTTTGTCTAAATATCCTTTCTCCAAAAGGTTTCTGATTAAAGTTGATGATACAATTTTATTAACAGCAACAAGAGGTTTAGGTTTAATTACTTTATAATTATAATTTTTTTCATAATCAATTAATAAATCAACATCTCCTTCTCTTTTATTTCCAAATCTAAAATTATTACTTACAAATATAAATCTGGCATTTAGCTCATGAAATAAAGTTTTTTTTATGAAATGAGTAGATTTTATTTTAGAGAAATTTTTATCAAATTTCTTAGTTATAATAAAATCAACTTCATATTCTTTTAATAAGTTTATTTTTTGATTTATATTAGATAGCCTAAAATTTTTTAATGATTTATTAAAAAACATTTTTGGCATTGGATCAAAATTTACAACACCTACTTTTAAATTATATTTTTTTTTATATTTTTTTGCCAAATTAAATAATCTTTGATGGCCCAAATGAACGCCATCAAAATTGCCAATTAAAATTATTGATCTTTTATATTTTTTATCTATGTTAAAATTATTGTATAGTTTTACCATTTTAGATCTGACTGGACATAATTAACAATTGACTCATATTTTTTTGATATTTCCTTTACTCCTTCGTCTTTAATTTCATTTTTATGTACTCCATTAGAAATTAACAATGAATCATAATTTAAAAGATTTGCACCCTTGATATCTGTATTTAAGTTGTCTCCTATTGATAAAATTTTTTTATTTTTGTTATCAATTGCCTGATTATAAACTTCAGGATATGGTTTTCCAAAATAAACAACTTTGCCGCCAATTTTTTCAAACACCATAGCAACTGAACCTGCACACATTTCTCTTTTGCTGCCTTTGTCGACAATTAAATCTGGGTTTGTACATATCATTTTTTTTTCCACATGTTTTTCAAATAATTTTTTATAATAATTTAAATCTTTATCTTTCTCATCAAACAAACCTGTGCAAAGCAGATACTCACAATCATCTATTCTATTTGATTTATAATTTTTAAAATCTTTAAATAAATCAAAATCTCTTGATGGACCCACATGGTAAAATTTTTTAAATTCATATTCTTTTTTTATATAGCTTAACGATGCTTCTCCTGAGGTAAAAACACAATTCCTAAGTTTTTCTTCCATTCCCATTTTTTCTAAAATTATTTTAACTGTCTGAATTGGTCTAGGAGCATTTGTTAAAAGTACAAAATCTTTATCCATTTTTAATAATTCATTTAAAGCTTTGATTGCTTGTTCGTGAAGTTTAATTCCATTGTGAACAACACCCCACAAATCTATATAAAATAGGTCATAACTATCGAAAATCGACCTTAGACCTTCTTTATCTAAATTTTTAGTCATATTTTAAGGTATAACTCATAAAATCTTCAATTTCCTAGCATTTTTCACAACTTATTGTTTATCTTATCTTGAAATAGTCAATGCAGTATCTATATGAGATCAATATTTATAAAGGAGAATTATGAAATTTAAACCGTTACATGACAGAGTATTAATACAAGTTTTAGATAGCAGTGAAAAAACTGCTGGTGGAATAATCATACCAGATACAGCTCAAGAAAAACCTCAAGAAGGTAAGGTAGTTGCCGTTGGTG